>Ga0310690_10005588_pt1 | contig 16971 bp, 14 predicted proteins | sample AusTroGonzalo_MG_2_FD_207661 | JGI IMG/M metagenome (GOLD analysis project Ga0310690, IMG submission 207661) | Bovine rumen microbial communities from tropical cattle in Woodstock, Queensland, Australia - Gonzalo_04 (v2) (version 2) | ecosystem: Host-associated > Mammals > Digestive system >...
CGGATGTAAGAATACAATTATTCCGAATGGTATTGCTATTATAGAAGAAGGAGCATTTGGAATGTGTCATCCCTTGAGTTCTATAACCATTCCGAGTAGCGTTACTAGTATCGCGGATTTTGCTTTTGAGCAATGTGAAAATTTGAGATCTTTCTATTGTAAAGCTCTGATTCCACCAACATTTCAGGGAGAGTATCCTTTTGGAATAATAGGCTTAACTTTACCGTATGTAGATAGTCTATACGTTGCAAAGAAATCACTATCTGCTTATCAAACAAGTAATTGGGCTCCATTCTTCGCAAATATTTATGGGTTGTCTTGCACCGTTACTTTTAAGGACGCTGATGGAAATATAATAGAAACGCAAGATGTCTATCCTGGAGAAGCAGCAATCTCTCCTCAAGCCCCTGAAGTTTTCGGCTATTTATTTGTAGGATGGGATAAAGACTTTTCGCAAGTGACGGAGGATATGACAGTAACTGCTATTTATCGTAAATTGCCTATAGTCATTTTCTATGATATGTATGGAAATGAAATACGTACGCAAATCGCAAATGCGGAAGGAACAGTTATTGCACCTCCAACCCCAGACGTATTCGGCTATACGTTTGTTGGCTGGGATCATGAGTTAACCAACATTACTGAAGATATTACTATAACGGCCATCTATCAGCGTGATGCCGTGAATGGATTCTACTATATCTACGATCGGGATGCTAAGACGGCAGTCTTGGACCACGAGGGTGACAGTTATACGAACATCCGCAAGCTCAACGTCCCGAATAACTTTATCTATAGAGGAATTAAATTCGCGGTAGTAGCTGTGGGCGCGAATGCGTTTGAGAACTGCGACCGTCTGACGGATGTGGTGCTGCCGGGCAATGTGGAAGATGTAGAGGAATATGCCTTCAGCGGCTGTACCGACCTGGTACATCTGACGATGAGTGCCGGTCTGCGTGGAATAGCCGACTATGCCTTCAACGGCTGCAAGCGTCTGGAGGATATCACGTTGTATGCAGAACGTGTACCGGATTTGACGGCTACGAGCTTCAATGCAATCGGAAATAAGAAATACGTCAATGTGTATGTGCCGGATAATCGGGTGAACAACTACAAACGCGATGAGTATTGGTCAGAGTTCAATATCGTTGTAAAGTCGGCTGATGCTGTTGAGGGCGAAGTGAGTGACGTGACGGTTGAGCCGGAGGAGACGACAGCACAGTTTACCTGGCCGACCGATAACTCCGCAGGCTCGTACACGATTGAGATCACGAAAGACGGCGTCGTCTTCTGCACGCTGATCTTCAATGCGAACGGTCAGTTGACGGGTATTGCTTTTGCGCCGGGTAGAAACGGTAATGAGGCACCGATGGCGGCTATGACGGCGAACGGCGGTATGCTGTTTACGGTGACCGGTCTGGATGCCGGAACGAGTTATGCGTACACGGTGACAACGAAGGATAAGCAGGATAAGGTCATTGCGACTTTCGAGGGATCGTTTGAGACCAGCGGATCGATGGAGGATGGCATTATGGATATCCAATCGGCTGAGGCTCCGCAGAAAATACTGCGTAACGGACAGATCTATATCCTGCGCGGCGAGAAAGTGTTTACGCTGCAGGGCGTGGAAGTGAAATAATGGAAAGAAACAAAAATCAATACGATAATGAAAAAGTTATTTGGCTTATTGGTGGCCTTGATGGTAGGAACACTGTTGTTCTCTTGTAAAGATAAGAATAGTCCGTCTGCCGGCGGTGGAGGAAATGGCGGTGGCGGAAATAATGAGCCCACCGAGGAATTGCAGGTTAGAGAAGTCTCGATTCATGTCTTGAACGAAGAGATTGTACGTCAAGAACCGTATATCCGTGCCACTATGCAATGCGAAGGTTGGTTGTTCTTGGATGTAGCGAACGATGCGTTGACGCACAATGAATCGCGCACTTTCGTGATGCTGAACCAGAATGACAGGCTGGGGTATTATGTGTTTGCTACGCCTACGGTTACTATCCTTTCGCAGTTCACGGGATCGAATATGATGGCGGACTTCTCGCAGGGGAACGTGATGGTTATTTCTACGGAAGGTGAGTACATCCGTTATGCGGTAGTGAATGATTTTATGAACAATCCGACGATCGTTTCGCAGTCTTTAGTCAAGGATGAGGAACAGGCTTCTAATGCAATTCCTATCCGTAAAGCCAGTATGGAGAAAAGTCTGGGGGCTGCTATTTATGAAACGATGTCACGTCATTTCCGTGCAGGGTCTGAGGAGATTAGTGAGAAAATGGGTTGGACTTCGTGGCTTCCCGGTCAAGGTGGTAATGTAGCCGGAATCTGGTCATCGGTCATCTTTGCTGTTTCGTTAGGTCAGATAACGGACTGCAACCCGGAATTGGCAGAAGAAGTGAAGATGGAGCGCGCGTATAATGATCTGTTTTTCATGAAGATGTCCATTAAGTCCGTACCGGAAGTAGGACTTGTGGCAACGGCCTATGACCTAATTGTTAATCATACAGTGATTGGAAAGATTTGGGGTCAATCCGGGGATATAGAGGAAAAACCGGTAGATGAGTCACCGGAATATTCGTATCCGTTTTATGATGCTTCCGAAGTGCTGGATCAGCGTTATGATTATTCGATGTCGGTGGTGGAAGAGGCTCGCCCTGATTATGCAATTACGCTGTCTTATGGAGACGTAACGGAGACATCTGCGAATTTCTATATCAGTATAAAGGACTTAGTGGGTACGATGGCATTTATTTCTTCCATGCGACTGCGGGTTGAGACGGCTGCCGGTGAAGCACAATATTTTGATTTTTATGCGATGTCCACGACGATAACCGTGTCTACGCTGCAACCGTTGACGGAATACTATGCGCGTGTGGAGATTTATACGAAAGGCACCGAATGCTGTAGTAATATTGTTCATTTTACGACGAAAGGAATGCTGGTGTTGCATCCTGATCAGTTGTCCTTTACACCGCAAGGCGGCTCAAAACTGGTGGCTTTGCAAAATATGACTAAAGATATCCTGAAATCTTTCTCCGTTGCAGCTCCTTCTTGGTGTTCGATTCAAAAAGATGTGTTGTCGTTTGCAGTCAATGTGGGAGCGTACCAAGGTCAACGGAATGGAACGATTACCGTGACGGCTATACTGATGGACAATACTCAGGTAACGGCATCGATACCCGTGAAACAGGAAGAAAGGAGTTGGGATGGTACGGAATGGATGCTGTCCGGAAACATAACCACCCATTTCCCGGTACCTATTGATGGTAAGTCGTCGATAACGCAATCTTCTGATACAGAATTGATTATCAGGAGCGTGGCCAATAATGACTTTGCCTGGACATCCGGAGGACAGGTGATTATACAAAATGGAACGCTCTCTGTCAACGCTTCCAATCAATTGACTATTAACGGCTCGGTAACTGCAGAAGGTGTTACTGTTCAGATTAAACTCGTTGCTACCCGTACCGGGGCAGAGACTGTTACGGTTACGTACAATGCATCCGCTAACAATAGTAGTACGCAAGATGGCACCTTCACCGGTTATTTGATGAATTAATAAATCCAGACTAAGATACAAAAAGATAGAAGATGAAACGATTAATCAGTATGGTATGTGGCCTGGGGCTGAGTGTGTCGGCGATGCAGGCGGAGCGGGTAATGGTGATCTCGGACCCGCATGTGATAGCGCAGACACTGTTGCAACCCGGAACGGCTGCGGATGAGATGTTGGCGTCGGGGCGCAAGATGTTGGATCTGAGTGAACCGGCGTGGAAGGCGTTGATGGATACGGCTTTGCTGTACCAGCCGGATTTGTTGCTGATCCCCGGTGATCTGACTAAGGATGGTGAGGCGGTGAGTCACGACACGGTGGTGGCAAGTCTGACGCGTTTGCAAGAAGCGGGTATTCCGACTTTGGTCATTCCCGGAAACCACGATATCAGTAGCACTGCGGCGTATGCGTATGACGGGGATGAAAAGACAGCGGTCGCTAACATCGATGACGCGCAGTTTGATCGGTTGTATGCATCGTTTATGGGTGCGGTACGTGAACCGAACTCGCATTGTTATGTAGCAGAACCGCTGCCCGGTGTGACAGTGTTGGCGATTGACGGCAGTCATGGTAATGCCGGAACGGGTTCCTTAAGTGACGCCACGCTGAACTGGTTGTTGGAGCAAGCAGATGCCGCTGAGAATAAGGGAAACTTGATCATCGCGATGTGTCACTGGCATATATTGGAACATGTGGATGACATGGCTCAGTTCATGTCTTCAAGTCAACTGGATACCGCTTCCTACGTGGCGCAACAGTTGGCGGCACACAAGGTGCGTTTTATTCTTACCGGTCATTTCCATGTCAACGGTGCTACAACGAAATATTTTGGTAACGACAGTATCGTAGAGGTAACGACCGGTGCGCCTGTAGCTTATCCTTGTCCGTACCGTTGGTTGGATATCAGTGCCGATCGCAGTACGGTGACGGTAGGAACGGAAGAGATCCGTTCGTTGGATACGATTGCGGACCTGCATACCTACAGTCGCGCATGGCAAGAGGCTCATACGTGGACGATGTTACCGCAGATGGGTAGGAAAGCGTGGGCAAAAGTGGATAAGTATGTGAGAGCCATGCAGAATAGTTCGAATTGGCTCACAAAGCAGCAGGGTGATAAATTGGCAGAAAAGATGCCGAAGACAGATTCTGCGCGTATCGATATGTTTGAGCGGAATATGGGAGAGGCAGTCGTCAATTTATATATGCTTCACTCGGATGCCAATGAACCCGATCGACCGGAGAAAGATGAAGTTAAAACAGCTGTGTATAGTGGTTTGAACGCTATGATAGGGGAGGTTATGGATGGTGGAGGACTCCTTGACGCAGGTCTGTCTCTCATAATGTCTGAGATAGCTATGAATATGCTGAGTGTGCCGGTAGAATCTATGTGTGAAGATAAGACGATAGCGGTCGATGGTGCGAGTGTAAAGAATCGTACGGACGATTTGTCGTTGGTACTGCACCTGCAGGCTCCGCAACAACTGGGTACGGGTATTGAGCTGCTTATGGAGGAGTCGATGAATCCGCAAAAAGTACTGCGTGACGGACAGATTTATATCCTGCGCGGCGAGAAAATGTTTACGCTGCAGGGCGTGGAAGTGAAATAATTAAAATAATATATTATGGCTGAATTTAAGTATGCACCGATGTTTCAACTGGGAAAGGATGAAACAGAGTATTATCTGCTGACCAAGGATTATGTTTCGGTCAGCGAGTTTGAAGGACACGAGATTCTGAAGGTGGCTCCTGAGGCGCTGACGCTGATGGCCCAACAGGCTTTCCATGACGTGAGTTTTATGTTGCGTCGCTCGCACAACGAGCAGGTGGCAAAGATCCTGCGTGACCCCGAGGCATCTGCCAACGACAAGTACGTAGCGCTGACCTTCCTGCGTAATGCGGAGGTGGCTTGCAAAGGTCAACTGCCTTTGTGCCAGGATACCGGTACCGCTATTATCCACGGCGAGAAGGGTCAGGAAGTATGGACCGGTTTTTGCGACGAAGAGGCACTGAGTAAGGGTGTCTTCAATACCTATACCGAGTGTAACCTGCGTTATTCGCAGAACGCACCGCTCAACATGTACGATGAGGTGAACACCAAATGTAACCTGCCGGCACAGATTGATCTGGAGGCTACCGAGGGTGCAGAGTACCGTTTCCTCTGCGTCACCAAAGGTGGTGGTTCTGCCAATAAGACGTACTTGTATCAGGAGACGAAAGCTCGTATCCAGAACCCGGGTACGCTGATCCCGTTCCTGGTAGAGAAAATGAAATCCCTCGGTACCGCTGCTTGTCCGCCGTATCATATTGCGATTGTCATCGGTGGTACTTCGGCTGAGAAGAACTTGCTGACCGTGAAACTGGCTTCGACCCATTACTATGACTCGCTGCCTACTTCGGGCGACGAGACCGGTCGTGCGTTCCGCGATATCGAACTGGAGAAACAACTGCTGCAAGAGGCCTATAAGATCGGTCTGGGTGCACAGTTCGGCGGTAAGTACATGGCGCATGACGTACGCGTCGTTCGTCTGCCGCGTCACGGTGCAAGTTGTCCGATTGGTCTGGGTGTAAGCTGCTCGGCTGATCGTAACATCAAGTGTAAGATCAACAAAGACGGTATCTGGATTGAGAAACTGGATAACAATCCTGCAAGTCTGATTCCGGCTGAACTGCGTCAGGCAGGTGAAGGCGATGCGGTACGTATCGACCTCAACCAACCGATGGCAGATGTATGCAAGATCCTGACCAAGTACCCGATCGGTACCCGTCTGAGTCTCAACGGCACGATTATTGTAGGTCGTGATATTGCGCATGCGAAGATTAAAGCGCGTCTGGATGCAGGGGAACCGATGCCGGAGTACCTCAAGAACCATCCGATCTACTATGCAGGTCCGGCAAAGACCCCGGCAGGCATGGCGTGCGGTTCGATGGGCCCGACGACGGCAGGACGTATGGATCCGTACGTAGATGAGTTCCAGGATCACGGTGGGTCGATGATCATGCTCGCGAAGGGTAACCGTTCGATCGATGTGACCAACGCTTGCCAGAAACACGGCGGTTTCTACCTCGGCTCCATCGGTGGTCCGGCAGCTATCCTGGCGCAGAACAATATCAAGTCCATCGAATGCGTCGAGTATCCGGAACTGGGCATGGAAGCAATTTGGAAAATCGAAGTGGAGAACTTCCCGGCATTCATCCTCGTGGACGACAAAGGAAATGATTTCTTTAAACAATTGAAACCGTGTAGCGGTTGCACCATTTTGTAATGGCAAAAAGACGTAAATATAGGTTGGCGATGCTGGACGACCTGACCTTGCGCGAGGTGTTTCACTTCCGCGTGAGCTTGTTGGGGGCGATCAGCGTCATCACTATTTCTATTCTGGCCTTGATAGCGTTGCTGTCGGTGTTGATCGTGTACACGCCGATTCGCAATATCTTACCCGGTTATAGTGCGAGTCTGCGTCAACAGCTGATTGACGAGTCCGCGCGGGTGGATAGCCTGCAGTCGAGTCTGAGTGTCCAGCGTCAGTATCTGGACATGATCAAACTGGTGACGGCCGGTGACATCGCGACGGACAGCGTACAGAGTCTGGACAGTCTGCAGCGCGTGGAACGGGCACGTTTGGTGGCTCAACCCAGCGAGGTGACCGAGACGTTCAAGGCGCAGTACGAGCAGAAAGAACACGATCGGTTGATGTTGTACGACAACGCGACGCCGACGAATGTGCGGCAGTTGTACCGACCTGTCCGGGGTGCGATTATTCAACCGGCGCGACCGGACCTGCATATCTATGGTGTGCTCGTACGTACCGCTAAGTCCGAGAACGTGATGGCTACTACGCGTGGCACGTTGGTGAGCGTGGAACGCATGGCGGACAATACGTTCACGATGGTGCTGCAGAACGGTGCTTTCGTGACGGTTTACCGTCATGTGAGTCGCGTACTGAAGGCACAAGGCGCGCTGGTGGAACAAGGTGAGTCGCTCGGAATCATGGACGAGGAACAGGACGTGCAGATCGAGTTGTGGGACGCGGGGCAGTTTGTTAATCCCGAAGAGGTAATCGTATGGTGAAAAATCTTTGTATATTAGGTTCGACCGGATCGATTGGTACACAAACGCTGGATATCGTGCGGGCGTACCCGGAGCGGTACAGCGTGTATGCGATCTGTGCGCACCGGAGTATCGATAAGTTGATAGAACAGGCGCGGGAATTCAAACCGGAAGTAGTTTGTATAGCAGACGAGAGTCTGTATGAACCACTCAAGACAGCCTTGGCGGACCTGCCTGTCAAAGTGTGGGCCGGTGCGGATGCTATTGCGGAAGTGGTCACGATGCCGAGTATCGATGTCGTAGTGGCAGCCATGGTCGGCTACGCGGGGCTGAGGCCCACGATAGAGGCTATCAAAGCCGGTAAGACGATTGCGCTCGCCAACAAAGAGACGCTTGTCGTAGCCGGTGAGATCATCTGCGATCTGGCCGTGCAACACCATACGCCGATTTTACCGGTGGATAGCGAGCATAGCGCCATCTTCCAATCGCTTGTCGGAGAAGACCAAAGCGAGATAGAGAAGATCCTCTTGACGGCCAGCGGTGGTCCGTTCCGTACGTTCAGCCTCGAGCAGATGCAGACCGTGACAGCCGCTGATGCGCTCAAACATCCGAATTGGGAGATGGGAGCCAAGATCACTATCGACTCCGCTTCTATGATGAACAAGGGTTTTGAGGTCATCGAAGCCAAATGGCTCTTCGGTGTGCCGGTAGAGAAAATTCAGGTACTCGTTCATCCGCAGTCCATCGTCCATTCGGCGGTGCAGTTCACCGACGGGGCCATCAAAGCCCAACTCGGTGCACCCGATATGAGGCTCCCGATCCAATACGCTCTCTCGTTCCCGGAGCGACTGAAGAGTGATTTTCCCCGTGCGGACCTCTTGGCACTCAAGGACCTGACCTTCGAAGCACCGGACCTTAACCGCTTCCCGAATCTCGGGCTGGCGTACGAGGCCATGCGCAGAGGAGGCAACATCCCTTGCGTGTTGAACGCGGCGAACGAGGTGGTGAACCTTGCCTTCCGCGAGAACCGCTGTCGGTTCCTGCAGATGAGTGAGATCATCGCGCAGACCATGGACAAGGCGGCCTTTATCGCCAAACCGAGTTACGATGATTATGTTCAGACCGATAAAGAAGCTAGACGAATAGCAGAAAATTTATTATGATACAAGCAATACAATTGATTTTAGCGTTGTCTTTTCTGGTGTTGATTCACGAGTTGGGACACTTTACATTTGCAAAGATTTTTAAGGTACGCGTAGAGAAATTCTACTTATTCTTTAATCCCTGGCGCAGTTTGCTCCGTTTTAAAAAGTTCGACGGTAAATGGCATGTCAAGGTCTTTGCTGCGAATGAGGACGAAGAATGGGACAAGCACCCGGAGAGTACAGAATGGGGTATCGGTTGGCTGCCTTTCGGTGGTTACTGTGCGATAGCCGGCATGGTGGATGAGACTCATTCGACCGAAGATCTGGCTGCGGAACCGCAAGAGTGGGAGTTCCGTTCCAAGCCCGCTTGGCAACGACTGCTGATCATCTTAGGCGGTATTCTGGTCAATTTCATCGGTGCACTCGTCATCTTCACGATGCTCCTCTGGCATTGGGGACAAGATACCTTACCGCTGCGCAATATCGACACCGGACTCTACTACTCGCAGATCATGGTGGACGAGGGCTTTGAGCAGCAAGATAAGATCTTGTTCGTGGACGGTGTAGAACCGGAAACCCTGACGGATTTCGTGCAAGGCGTCATCATCGAAGGCAAACGTAACGTCACCGTACTGCGTGGTGCTGATACGGTACAACTGACTCTTTCTGAGGATCTGGGTACGCGTTTCCTTGCGCAGCAAAACGCTTTTGATAAGAACGAACGCGATAAGAAACGCGCGGATAAGAACTACCAGAAACGGCATTTTGCTCTGGTTGAGTTATGGATCCCGTGTGTGATTGATTCGGTACTGCCCGACAACGCTGCTTATTTCGGTGGCTTGCAGAAAGGCGATAGTATCGTGGCTGTGAACGATGTTCCGGTTGGATGTAATGTGCAGATGACCGAAGAACTCCAACAGCATGCCTGCGACTCCGTCCGTATCGATTATTACCGCAACGGCGAGTTACAAACAGCACGACTCTTTATCGGCGACCAAGGAAAGATCGGAGTCGGCATCAAATGGAATATTTTTGAATTTGCGCACAAGGATTATACCTTCTGGCAAGCCATCCCTGCAGGCATTCAATACGGATGGGATATCCTGGCGATGTACGTTAAACAGTTCCGACTTGTCTTCACCAAAGAAGGTGCACAGTCGGTGGGCGGCTTCGGAGCCATCGGCTCGATGTTCCCCGCTTACTGGAGCTGGTACACCTTCTGGCACATGACAGCCTTCCTCAGTATCATCCTGGCATTCATGAACTTCCTGCCCATCCCCGCTTTGGACGGCGGATATATCCTCTTCCTGCTGGTGGAGATGATCACGCGTCGCAAACCGAGCGACAAGTTCCTGGAGCGGGCCAATGAGATTGGTTTCTGGATCCTGATTGCGCTGCTGATATTGGCTAACGGAAACGATATATTAAAATTGTTCTTCTGATGGAAAAAGAATATTTTGTTCACGAATCGTCCTATGTGGACGAGGGCTGCACGATAGGTAAGGGCACGAAGATTTGGCATTTCAGTCATATCATGAAGGGTTGTACGATTGGAGAAGACTGTAACATCGGTCAAAACGTCGTGATCTCACCCGATGTGGTGCTGGGGCGTAACTGTAAGATCCAGAACAATGTATCCGTTTATACCGGTGTGCGTTGTGAGGACGATGTGTTCCTTGGTCCGAGTATGGTCTTTACCAACGTCATTAATCCCCGTGCGGCGGTTAGTCGTAAGGATGAATACAAACCGACCATCATCAAACGCGGTGCGTCGGTTGGCGCCAATGCGACAATCGTATGCGGACACACGCTCGGTGAGTACTGTCTCATCGGTGCCGGATCGGTGGTGACCAAAGATGTACCGGCATACGCACTCATGGTCGGTAACCCTGCCCGCCAGATCGGATGGGTGAACGCACACGGAGACAAATGTGCTTCCCTCGAAGAAGCTCGTAAATCGTAAATTTGAAATTATAAATTTGAAATCATAAATGATACAACGAATACAAACACTTTATTTATTGGCCATCGTGGCGCTGGGTATCGCGCTCATTTGGCAGCCGGTGATCCAACTGATTACCCCCGAGGGAACGGATCTGCAAGTATGGGAACTAAGTGCCTTGGGCGGAGCTCCGATACAGGGCTTGTGGGGACTCTTGGTAACCACCATCCTGATTCCGGTACTGGCACTGATTGACATCTTCCTGTTCAAAAAACGTCTTTTGCAGGCACGCCTCAACATCTTCCTCGCTATGCTCTGCTTGGGGTACTACGGCGTGCTGGCGATTTATATCTGGCAGGCCAAACTGGCGCTTGGTGTAGAGTGGCATCTCCTTCCGTGGGCATCGTTCCCGCTCGTATGTTTTGTATTAACCCTCATGGCGACACGCCGTATCCTCAAAGATGAGGCACTCGTGCGTGCTGCCGATAGAATACGATAAATATGATCCTGTTGTCAATCTTTTTACAAGTAGCGGCACCGACTGCTGAACAAATTCAGCAGAAACGGGACTCGATCCACGAAGGGGCGCGGCAGATGATCGCGCTGGCGAAAGAGAACCCATCGGATTTCTGGAATATTTTTATGGATAAGATGATCCAGTTCGGTATCAAGGTCCTGGCCGCTCTGCTCATCTTCGTCATCGGTATCTTCCTCATTCGTTGGGTGAAGAGTGTCCTCAAACGGATGTTCGACCGGCGTAAGACCGAACCGACGATTGCGTCCTTTGTCTCGTCCTTCGTATCTATCTCCATGACGGTGTTACTGATTGTGATCTCTGTCGGTGCGTTAGGTGTGAACACCACCGCGTTGGCTGCCCTCTTGGCGGCCGGAGGTATGGCGATCGGTATGGCACTCTCCGGTACGGTACAGAATTTCTCCGGTGGTCTGATGCTATTGGCTTTCAAGCCTTTCAAAGCCGGAGATTTTATTGAGGCACAAGGGGTAACCGGTAAGGTGATTGAAGTCAATATAACCGCTACAAAAGTCTTAACACCGGATAACAGGGTCGTCATCTTACCAAACGGTGCACTCTCCAACGGCGTCATCAATAACTATAATGGTCGTCCGCTCCGGCGTGTGGAATGGTCGGTAAGTGTATCCTACGGAGTCGATGCTGCTCAATGTAAAGAGGCTATCTTGGCGATAGTCAATAGCGACTCTCGTGTGTTACAGGCTGATACGGACATGAAGCAACTGTACAAAGAACTCAATATTTCGGCCTACCAACTCTCTACGGTCAACTACCGCATGGACGCTATCCCGGCACCTTTCGTAGCACTCAAATCGCTGAACGAGAACGATATCACGTTTGTCGTACGTGCTTGGGTGCGCGCAGATGATTATTGGGGTGTCTTCTTCGATCTGCAGGAGCGTTTCTATACCGAACTGCCGCCACAAGGCTTCACCTTCGCTTATCCGCATGTCGATGTTACGATGCTGAACCAATAAATGGAAGTTCTCTTAGGCAAAACATTGGCTGAACTGCAGGACGTGGCGCTGAATGTCGGTCTGCAGAAGTTCGCGGGTAAACAACTCGCGGAATGGCTCTACGTCCGGCGCGTGTCGGATTTTGACGCCATGACCAATATCTCCCTCAAAGGTCGTGAGGCTCTCAAAGCACGTTATGCTGTCGGTCGTCATGACCCGATTCGGGAGGCCGTCAGTGTCGATGGCACACGCAAATACCTCTTTGCGGTAGGAGAGCAATTCATCGAATCGGTCTATATCCCCGAAGAGGATAGGGCCACGCTGTGTGTCTCCACCCAAGTCGGCTGTAAGATGGGCTGCCGGTTCTGCATGACCGGTACGCTTGGTTTTCATGGACAGTTACCTGCCGCTGAGATCTTGAATCAGATCTTCTATTTCGATGACCTGACCAATTTGGTCTATATGGGCGAAGGAGAGCCGATGGATAATATCGATAACGTCCTCCGTTCCTTGGAGATCATGACCGCTCCTTACGGCTGCGCCTGGTCTCCCAAACGTATCACCGTCTCTACGGTGGGCATTCCGGCTATGAAAAGATTTCTGGAGGAGAGTGACTGTCATCTGGCGGTCTCGATGCATAACCCCTTTGCTGCGGAACGCGCTACCATCATGCCTGCGGAGAAAATGCTATCCATCACGGAGGTTGTGGCGCTACTCAAACACTACGATTGGTCGCATCAGCGTCGCGTGAGCTTTGAGTACATCTGCTGGCACGGTCAGAACGATACTATCCGTCACGCCAAAGAAATAACGCGACTGCTCAAGAGTCTGAACTGTCGCGTTAACCTGATTCGTTTCCACGAAGGTGTGGATCGTGCGTTCCCTGCTTCGGATGAGAAACAAATGGAGTTCTTCCGGGATTACCTCACCGACAACGGCATTACCACTACCATTCGTCGTTCGCGTGGCGAAGATATCCTGGCTGCGTGCGGACTGTTGGCCGCTAAAGCATCTTGCTGAGTTGTTCGTAATATTTGGGTGAAACGGGAACAGGCTTACTGCTGTTCACGTCCAATTCTGCCTGTATAAAACCTTCTTTGTCTCTACGTAACACCGTCACATGCCGCGGATTAACGAAATACGAACGCTGGCAACGGATGATACCGTGCTTGGTCATTAACTCTTCGATACCCCGCATCGATTGACGAAGGCTGTATTCCTTTAACTTCTCGCCTTCCATATAATGGATCGATACGTAATTCTCCTGCGCTTCGATAAACAGGATCACGTCATGTGCGATCACTAATTTCTGACGACCTGTACTGTCTGCAAAACGAACCAAATCCTCTTCGGATGCTTCTTCTTCATCGGGACGGATGAGTGCAAAGAGCAATGCAAAGATAATATACGGATAACTCAGAATAGCAAACGAGATACGCAAACATTCGCCTAAGGCAGGGAAATAACCGTAATCCCCGTACACTAATGCCATGTAGAGGGCAGCAAAGCACGCAAACACAAATACCTCTGCAAAGCTCCATAACGCATATTGCCACCAACTCAGGCGTTTGTCTCTACCGATCACCGTCATCACAATACGGGAGATAGCTACTACACCAATCAAGATACTCGTCAGCATCAAGACGTTAAAGATCGTACCTAAGCCGGCGTCTAAGAATCGCGTCATCCACGAACTGTCATAGATCAATATAAACCCCAAAAAGAAGATCGGTATGGCAAATACATGCAAAAGTAGGGTTGTAATTGACACCAAAGACCGTGTGACGAAATGCGAATTGTTCATATTTTATCCCTATATTTTGATTTTAGTCCTCAAAAAGACCAATTTAGTCCAAATTTTTTGTCCCTCATCACAATTAGTTGCGTACCTTGACGAAAAGCAGTAATTTTGCATCGAAATTTGAAAACGACATTGTATAATCGTTTAAACTCAAACGCATATGAAAACTGTTAAACGTATCGGATTTGACCTCTTGGTCGCACTATATTGTCTTCAATTACCGGCTGTAGTCGCTTATTTGGCGCTACACCTCTAACTATCTACTATTAACTATTCACTATTAACTATTAACTCTTACTAATATGGACAAGACTTTTATTATTCAACCTGAGAGTGGATTGCAGTATGATTGGCAAGCTATCGCTGCAGATCCGAGTGCAAAGCACAATCCCCAAATGGATTTGGTTGCCTATAAGGCCTTATATACTAATAGGATTGCGCAGGCGCGTGCGCAAGGTTTGGAGCCCGTATTGGTCAGCCTTCCTATTATCGACGAGAATCGCTATTTCGCCTTTATCACGCGCGGTATGTCCATTCAGGAGCGTAAAAACGTACTCTATTGGTTAGGCGGACACATTGAGCGCCTGCGTAATATACATGCCTTGTATAACCTGGCACTCTTCCGTCTTGCGTCTACGCAATGCGTACATATTATCGACATCACCTCGCCGATGCTCGCCAGCGATCATTACGATCAACTGCTCGAGCAAGACGGCGTAACGCTGTCCCAAGAGGGACAAGCGTTAGTCGATGATGAATTAGCGTCGCTTGTTAGCCGCTTTGGCTTGCTCGCGAGCTAACTTCTGTTGCTCACGTTGCATCTCTTCCAAGCGTTGCATCCAGCGGGACTTCGATTTTCCCGCTTTTTTCTTTTTGTTCTCTTCCATCTCCTTGAGCATCTTCTCGTCGTTGAGTGTCCAACGGAAGATCATGGTCTGGAGAATCGTGAAGAACAGCGATACGAGGTAGTAGTAACTCAGACCGGCTGCGTAATCGTTGAAGATGAAGAGGAACATGAGCGGCATGGCGTACATCATGTACTTCATGAACTTCATGTTCGGGTCCGTCGCCTGCGACTGCATCGTAATGAAGGTGTAACCGAAGTTAGCAATCGTCATCAGTAAGCAGAACAAGGACAGGTGGTCACCTATCAGCGGAATGTTAAAGCCCCAATGAAAAACAGCATCGTAGGTTGAGAGGTCATCGGCCCATAACAGGGACTTACCACGTAACTCGATAGCCGTCGGTAAGAACCAGAACATAGCCATCAGCACCGGGAACTGGAACAGCATCGGTAAACAACCGCTCATCGGACTCACGCCGGCCTGCTGGTACAGCTGCATCGTTGCCTGCTGACGTTCCTGCATCTTATCGGCGGGAAACTTTTCATTGATCGCATCGATCTGCGGTTTGAGTACCCGCATCTTCGCGCTCGACTTATAGCTGACGAACACGAACGGCAGGATGATGAGCTTGATGACAATCGTCATCAACAGAATCACGATACCGATATGCAGGCCCCATCCGGTGAACAGGTCGAACATCGGGATGACCAGGGCTGTATTGATCCAGCTCACGATCTTCCATCCCAGCGGCACCAATGCGTTGAGGTGCAGACGCTCGTCTTTAGCGACACCCTCGTCAAACGCCTTGAGCGTATGGTAGTGGTTCGGACCGAGATACCAACGGAAACCGGTCGTGGTCTTGCCTGTCAAGTCAAACGGCACCGAGGTATGCGTGCTGTACTCTTTGATGTAACCGGAGAGTTTGCCTTGTACGGTTGAACTGAACTGCGAAGAACTGAACGCATCGTCCGCAATCAGCACGGACGAGAAGAACTGGTCCTTATAACCGATCCATTTCACGCGCGCGGATTCCTTTTGACTGTCATCCTTGCTCTCGCTCAGTTTCTCCATTTCACCGCCTACGAGCATGTACTGCAGTTGGGCATAACGCTCCTCGAACTTACGTCCCTGTTCCTGTTGCGGAATCAGTTGACGCCATTGGAGTTCCAGCGAGTTGATGTTCTGCGCCAACTCATTCTGCATATTATGCGGCACAAGCGTAAAGCGGACCATATAATCCTCCGACAACTCATACACGAAATCGAGCCATGCGTCTTCGGTCGAACCCGGCAGACGCAGGATGGCTTTGTTAGGCGCATCGCTCTCCACCGGTGTGAAGACCAGTTGCGAAGTCTGCAGAATACGATTGTTGATGGTCACGAGTGTGAAACCGAACGAAGCCTCGTCCGCACGGAAGAGACAGAGCGGGTTCACGCTGTCACCCGAAGCATGGTAGTCCAGCAACTCCGCACGCTGAATAGCACCACCATAGGTGGACAGCGTCAGACGCAGATGGTCGTTCTGCAGGGTGATCCATTCTTCTGCGGGCTTGGTCTCTTTGACCTCCACCGATGCCGGTGTTTGTTCACCTAAAGCAATCGTGATCGAATCCGAGATACGTTGCGCTTCAGCCATTACCTGCTGAGCGAGCGCGATAGAGTCCTGTTGGCGCTGACGCGCAGCCAGCTCCTCTTTCGAGGGCCGGTTGAGCATTGTGAAGCCAACGATAATTGCGGCTATCAAAAGAAAGCCGATCCAAGTGTTTTTATCCATTTATTGTTTTTGTTTGTTCTTATGCTTCTTCGCTGACGATGTCAAAAGCAACGTCCATCATGTTGGTGAAGGTGTTCTGACGAGCCTCGGCGGACAAAGCCTCACCGGTCAAAATATGATCGCTCACGGTGCAGATGACCAGTGCTTTCTTTCCGGCACGGGCAGCGTTCATATACAGCGACGGAGCTTCCATCTCGTCTGCCAGCACACCCATCTTGGTCCAGTTTCCCTTACGTGGATCTTCCGAATAGAAAATATCGCATGCCAGCACGTTACCTACGTGATACTTGTAACCGCGTTTCTCGGCAGCATCAACGGCCTTGCGGCAGAGTTCAAAGTTCGCCAGCGGTGCAAAATGACCCGGCAGGTC
>Ga0310690_10005589_pt1 | contig 16969 bp, 12 predicted proteins | sample AusTroGonzalo_MG_2_FD_207661 | JGI IMG/M metagenome (GOLD analysis project Ga0310690, IMG submission 207661) | Bovine rumen microbial communities from tropical cattle in Woodstock, Queensland, Australia - Gonzalo_04 (v2) (version 2) | ecosystem: Host-associated > Mammals > Digestive system >...
GCTTCCGGGTCCATGCCAGACACAGCGACGCGGTGCACTCGATCTGTTTCGACGGCAGTTTCCGGCTCATGACCAAGGGGGACCTCAACGACCCGGACTACCCGGTGAAGTCGGCAACGGGCGGAACGAATTCGTATTTCGACCGGCACGGCACGCTGATCAATTAGGACCGGCGGGGAGGTTCTCCGGCACGGCAGACCGCAGGGAACGCGGGATCGATCCGGGATCGGGATGGTCGATATGAGTTTTCGGGAGGGACGCGAATGAAAATCGGAGTTGCGGATTTCGGGATGAATGTATGGTACGGCGGCTGTTTCGATCCGGAGAAGCGGCTGCGCGATCTTTGCGCCATCGGGTTCGACGGCATCGAACGGGTGGAGGCAGCCGACGCCGCCGACGCGCTGAATCAGGCAATGCTGTACCGGAAATGCGGCATGGACTTCGCCACCTGCCGGGGACCGAAAGTCCGTTACAACGTGGAGTGGACCTGCGCGCTGGGCAAGGATTACATCTGGCTGGAGCTGCGCAGCGACAGGAACACCGACTTCTCCGCGTACTGCCGTCAGGCACGGGAGCTCGCCCGCACCTGCCGCGTTTACGGATTGAAGTGCGCGCTGCACAATCATATGGGCACCCGGGTGGAGACTCCGGAGGAGATGGAGGCGTTTCTGGCGGAGTGCCCGGAGATGTCGCTCCTGCTGGACATCGGACATCTGCGGGCGGCGGGCGGCGACGCGGTCGCTGCGATCGAAAAATATCACGATCGGCTGGTCGCGGTCCACTTCAAGGATGTGTTCTTCACCGCTCCGGACGATCCGGACTGGAAAAAGCGGCTCCGCTTCTGCGAACTCGGCGGCGGCAACTGCGGCATGGATTTCGCCGCCGTCGGACGGGCGCTGAAGAAAGTCGGCTTCGACGGCTGGACGTTCATCGAACAGGATGCGCACCTGCGGGATCCTCTTGAGGAGCTGGCAGTATCTCTGGATGTGATGCGGAAGATCCTCCGCTGAATGGTTCCGTCGGCGCCGGTCGCGCCGCACGGGACCAATCCGTTCGTGACCGCCGTGTTTGCCCCGTATCCGGAGCCGCCTTGCCGAAGGGCGGCTCCGCAGCTGTTTCTGCATTGAAAAACGGGGGTTCCCGCGCTATATTATACGGATTTCGCAAAAAAACGTGATGGTCCGGCAACGCGGGGATGCGGATCGCGCCGCGTCCTCCTGTTCGCGACCACCGCCGGGGAGCTGGGTATGGAAAACAACGAACACTTTTTTGATTTTCTGCCGGTCAACAACATCGTCTGCCGGCTCGGCGCGACATCCCGCGACGAACTGCTGACGACGATGCTGAAGATGATGAAGCGGCACTTCTTCGATCTCGATCTCGAACTCGCCGCCCGCGAAGTCGCCGAACGCGAGAAGGTTTTTCCGACGGTGATCGCTCCGGGACTCGCGGTCCCGCACGCCCGCATCGCCGGTCTGCCGAAGCCGCTGGTGGCGCTGGCGACGATCCCCGAGGGAGTGGATTTCGGTTCGCAGATGGGCAGCGCCCGGGTGGCTCTTCTGGTGCTTTCGCCGATTGAGGATCCGAATCTGCATCTCCGGATCTTTTCCGAACTCGCCGCCCGCTTCGGGGATCCCGCGCTGGTTCCCGCGCTGGTCGAGTGCGGCGATCCGCAGTCGGTGATGAAGCTGCTTTCCGGCGGCGCCCGTTCCGCGATGCCGGATTACCTCAAGGCTGGCGACATCATGTCGGCTCCCGAAACGACCCTGCTCGAGACCGATTCGCTGGCGGCGGCGATCCGCGCTTTCGCCGTCACCGGGAACGACGAACTGATCGTGCTCGACAGCGCGGGCGATCTGCGCGGCGTGCTCGATCTCGCGGACATTCTCCGCTACTGCCTGCCCGAGCATCTGCTCTGGATGGAGGACCTTTCTCCGATCTACCTCTTCCAGCCCTTTTCCGAACTGCTGAAAAGCGCGGGCGAGACCAAGGTCGCCGACGTGATGCGCGAAGAGTTTCTCACGGTCGATCGCGGCGTGCCCGCGATCCAGCTGGCGAAACTTTTCATGAACCACCGATCGAAACAGCTCATCATCACCGACGGCAGGCATCTCGCCGGGGTGGTGGAATTCAAGGCCTTCTGCGCCAAACTTTTCTGGGAGTGAACCATCATGGCTGAAGAATCCGCTTCCGTTTCCCCGCTCAGCGGGAAGCAGCTCATCCTCCGTTTTTCCGCCCTGCTCGCCATCGCCGCCGCCGTCGGTTTCGGCGGGCGCTTCACCGTGCTGAACTCAGCTCAGGCGCTCGCCTGCGCGGTCTTCATCGGCATCATCCTGGGAACGCTCTTCTTCTGGAGTTTCCGGCTGGCGGTCGCCTTCATCGGTCTGGCGGTGCTGGTGATCTCCGGCTCGATGGACATCCCGTGCATGGTGCGGTCGAGCAGTCTCGAAGTGATCCTCTTTCTGGTCGGCATGATGGTGATCGTGGGAGCCTTGCGCGATCTCGGCTTCTTCACCTGGGTCGTCCAGATGATCGTCTCGATGCCGAATCTCACCGGGCGGCGCTTCATCGCGGTGACGTCGATCGTTTCGGCGCTGCTCGCCTGCGTCGTCGATGAGGTGACGTCGATCATTTTCATCTCGGTACTGATCTTTCAGGTCTGCGGAAGGCTGAAGCTGAATCCGTCGCCCTTCATCCTGATCGCGGTGCTCTGCACCAACGTCGGCAGTTCCGGCACGATGATGGGCAATCCCGTCGGCATTTACATCGGCAACAAGGGAGGGCTTTCCTTCGGCGACTTCATGATGTGGGCATTCCCGCTGATGCTGCTGACGCTCGTTGCGATGATCGGGCTGCTGATCCTGGTTTTCCGGCGGCAGTTCGACGAATTCGACCGCCGGCTGGAGGAGCGGCTGGCGCAGGGACTTTCGCTCGCGCCCTCGATCAAGGTTCCCTACCGCGCCGGACTGGTGCTGATCCTCTGCACGATGGCGGCGATCGGTTCGCACCATCAGGTCGAGACCGCGTTCCGGCTTTCGCAGAACAGCATGCTCATCATCGCGCCGCTGATCTGCGCCGGGATCGTGATGATTCTGCGTCCCGGTCGCGCCCGCCATTACATCGACACCGAAGTCGACTGGTGGACTCTGCTTTTCTTCATGCTTCTCTTCGCGGTGGCGGGAACGCTGGAGCACACCGGGGTCGACCGGGTGATGGCGAACGGATTTTCCAAGGTCTGCGGGACGACTCCGGTGACGCTGGTTCCCTTCATTTTCGTGGCTTCGGCGATCGGTTCGGCGTTTGTGGACAACGTGATTTTCGTCGCCGCCTTCTGTCCGGTGATCGAACAGCTTTCGCTGAGCGTCAAGGCGCTTCCCCTCTGGTGGGCGCTGCTTTTCGGCGCCTGTTTCGGCGGCAACATCACGATGATCGGCAGCACCGCCAACATCGTCGCGCTCGGGATGCTGGAGAAGCGTTCCGGCGAACACATCACCTTCTTCCAGTGGTTCAAGATCGGCGCGGTCGCGACGCTCCTTTCGGCGGTGATCGCGATCGGCGGCGTGCTTCTTCTTGCTCCGCTGATGCCCGACCGCATTTCGGAGGCGCCGGTGAATCTGCTCGACGGGCGCAAATTCGAGAACAAGCTGGTGCTTGTTTCCGGCAAACTGAGCAACGACGGCACGATTTCCGGCTGGCGTCTCCGCGGGAGCCGCAATCAGATCGCGGTGGAGATCTCCTCCGCTCTCGATCAGAAGGCGCGCAACTTCGACGGAAAGGAATGCCGGGTGCGCGGATATCTCTCCTCCCGTGCGGAGAAACTGCCGCTCTTGAAGGCGCAGGCGATCCTGCCGCTCGAGGACAAGCAGTAAGGGAAGGGCGTCCCCGGCGGTCTGTCCCGGAGAGGGAGGGTAGAAGCATCTGCGATGGAATCCATTCCCGCATCTTGGTATCTGACGGGGTGTGAACTCTACGCCGGGCTGCACAGCCAGCCGTCCGGCTTCCGTTATTTCGCGCACAACCGCAACTGGAATCTGCTGCTGCCGGAAGCCGGCAGCTTCCGGGTCTTCATCAACAACGAGAGCTACACCTTCGCCGCCGGCGATCTGGTGCTGCTCGCTCCGGGACCGCCTCGGGAGTTTCTGGTGCTGGAGTCTCTGAAGATCCGCTGGATCCATTTCAATCTGGACGCCCATTTGCAGTACCGTCCGGAGTGGCCGTCGCCGGGGAGACACGTCTATCTGATCCATCCCGAATCGGCGGCTGCCGAATTCATGCGTCTCTTCGCAGGGATCCTCCAGTTGTGCACATTCCGGCAGAAGGGCTGGTACCGGCTCGGCTATTGCATGATCCAGGAGATCCTGCTTCGCGGCAACATGCTCAACGAGAAGGGGCTGGATCAGGAGCACATCGACTTCGCCGCGCGGATCCTGCGCGACGTTTCATCCGCAGCCTCCATCACGGATCTGGCGAAGCAGTGCGCGCTTTCGCGCGCGGTGTTTTTCCGCAAATTCCGGGAGACCTTCGGCATGTCGCCGGGGCAATATCGGGAACAGCAGCGGCTCAATTACGTCAGGGAACAGCTGGAAAGCGGCACGAAATCCCTGAAGGAGATCGCCGAGCTCTGCGGATTCGACAACGCGTTTTATCTGTCGGCGCGCTTTCGGAAGATGTTCGGGGTTTCCCCCCGCGAATATCGCCGGAACTATCGCAGCAATCTTGCTGCGGATCAGTGAATCCCGAGCTGCCCCGGACCCGCTTCCGGGCTTTTCCGCCGGTGAAATCCCGGGTTACATCCTTGCTCTTTGCGGGCGTTTTCGGCGGCGCACGCACTTCCCCGCGCTTTTTCCGTCTCCTCCGCCCGATGGGCGGCATCATGTTCCACGCCGATATGAAATCGCATTTTATTGATACGATCGCATATGTTTTGTTGCCGGAAGCATATTGAATGCCCCGCGGATCCATGGTATATTTAACCGGAAAACGAACCAAGACAGAAGATTTCCGGAAAATCGCACCATGGATACAAAAAAACATGTTTTCTCCATTGCCGATGCGGTCCGCGGCTGCTGGCTGGGGAAAAACATCGGCGGAACGCTGGGCGCTCCCTTCGAGGGAGAGCGGGAGCTGCGGGATGTTACTTTTTATGTGCAGAAAGATCTCAACGGCAATCCCGAACCCAACGACGACCTCGATCTCCAGCTGGCGTGGCTGACGCTGGCGGAGTATTACGGGCTCTACCGGCTGACTCCGCGGCTGTTCGGGGAATATTGGATCAACGCCGTCATCGGTCCGTGGAACGAATATGCGGTCTGCCGCTGGAACTGCCGGACCGGATTTTATCCGCCGCTCTCCGGCGCGGTGGATAACGGAGAATGGCATCAGAGCAACGGCGCCTGGATCCGGAGTGAGATCTGGGCGTGCCTCTTTCCCGGGGATCCGGATGCGGCGATCGAATTCGCGTGGATGGATGCGTGCTGCGACCACACGGGAGAAGGCATTTATGCCGAGATGTTCACCGCCGCGCTGGAGTCGGCGGCATTCGTCGAGAAGGACCTGCGCAAACTGATCGCCGTCGGTCTCGCCAAGATCCCGGATGATTGCCGGATCGCCCGGAGCGTCAGACTGGTCTGCGACTGCTTCGAGAAGGGCGAGGACTGGATCGCGACCCGCAACAAAGTCGTCGCGGATTCCGAGGATCTCGGCTGGTTTCAGGCGCCGGGGAACATCGGATTTCTGGTGCTCGGGCTGTTGTACGGCGGCGGCGATTTCGGGCGTGCCGTCTGTCTCGCCGCGAACTGCGGCGACGACACCGACTGCACCGCGGCGACTGCCGGGGCGGTCATGGGGATCCTGCTCGGAGCGGAGGGAATCCCGGAGCAATGGAAAAAACCGATCGGGGATGCCATCCTCACCAAAAGCCTCAATCAATTCAATCTGCCGCTGGAGACTCCGAAAACCGTCGCCGAACTCACCGACCGGGTCGTGGCGCTTCAGCGGCGGACCGCCGCGGATTATCCCCGCCGGAGTCCGGAGAAACTGGATTCCCGTGACGCCGCCTCCGCGCTCTGGCGGAAATCGTCGAACGAGCTGCAGTTCGACATCTCCTTCGCGACCGTCGGGGTGGAATATACGGAGGGACCGCTGATCGAACCGGGGAAACGCTGCCCGATCCGGATCTGGCTTTCTCCCATCGCCTCCATGCCGGAATTCCGCTTCCGCTGGCTCCTGCCGGAGGGGTGGAGCTCCTCGCGGAAGGATTTTCTGATCGCCGGGCAGATCTACTGCCGCAGTTCCGCCGAAACGGACCTGACGCCGCCGGAGGATCTCGCCGACGTCATGAGCTATGTGACTCTTGAGATCACCGCGGACGACCGCGGTTTCCCGACCCATATCACGGTTCCCCTGCGTCTCCGCGGCTCCGTGACCCATCCGCGTTTTCAACTCGACCGGGAGTCCTTCCGGTTGAGAAAGTTATTGCACCGTGGCCCTGAACACCAATGAAAGGAGATGGTATGAAAAGGAATTTCACATTGATCGAGCTTCTCGTCGTGATCGCGATCATCGCGATCCTCGCCGCGCTCCTGATGCCCGCCTTGCAGCAGGCGCGGGAACGGGCGAGAACGAGCCATTGCCTCAGCAACATGAAGAATTTGTACAGCGTCTTCATGTACTACGCCGACGACAACAAGGAGTGGATGCCGCCCGCGCGGGATACCCTCGGCATCACCAGCGTGATCGACTGGATCGACGCCGTCCGGCTCTATACCAAAACCGCCGATCGCGATGCCGGGAGCAACAAACTGCATGTTTGCCCCACCTCCGAGGAGGAAACGAACGGCGTCACCAATTACCGTTACCGCGCGTACCTCGGGATTCTCCATGCCAGTTATTCCGGCGATGCGGCAAAGCTCGGGGCATTCGGAATGAAAAAACTTTCCCGCTGCAAGGATGTTTCCCATTTCGGGATTTTTTCCGACGGAAGATGCGCCAACAACAACTTCTATTATGCCGCGCAGGAAGGCGCCACCTATGTTGACAACCCCGGGAACGGGATCCATATGCGCCACAATCACGCCATGAACGATCTCGTCGTCAACGGTTCGATCCGCTCGCTGACGAAAGACGCCTATCTGAATTACCTCGAAGGACTCGGCGGCAGCTACTATGCGGCATACCGCTGGTGGGTCTGGGCGAACTACTGGAAGTGAAGGAAGAAAAAGGAGTCGAACTCATGAAAAGAAGATCATCCTTGTTTGCATCGCTGTTCCTCGCGGGTTCCGTCTGCGCGGCGCCCGCCGCCGGGACCGCCGCAAAGGCGGGTGACGCCCCGAAGGCGGCTCCCCTCCCGACCGCGGAGGAGATCCTGTCGTGGCGCACCGCGGATCAGAACACCCTCGTCTACAGCACGGGCTTCGAAAATCCCGCGGCACGCGAGATCATCTTTCTCGATGCCAGGAAGGCGGATTACGCCACGGGCGCGGGCAACACCGGCAACACCGCGCTCCATCTGAAAGGTCAAAACGTCCTTGTCCGGCTCAATCTGCCGCGCAGCAAATTCAAGCCCGGCGCGAAGTATACGGTCAAAGTCTTCGTGCGGGGGAACATCAGGACCACCGACGGGAGAAAGATCCACGGGCACGGCTCCTACCGTTTCATCGAGACCCGGTATCGCGACCTCTCGACCGGGAAGGAACTGCACTGGTCCCACGGCGTCTTCCCCTTCACCCCGCCGCCGCACGACCCCGACTCCATCACGGAATTCAAGGAATTTTCCTACGAATTCTCAGGGAAGGAGGGGACCTTTCCGTACCTCTACTTCACCACCTGCCACGGACCCTTCGAAGGGGAGTTGTGGTTCGACGATCTCCGCATCTATCAGTGCGGCAGGGATTCCCACGTCAATCTGGCGAAACCGGTGATGAAGGCCTTCCCCCACGGCAACGGGCAAGCGGAGTTTTATGCGGTTTCCGCCGGAGTCGCCAGACCGGTCCTCGTGGCGGAATTCCGCAAGGACGGCAAGACGATCCGGACGCTGGTCTTGCGCCCGGAGAAGGACGGATTTTTCCGCGGTGACTTCGGCGGCGATCTGCCCGCGGGGATCGCGGAGATCCGGGCGAGCTTCGGGTCGGAAGACGAGAAAGTGCTGCTGAAGAGCGAGACCTTCCCGGTCTCGGTCCTCGCCGCCGACGCCGTTCCTCCGAAGGGCGCCGTCACATTCGACACCAGGAACCGCCTCATGGTGGACGGCAAACGGTTTTTCGGGCTTTCGCTCGGCTGCATCGAGCCGGTCGATTCGGAGCACCTGAAACGCCATGCGGAAGCCGGCTTCAACGTCATCGACACCGGTCCCTTCAATCTGGTGCGGTGGAACGAAGCCGATCACTGCGCCAAGCTGCTCCGGAAGCTGGATGAACTGCAGAAACTCGGTCTGAAGATCCGTCTCAATCTGATCCACTTCTACAGCGCTCCCCAGATGGGGCTGCAGTACGGGAAGGGCGTCGAAGGCGCGGTCAAACTGGTCGCGGCGGTCCGGAATCACCCCGCGATCCTCGGGTACTACATTCTGGACGAACTGACGGAGAAAGATTGGCCGGTCGTCCGGAAATTCCACGAGGCGATCAACCTCGCCGACCCGTGGCATCCCTGCTTCATCTGCACCAATCTGCGCGGCACGCTGCCGAAGATCTCCGTGACGGGCGACGTCATCGGCTACGACGTCTATCCCGTCGGCAAAAAGGAGCGCGGCACCTCCGCCAAGCTGGATCATATCCGGGACTTCATGGCGGACACCGCCCGGACGGGAGCGGGATTTTTCGCCATTCCGCAGGCGTTCAACTGGGGGATCTTCTCGGCGAAGAACGCCGAGGAGTACGGGCAGTTCCGCGATCCCTCCGAAAACGAGATCTTTGCGAGCGCCGCGAGTTTCGCAGTTTACGGAGCGACCGATTTCTGGTTTTACACCTGTCCTTTCCGCGCCGACAGCATCCGGAAGAGCAAAGCCTTCGGCGACCCGGATTATCCCGAGCGGATGTTCCGGAATACGGCGGCGGCGGTCACCCGGCTCCGCAAGCTGGAGCCCTATCTCGTTTCGGAGACCGAGCCGCAATGGCTCACCGTGAAAAACAACGGGAAGGGGAAGCTCCTCGCCCGGAGCTTCACCGACGCCTCCGGCAAAACGGCGATCCTGATCGTGGGGCAGGGGGAGGTCGATGCCGAGATCCCCGTGCCCGCGGGGAAGGAGTTCCGCTCCGAATACGGCAAGACGGAAAAGAAGGAAGACGGGAAATACCGTTTCGTCTCCTCCTATTTCGGCGCGGATCTGCTCTTCGAGATCCGCAGGTGATCGGCATGCAGTATCGTCTGACCAACGGGATCGTCGAACGGATCCTGGAGGTTTCCGGGCAGGGCGTGAGGACGATTTCGCTGAAGGACCTGCGGCACGGGGTCGAATACATCCGCGAGCCGGTCCGGGAATACGCTTTCGCGATCGACGACGTCCTGTATTCCAGTTACGGTGAAAAGCGCGTGCGCGAAGTGGACGGCAACGTGGAGGAATTCACTCTGACGCCGGTCTTCTCCGCAGTCAGGCAGCATCCCGACGCCCTCGAACTGGAATTCGTACAGGGGGCGGTTCAGGTGACGCTGTGCTGCAAAGTCTTTCCCGGACTGTGCGGCATGAGAAAACACCTGATCCTCCGGAACCGGAGCCGGGCGGCAATCCGTTTGAGCAATGTGGTCTTCGACGACACCTGCGCGGCGCCGGGCAGCTTCAGCGACTGTGATTATTATGCGGGAAGCGACGATCGGCGGCAATCCGTATGTTTTACGCTGGAAGGCGCGGAAGACATCGTCCGCTGCCACGATCCCGAAGCGAATGCCGGCTGGATCATGGGATCGACCGCGCCGGGAGTCCTGCGTTATTTTCTGATCTATCCGCATTGGCGGAATGCGATCTGCGGTCTCAACATGAGCAGCGCGCCGTTTGCGAAGCATCTGGCGCCGGGGGAAAGTTTCACGACTCCCGACTCCGTCTTCGCCCTGTATCACGGAGCGGAAAACGATCCGGAAACGGTTCGGGATTTCCGGAGGCTGGTCCGTGCCGCTCTGCCCCCCATGAAGGACCGGGAGGGCGTGATGTACTGTACCTGGCTGCCCTTCCGGAAAAACATCGACTCCGCGCTGACCCGCGAGCTTGCCGGAGAAGCCGCCGCGCTGGGATTCCGCACCTTCGTGCTGGATGACGGCTGGTTCGACGGCTGCGACCGGCGGGTCGATCCGGAGAAATTCCCGCGCGGGCTGGAGGAACTCTCCGACGCGGTCCATCGGGCGGGGATGCGCTTCGGGCTCTGGCTCGATGTCGGGACCGATTACGGCTTGATGAATATGCCGGAAGAGTGGTTTTTGAGGCGCGCAGACGGCAAACCGGGACGCCTGGGGTTCGATTACTCGAAATCCGATCATATCTGCTGTCTGGGCAGCGGCTATCGGCATTGGCTTGCGGAACAGCTGGAGCGGCTGGCGGTCCGCTACGATGTGCAGTATTTCAAACTTGACTTCAGCAGCGTCGCCTCTCCTTACGGCATCACGCCGTGGGGCTGCCATGCCCGCGGACACGAATATCATCGCGGCTGGGAGGATTCGTTCGCGGCGATCTACGACGGGATGAAGTACGTCCGCGACGTCATGCTCGAGCGCCGTCCCGGAACCACGGTGGATTTCAGTTTCGAGGCATTCGGGACGGAAACTCCCAACATCGCCGCATTGGAACTCTCCGAACTCCACCATGTGTCGAATCATTCCGCCAACGAACCGGAGATCCAGAGCATCGACCGGGTGCGGAAGAATTTTTACGCATGGCTGGGCAAATTGCCGCCGGAGAGGATCCTGAACGGACTGCTCTCCCTTCAGGGGACGCGCGGCGCGGAATATCTGCTGACCTCCTTCGCCGGTGCGCCGCTGGTCGCGGGCGATCTGCGGCAGCTTCCGGAGGCGGTGCGGCGGCGGCTGATCCGCTTCACGCAGGTTTTCAATGAAGCCGCCGCCGCCGGTCCCATGACCGAGTTTCAGGTGTTGGAAAACGGAGCGGATTTCGATTCGTTCCTGCGGGTTGCCGCCGACGGACACGGGATCGCCTGCGCCTTCAACCGCGGCGATCGGGCGAGAGCCTTCCGCGGTCCGGAACGCTTCCGCTTCGTCAACGCGGAAACGGGTCCGGAAGAACTGTCGGTTCCCGCGCATGATTGCATGATGTTCACGGTCTCTGCGAAGAGCCGAATTTGAGGAGAATTGCCGGTGGAACGGCTTATCGATCGCTTCTCCCCCGCGCTGGAGCCGGATTTTTTCGACCGCTTCAGCTTTTTCGAGCTTTATCCCTTCGACGGCGGCGGCAGCTTCATCAATCAGGAGATCGTCGGTACGGTCAACGATGCGGAATATACCGACGCCGTCATCCGCAAAGGCGCGCTGGAGGGGTTCGGCGGGTACCGGAACATCGACTTTCACAAGTTCGATTCCTGGCGCACCATCGAGCGTTGCAGCTGGATCAATCGGATGTATTTCATTGCTCCGCTCGCCAACCACGCCAGAAAGACGGGCGATAAAAAACTGGGACGCGAAGTTTTGGAGATCCTGCTGCGCTTCGCCGCCGCGCCGGAATGCCGCGCCCCCGGAACCCGGCAGGCAGTCTGCGATCTTTATGATGAGATCCTCCGCCGCCGCGACGAGGAGTACAATGCGCGCGGACCCGAATTCGATGCGCCGGTCTCCTACATGTGGTTCGATTTTCAGCCCGCCGGACGGATCGTGCACATGCTTTACGCCATGTATTTCCTCAAAGACATGGCGCTCCTGAGCGAGGAAGAAAACCGGATCCTCGAGGATCTGATCTTCGTTCACGGACGGGACATCTTTTGGGGCGAGGAGTCGCACATTCCTCTGGCGCCCGGCAACCATCAGGCGCTGCGAGGGATGGCGCTGATGGCAGCCTGCGCCTTCTTCAGGCGCGGCAGGGGAACGGACCGCTGGATCCCGGTGGCGGAGCGGATATGCGATTATCACATCCGCAACGATTTTCTGCGGGACGGCATGCTGAACGACCTGAGCCCGTCGTATCATTTCTTCGAGAGCTGGATCACCCGGGACGTGCTGAAAATCGCCGACCGCGAAGGATATGACCTTTCTCCCGAAGCCCGGTCGAAGGCGCGGAAGGCGTTCGAGGTCTGCCGTGCGATGAGACTGCCGGACGGTTATTCCGCGGTGATCAGCGACGGATATCCGCTGGATATGTCGATTTTCCTCCGGAGCCTCGGGAATGAACCGGAGAGTCCGGAGCTGGAACTGCTGCTCGACGAATCGAAGATCGCACTCAAAAAGGATGGCGCGGGGAACTGTCTCGTCTTCGACTGTTCGCCGCTATTGACCAGACTTGCCCATTTTCACGGGGGGAAGCAGGCGCTCACGCTCTTCTTCCGGGGCAGGGCGTTCCTGACCGATCCCGGCTGCTGCAGTTACGAGGATGAAGATTTTTCGCTTTACTTCAAGCAGAGCGGTTCGCACAGTTCCCTGCTGGTGGACGGCAGGGGCGACAGTCTTCTGCAGGGACTTTACACCTGGCTCGCCGCACCGGTTTGCCGGCTGACTCCGTGGCGGGACAGCACGATTTCCAGCGTGATGACTTCGGATGCCCCCGGTTGGGAGGATGTCCGATGGGAACGGCGGTTGGATTTCCGTTCCGGCAGTCTGGAGATCACCGATCGGATTGCCTCGCACGCGGAACACGAATACAGCTTCGTTTTCGCGCTCGGCGGCGATGTGGGATGCCGTCTCGACGGTGACCGCGCGCTGCTGACGAACGACGGAGTCGAGGTGGAAGCCCGGTTCGACTGCCCCGTGAAGGCAGTAGCGGGCAAGGAGTTCAAACATTTCGTCAAGCGTCCAGCGACCCATCTGGTCGTCAGTCGCAGAGCGTGCTGCTGCACGGCGAAAAGCATTTTCATCTGCCGCTGATGACGATCCGGGGCTGCCGGAAGTCAACCCGCGGCGGCGGTCGCGGACCCCGCCGGAGACCTTCCCGGCAGGGCAGGGGAGGGCATGAAAAATCCCCGCGCGCTGCGTCAGAAGACGGCGGCGGGGAGCTTCTCACGAAGGTCCCTGGGACCGGATCAGTGCTTCACTGAGGCGAAGCCGAGCTCGAACATTTCGAGATTGAGCTCGCGGAGCTTCTCCGGGAAGGCTGCGGCGACGCACTTGCGCCAAAGCTCCTTCGGCACGACCTGAAGATGAGCGGCGAGCGCACCGAGGACCATCGTGTTGAGCGCCTTCGGGTGTTTCAGCTCCTTGACCGGCACATCGTCGGGCGTGATGAGAATGCCGTCGGCGCGGAGATTGACCAGCGCCGATTCGAGCTGGGAGGGTTCGATCACCGCGAGAATGTCGCATTCCCCCGCGGGGACCATCGGACTCGCGACCCTGCCGCCGAAGCGGACCTCGCTCGAAACCGAGCCGCCGCGCTGGCTCATGCCGTGGACTTCGCTCTTCTTCACATCGAATCCGCTTTCGAAAAGCGCTTCGGCGAGAATGTCGGTGATCTTGAGAACGCCCTGTCCGCCGAGACCCGAAACGATGATGTTGGTGGTGTGACTGCATGCCATTTTCTTACTTCTGCTCCCCGGAATAGGTTTTGATCTTTGCCAGCGCGATGATGCAGCTGCGGCGGGCGACGATCAGACTGCAGGCGTTCTCCGCCAGCCGGGTCCGGAGCAGCTCCTTGAAACGCTCGTTCTCCGTCGTGGTATCGACGACGTCGACGTGCGCCATGCCGATCGCTTCGGCGACCTTCTCGATCGAAACGGCGGGCGCCGGAGTATGGTCGAGTTTGCGTCCGGTGCCGGGATTCTCCTGCATGCCGGTCATCGCGGTGGTCGAGTTGTCGAGCACGACGACGACATGCCCGGTCGCCGGCGGATTGTAAACCGTCTCCACCAGCCCGTTGATCCCGGTGTGCCAGAAGGTGCTGTCGCCGATCACGCTCACGACGCGGCGCGCCTGATCCTCCGGCAGCATTTTCCGCATCCCGACGCCGACGGTGATGCTCGCTCCCATGCAGACGCAGGTGTCGATCGCTTCGAAGGGGGGCAGCACGCCGAGCGTATAGCAGCCGATGTCGCCCGAAACGATGCAGCCGAGATCGCGCAGCGCCTCGAAGGTCTTGCGGTGCGGGCAGCCGGGACACAGCTGCGGCGGTTTGCCCGGCATCGGCGCGGGCTCGGGGGAGGTGTCTCCGGCGAGGAGGCGGCGCACTCTGGCGACGTTGAGTTCGCCGAAGCGGTAGAGTTCGGGACGTCCTTCGACCTCGATCCCGGCGGCGCGGATCGCTTCGTAGAGGGCGGGGTCGCCCTCCTCCAGCACCAGGCAGCGTTTCACCGAGGAGGCGAAGCGCCGGATCGTTTCATCGGGGAGCGGCCAGGTCATGCCGAGCTTCAGCACCGACGCCTTCGGATCCGCGTCGAGCAGATGCTGGTAACTGATGCCGCTCACGATCACGCCGAAATCGGAGGAGTTGCGGATCTCCTTCGTGAACGCGCCTTCCTCGTTGAAGGCGCGCATCGCTTCGAGATCGGCGCGGAGCCGCCGGTGCGCCTTGCGGGCATAAGCGGGGATCATCACGTTGGAAACCGGATCCTTGACGAAGGCGGCGCTCCGGCGGGCGGCGGGCGCCCCGGAGGGCGTCATGACGCACTTGGAGTGGCACACGCGGGTGGTGAGCCGGAGCAGCACCGGCGAACGGAACCGGTCGGCGAGTTCGAAGGCGGCGCGGGTGAAGTCGTAACACTCCTGACTGTCGGCAGGCTCGAACATCGGAACTCCGGCGGCGTTGGCATAGCGCCGGTTGTCCTGTTCGTTCTGGCTCGACGCCATGCCGGGATCGTCGGCGCTGACGACGACGAGTCCGCCGGGGGTCCCGCTGTAGGCGATGGTGAAGAAGGGGTCGGCGGCGACGTTGAGCCCGACGTGCTTCATCGTCACGAGGGCGCGGCCGTTGGCGAAGGCGACGCCGATGGCGACTTCGAGCGCGCATTTTTCGTTGGGCGCCCACTCGGCGCGACCGCCGAGGCGGTTGAATTCGTCGAGGATCTCCGACGAGGGGGTGCCGGGATATCCGCATCCGAGATCGACTCCGGCGTCGCGGGCGGCGAGGGCTACCGCCTCGTTGCCGCTCAACAGCATCTTTCCGACTGATTCGCTCATGATTTCAGCATTCCTCATTCGTTAAGGATTCGATGATGGTTTCCTGTTCTTCGCTCCGGTCGTCGACGAGTTCGCGGAGCCGTTCCGTCTCCCCTTCGTCGGGGGTGAAGGCGGGGTTGTTCAGCAGTTTGAGCGCTTCTTCGAGCTGGAGCGCGACGGCGGCGAGGCTTTCGAGCTTCGGTTTTGCCGCCGAACGCCGTTTCTCTTCCCAGAGCGCCATCGCGTCGAGGAGTTCGACGCGGTCTTCGACGCACTCCATGATCGCGGCGCGGAGCGGCGCCTTGAGTTCGTCGCCGACGCGGTCGAAGGTTTCGCAAAGCTCTTCGAAGCGTTCCTCGAGAAAGTTACGCGCGATCACCTGACGCACTTCGTCGCCGGCGTCGAGTTCGACGTGCGGAAAGGCGCGGGCGCGGAAGGCGTCGAAATCCGGCTCCCGGGCGGCGAGCGCGTCGAGGATGAAGCCGTCGATCTCCGCCGCGGAAAGGGGAGAACCGAGTTCCCGCAGGATCTCCAGCGGATCGTCGGAGGCGTCGGCGGGAAGAAGCGAAAGCCCCTCCGGGAGCTCCGTTCCGCCGTGATGATCGTGCCCGCATCCGCATCCGCCGTCGTGAGAGGATCCTCCGTCGTCATCCGCATCGCGCTCCTCTTCCGTGCCGCGCAGCGTCAGCACCGCGAAGTCGCCGTCGGCTCTGATGCCGACCCGGAGCGACTGGTGCAGATATTCCTCGAACGAGGCGGCGGCGAAATCGAGTTCGCCGCGCCCGAGATAGCAGGCGCGCGCCAGCTGTTCCGGGATGTCGAGCATCGGACCGAAAAGGGCGATCGTTTCTCCGAGCGCCCGGTCGAAGGCGGCGACGAATCCGCTGCGTTTGCGGCTGGAACGCTCCGAGGCGGAGAGGAAGGAGAATTCCACGGTCCCCCCGTCGTAATCGGCGACCCGGCAGAGGAGTGCGTCGCCGGGAGAGAACTCCGTCGAACGGAAGAAGCCGGAGAGATCGAAGACGGTGAGCGTCACCGGTTCATGGCTGCCGTGGTGTTCGGCGAGACGCCGGTTCGCGGGATCGTCGGCGCAGAAGTGGTCGAAGATCTCCTCCGAACCGAGCAGGGTATGGTAGTGGAAGATCTCGCCGAGCGGCGCGGTGACGGTGCGGCGTGGAACGGACGAAGTTCCGCTCCCGGCGGGACGCAGTTCCGCGTCGGAGGGGAAAACCGCGGGCGGGAGGAACGGGTGAAAGCGGTGGCCCGGCACCAGAAATCCGTTTTCGATCTCCCAGCGGTCGGGAGTGATGAGAAAGCTCGTGCCGCGGAAGAAGGCGTTTCTCCTCATGCAGTGCCAATTCCGGTCGCGGAAGAACTCCTCGTCGGCGTCGATCGCGTTTTCGAAGCGGCGCCGGAGCGCTTCGCCTCCGCCGAGGGTCTTCGCTGCCGCGTCGAGATCGAATTCCTCTCCGGCGGCGAGGATCGCGGCGTCGATCTCCGCCCGGGTGACCGTCTTGTCGCTCATAAGGTTTTTTCCTCCTTCGCAATGCGCATCAATCCGGCGACCATGAGATCGCGGAAACCATTCTGATCCATCCCCTTGAGCGCATCGACGGTGATCGCGTCGTCGATGCTGAAGCGGCCGCTGCGGATCCGCCGGAGCGAGGAGAGGACCGCGCCGCAGCCGAGTTTCGCCCCGATGTCGGAGCAGAGCACCCGGATGTAGGTCCCCTTCGAGCAGGAG
>Ga0310690_10005590_pt1 | contig 16968 bp, 20 predicted proteins | sample AusTroGonzalo_MG_2_FD_207661 | JGI IMG/M metagenome (GOLD analysis project Ga0310690, IMG submission 207661) | Bovine rumen microbial communities from tropical cattle in Woodstock, Queensland, Australia - Gonzalo_04 (v2) (version 2) | ecosystem: Host-associated > Mammals > Digestive system >...
CTGGCTTTCCTCGCCGTCTGGCTCCGCTCGACGGTGGCCCACTGGCTGCAGATGGACACGCTGCACGGCAACGAGTGCGTGCCCACGCTGATTGGTGCCCAGGGCTGTGGCAAGACCACCTTCCTGCGCCGTCTGCTGCCCCAGCCGTTGCGCCAGTACTATCTGGACCACCTGAACCTGTCGAACAAGTTCGACAAGGAGATGGCGCTGACCAACAACCTGTTGGTGAACCTCGACGAGCTCGACGCCATCCGTCCCAGCCAGCATGCAGCACTGAAGCAGACGCTGTCGAAGAGCAAGGTCAACGGTCGCCCCATCTACGGCTGTGCCCAGGAGGACCGTCCGCGTTTCGCCTCGTTCGTGGCGACCACAAACAATCCCCATCCGCTGACCGATGCCACAGGCTCCCGTCGCTACATTTGTCTGACGATTCCTGAGGGGCAGTACATCGACAACGTGGGCGACATCGACTATGAGCAGCTCTATGCCCAGGTGCTCCACGAGTTGCGCGAGCTGAAGGCCCCCTACTGGTTCAACAACGACGAAGTGGCGCGCATCCAGCAGCTGAACCTGGGCTACATGGCGCAGAAGGACATCGGCGAGATGATTGAGGCCTGCTTCCGCAAGCCCAAGGAGGGCGAGCACCCAACGATGCTGAACGCGAAGGAGATGCTGTTGCAGATGCAGCAGGAGTATCCCAACATCCAGGTCAGCCATAAGGAGAAACTCTCGCTGGGTAGGGCGATGAAGGAGCTCGGCTATGAGTCGCACGATCGAGGCAACCGTCCCTACTATCACGTCATCCTCCTCCGTCCCCGTCTGACGAAAGCAGCCTGATGCAGAGGTAGGTATGAGGTAGGTATGAGGTAGGTATGAGGTACCATTGAGGTAGGTATTTGAAGGATACCTACCTCTTTGCTTTCCCTTTCTACAAAGGCTTTTCCGGCGGTTGAGGTACCATTTGGCCCAAAATCCCGTTTTTCCCCTTCCACAGAAAAACGTTCATGATTTGTGTTTCCGCAAGCCTTCTTCGCAAGCAAGGCGACCTAAAGTCGAGCGGTGGACCCCTCTTTTTTTTCTCCTATATTCTTTTTCTTTCAGGAAAAAGTTGTATATTTGCAGCAATCAATGAATTATAGGCTTATGAACAACTATTTGATGAGTGAAGCCATTGGCGATATTGCCGGTAGTGCGTACGAAGGAAGGGCACATCGCATCAGCTTCTTGGAGTCAAAAGACTATGTTGACTGTATCAAACTCGCTATTGCCCTTGGTGGCGATTCCGACACATTGGCCGCTATAGCTGGCCCCATGGCCTACGCCTATTACAAGAAAATGCCCGATGCCCTCATCTTCCAAGCCATGAAGATGCTTCCCGACTGGATGGTTGATGTCAGTGAGCGATTTGATAATCGCGTGAATGGAGTAGGGTAGTTGTTCCGCCGCTGAATGCAAATCATACAAAAATGCATTATACATTTTTGTATAATTGTGTAATAATCTTATTATGAGAGTTGTACGATGAATGTGGCTCTTGGTGGAACTCATAAGAAATACTTATTAGTTCGCTATGAAAAGATGCCAGGGATGTCCTTGGCATCATTCCTTTGTAAGGCTGAGAACTGATGTCTTTCAAGTATATTACCAATCGTAACCTGAACTGTAACTTGACCCAAGGCTATTGCCGCGAGGGCGACGACGACGACCGTCCCGTCTACGACGTCCGCATCCTCCGTGCCGTCGTGCTACATCAGCCCCTCGACGGGCAGTGATGCCTCCTTGCGGTAGGCCAGGCCGGTGACGACGCAGCAGAGCTCGCCGTGCTGGTTCTTGATGCGCACGTCCACGTATGGAATCTTGTGGTGGTTGAACACCTCCGTAGCCTCTGCCGTCAGCGTGTCGCCCACCTTGGCGCTGTGCAGGAACATGATGTTGTTCTCGATGCCGAAGGTCAGTCCCCCTCGGCTGTTCATGACAGCAGCCAGCGCGATGTCGGCCAGCGTGAAGTAGGCACCGCCCTGGCACACGCCCCCTGCGTTCAGGTGGTCAGGCGTCACGAGCATCCGGGCGCAGGCATAGCCCTCGCGCACCTCCGTCAGCACGCACCCGTTGGTAGCTGCGAAGCGGTCGTTCTGTGAAAGGAAATCCTTTAGAGTCATCCGTTCTCTTCTTTATTGTTCAATAGTCTTGTAATCCTTGTCAGTGACGTCAATCGTCCATGCAAAGATAAGAAGAAAACCCGTAACCACCAAATCTCCCCCTCTTTTTTCGTACTGCGCAAGAGGCCAGGGGGCGAAAAATACCCGTGCCCAGGCAAAAAAAATCCCGGCCCCTTTTGGGAAAAACTCATTGAGTTTCATAATAAGAGCTATACCTACCTCTCCGAAATGCCGATAAACACAGGCGTTTCCAGAGATTTAGTTACCTGTCGCCCTTTTTTGATTTGTCTTCATGTGAACTGACAAGCAGTACTTGTAAGTTCAAATTTTTAGCGTTATATTTGGTACTTTCAGTTTTTCTTCATATTTTTGCGACGAAAATAAAGAGAATATAATTAGGCGTTATGGAGAATAATCAGACAGAGACCTACAAAAAGATACATTTTGCTGTAATGGCCATTGAGGCCAGTGCAAAGAAAGTGCATGTATCTGGAAAGGAGATGTATGACCGTCTGAAACGTCAGGGCTTAATCCACAAACGCCTATTGCGTCACTACGAACAACTGCATACCCAAAGTCTCGAATGGGTTACCGACGATACCCTTGAAACGCTACATAATTGGGAACAGGAAGAAAAGGAGAGTGGAGTATGTTAACATTATATCATGGTTCACAGATGTCTGTTCCTCAGCCAAATGCGAAGGTTGGAAGGAAGAACCTGGATTTCGGTCCAGGCTTCTACTTGACGAAGATAAAAAAACAGGCAGAGGATTGGGCTGTCGTAATGGCTGGTCGAAAGGGGCGGAATGCAGAGGCTGTGTTAAACACCTTTCAATTCGATATGGATAAGGCAGCAGCTGATGGTGTTCGAATCAAGTCGTTTCCTACTTATGATTTAGAGTGGTTAGACTATGTCGTAAATTGTCGACATGGGAAAGATTATTCCGGCGAGTATGACATTGTTGAAGGTGGCGTTGCCAATGACAATGTAATCGACACTGTTGAAGACTACGAAAAAGGTATTATTACGGCAGAACAAGCTTTGGGCCAACTCAAATATAAGAAGGTAAATCATCAGCTTTGCATTCTTAATCAGGCAGTGATAGACAAATACCTGACGTTTGCTGAGAGCATTATCTTAGAATCAGAGGAGGATGAACCATGAGAGATGCTGTACTTTGGAGGAAAGAGAGCCATATTATCATGATGCTTGCCGATGCGCTCAAGATTGATGCCGAGCAAGCGTTAGACCTTTTCTATTCCACAAAAATATATAAGCAATTGTCAGACCCCAAATACGGTTTGCAACTCATGAGCGATCAGTATATTGTTGACGATGTCTTAATGGAGTTGAATTTTTGTTGAATTTTGCCCAATTATGCTAAATTCACAAGGCTTGTGAGGCCCGAAGAAACTGTTTTTTTAGTTATTTTCTATATCTTTGCAACATCAAACAATCATGTGTATGAATAACTACTTGATCAGCGAAGCTATAGGCGATATTGCAGGAAGTGCCTACGAAGGACGTAGTCACAGAATAAAGGATTATAATAAGGTGAAGCTATTCAGTTCCCGAGCTCACTTTACTGATGATACGGTGTTGACCTTTGCTTGTGCAGAAGCCTTTATTGATGGTCTTGATATGACGATGAATCTCTGGAAGTGTGCCAACGAACATCGTCACGCAGGCTATGGCAGTAAGTTCAAACTCTGGATGGCCAGTCATAAGCCCCAGCCCTATCGTAGTCTTGGCAATGGTTCCGCTATGCGGTGCTCTTCTGCCGGATGGTTGTCTAAGACCGAGGAAGAGTGCATCCGGATGGCAACAGAGACAGCCGTACCCACCCACAACCATCCTGAGGGAATCAAAGGTGCAGTTGTCGCCGCCCTTACCGTCTTCCATCTCAAGAACGGCAAGGATAAAGAATTCGTTCGCGAACATTTGTTGAATGAATATTACCCAGACTGGGCCAATCAGAAATATGGCGACTTTCACGATTCATACGCCTTTAACTCCACCTGTGCAGGTACTGTTGGCCCTGCCATCATCTGCTTCTTGGAGTCAAAAGACTATGTTGACACCATTAAGCTTGCAATCTCCCTTGGTGGTGATGCCGACACCCTTGCGGCAATAGCAGGTCCTATGGCCTACGCTTATTACAAGAAGATGCCCGATTCGTTAGTCTGTCAGGCAATGAAGATGCTGCCCGACTGGATGGTGGAAGTCAGCGAGAGATTTGATGAGACGGTAAACAATATCAGATAACCTAATATGTCATACACCTACAAATATCCAAGACCGGCGGTCACTGCCGACTGCGTCGTGATTGCTCAGGCAACGCGCGAAGTGCTGCTCATTCAGCGCGGCATTGAACCCTTCAAGGGCTGTTGGGCCTTCCCTGGCGGCTTCATGAATATGGACGAGACCACGGAGCAGTGCGCTGTCCGCGAGCTGGAGGAGGAGACGGGCCTGCGCCTCTCTTCTCTGCGCCAGGTTGGCACATACTCCAAGGTCGACCGCGACCCGCGAGGCCGCACCATCACCGTCGCTTATCTCGCCCTCATCGACGCCCCCGCCTCTGTGACGGGTCAGGACGATGCCGCCCAAGCCCAGTGGTTCCCCCTCTCCGCTCTGCCCCCTCTCGCATTCGACCATGCAGAGATTATGCAGGATGCGATTTCTCAGGGAGGGCTGATGCCTCTCTGAAAAAACGCTACGACTTTTGCGCAAAAGGGGCCGAGTTTTGAAAAATACTCATGGAGAATTTTTCAAAACTCGTGGAGTATTTTCTGAAAGTCGTGGAGCACTCTCTGAATTCCGTGGAAATTTTCAATATTGCCATGAAAGGTACCTTAATAGCTCGAAAAGCCTTTTTGTAAAGGCTTTTGTGGCAGGTAGGTATCTTGGTGATACCTACCTAAATGGTACCTAAATGGTACCTCATACCTACCTTGTTATTATATACTGCCGAGATGACCGTTTTTGGGGAAATGTTAAAAAAATGGGGAAAATGAAATAATTTGATACTTTTTGGCTGAAAAGCTTGCATGGATGGTCGGAATTTTGTACCTTTGTAGTCGAGAAACACTCAACCGCGGCGAGTGCGTTGCGGGATTAATAATCTTCGAGAAAAACACATGAGAAAGCTATGAAAAAAGAAACATTAGCTAATCAGGAGGCCGTTCAGGCCTCAACCGAGGGGATGCTCGCATGCGAGTCGTTCCTTCATGAGAATTACCTCTTCCGTCGCAATGTGTTGAACGGGAAGGTAGAGTTCCAAACCCTGTCAGCCGATGGCAAGCCCTCGGGCGACTACCGTCCGCTGACGACGCAGGCGCTGAACAGCATCATCCTGCGTGCCAAGCGCGAGGAGGTGTGCGAGCAGGGCAATCCGAGGGGCGACATCCAGGAGATTGTGAACTCCGAGGAGGTGCCACAGTACAACCCCGTCCAGGCGTTCCTCGACGGCCTGCCCCAATGGGATGGACAGAACCACGTGGCGCAGCTCTTCGGGCGCCTGCCTGGCATCAGCTCTGAGCAGCTGGCGTTCCTCGCCGTCTGGCTCCGCTCGACGGTGGCCCACTGGCTGCAGATGGACACGCTGCACGGCAACGAGTGCGTGCCCACGCTGATTGGAGCCCAGGGTTGTGGCAAGACCACTTTTCTGCGCCGTCTGCTGCCCCAGCCGTTGCGCCAGTACTATCTGGACCACTTGAACCTGTCGAACAAGTTCGACAAGGAGATGGCGCTGACCAACAACCTGCTGGTGAACCTCGACGAGCTCGACGCCATCCGTCCCAGCCAGCATGCGGCCCTGAAGCAGACGCTGTCGAAGAGCAAGGTCAACGGTCGCCCCATCTACGGCTGTGCCCAGGAGGACCGTCCGCGTTTCGCCTCGTTCGTGGCGACGACGAACAATCCCCATCCGCTGACCGATGCCACAGGCTCGCGTCGCTACATCTGTCTGACGATTCCCGAGGGTCAGTACATCGACAACGTGGGCGACATCGACTATGAGCAGCTCTATGCCCAGGTGCTCCACGAACTGCGCGAGCTGAAGGCCCCCTACTGGTTCAACAACGACGAGGTGGCGCGCATCCAGCAGCTGAACCTGGGCTACATGGCGCAGAAGGACATCGGCGAAATGATTGAGGCCTGCTTCCGTAAGCCCAAGGAGGGCGAGCACCCAACGATGCTGAACGCGAAGGAGATGCTGTTGCAGATGCAGCAGGAGTATCCCAACATCCAGGTCAGTCATAAGGAGAAACTCTCGCTGGGCAGGGCGATGAAGGAACTCGGCTATGAGTCGCACGATCGAGGCAACCGTCCCTACTACCACGTCATTCTCCTCCGTCCCCGTCTGATGAAGGCAGCCTGATGCAGAGGTAGGTATAAGGTAAGTATGAGGTACCATTGAGGTAGGTATTTGAAGGATACCTACCTCTTTGCTTTCCCTTTGTACAAAGGCTTTTCCGGCGGTTGAGGTACCATTCGGCCCAAAATCACGTTTTTCTTCTTCCACAGAAAAACTTTCATGATTTGTGTTTCCGCAAGGCTTGTGAAAGAAAAACTTTCTTTTGTTAAGAGAGTTTGTTGTATCTTTGCGCAGTAATCGAAAAATGGTTGCACTTTTATCTGTAAGTTAAACAAATAATTGTGTAGATATGAATTGCGTACAAGGAGAAAACAAGAGGAAGTATACGGACAAAGAGGTTGCCGAGATTATCTGTCAAGCGTGGAATACACTTGATGCCAGTCTGTTTGAGCCTCTTCTTTGCGAGGATTATGAGTATGTGTCAGTCTGGGTGTTAGAGACAATGAAGGGTAAGGAACTTGCCGGGAGTGTTTACATGTGACAGATAAGAATGCTTTTATGGTGAAAGATGACGAAAATACGATTCAGCTATATTGGCAGAAAAGGAAACGCAAGGTAGCTGCTGTGCGTTATCAGAATCCCTTGTTGAAAAGACTTGAGGATTATGAGGTGTTTGTGGATGAAGACGTTCTCAAAGGTGGCAATCTGTGGTTTGATGATGTCATCTGGATAAAGAATGGAGGCTTTTTATTTGATAATGGCGGCAAATTGCTCAATGATATTATTGACACGCTTCTGCATGATTATGGACTGGATACACAATACGTGGGCATCGGAAAAGACATCTGGTTGGGCGTCTTTGATGAAGATAATCTAAATGATGCCATAGATTATTACGATGAATTGCATGGCACGAATGAAAAGGCAGAAAACCACAAAAACAAGTTGGCACTGGCCTGCCAACTTGTTGAAAAGCTTGCACAACGGGCATATCCAGGAACCTCTGTTTCCGCAAGAGCCTGTGACAAGAACTATTTATTAGGCAAGTTCGCATTGGAAATATGTGATCTCGATAAGTTCATAACATCATTTTACCCCCAAATCCTTTTTCTTTAAGAAAAAAGTTGTATCTTTGTAGCCAGAATCCGGCAAAACATAAGAAGGAAACCTAAAGCTAATAGTATACATAATGACACGAGAACAAAGAACTGCAATGGCTCGAATTATCAGCGACATGATAAAGGCTGATAATATCATTGAAGAGAGCGAGATAAAAGACATGAAGAAACTCATGTCTGTATATGCTATCACGCATCAGGAGATGAGCGATGCACGTAAGATTCGCTTTACGGATGCTGTCAATATGCTGAAAGGTCTGTCAATTAAAGAACGCCAAGTTTTTTTCGACCACATATATAGCATAGCACTCAGTGATAATGTCTGTGTTCCTCGCGAGGCTCTGTTGCTTATTGCTCTTCAGCATTGTTTAATAGAGAACGACAGAAATACTGACAACGGTAGGCTTTTACCAAAGCCTTATCTGATATCCTGTCCTACGGGTGAGGCCAGTTTCAATGACCAGTATATGGTTTATTTGGAAAGTTCCTTCGATGAGGAACGTAATGCAGAACTGATGCAGCATTTCAGGCTTTTGGTTACCATTACTCGTCTTTGTGGCTTCAACTTCATTTATATCCCCAAGATGGTTGAAGAGTTCCGTGGAATGAACGAACAGTATGTGAAGGATGTTATCAGTTATATGGCTCCTAATCTTGAAGAGTCATTTATCCAGCAGGTATATGACAGATTGTGCGACTTGACGACAGTAGATTTCTTCCGCAATGTATTGTATGAGCGTTTGCAGGTCAAGGCTCTTCACAACACACCACCATCATTACTTATCAATATAGGTACGTCGGTTGTTCCATATTGTAGTGCAGGAGGTACAGTCCAGTATTATACAGAATTCTTGTGCATCCCCATTTCTTCAAGCATTCTCACTTTGGTGGACGACATCTTAGGATTCTATCAGAGCAAGGTGAGCATTCGTCAGTCTATTACGATTAACGACAGCAATGGCCAGTTCAAGTATTTCGGATTCTATAAAGCTTTGTTCGACTTCCTCGTTGCTCCACCTCCCATCGCTCCAGATCTCATTTTCTTAGGACAGGACATGAAAATTGGAAGATACCAGGTGGCTTTCAAATATGATGATTGTAATGAGAAGAAAATTTGCTTGACTCCCAGAGAGTACGACGCCTATTTCCAAGTAGCCCTGAGGTCAAACAAAGGACGTACCAAGGGCTTGCCTATATCATGTGATAGGAATATAAGACCAACTATTGCACATATAAGAAGCAAGATTAGCGACGAGATACCAGATTTGACCTATTCCGACCAATACAAGCCGGAAAGGGATGGCAACGTGTATATTCTTCGCTTAGACAAATCGAAGGTGTTTGTAAGAGTGCACACTCATAATTGTGGTTGTGAATACGAGGAAATCCCTATTGTGAAGTATGATAGGCAGTAAGTTCCGCCTTCCTCGGCAACGTTGCAGCGTCACCCGCACTGTCTTGCCATTTTTGCATGGCAATGTTGCAATTAGGTGAAAAGATATTTTCCAGGGTGGCTGCTTAGATTGATTCAAATAGAAGTCTGTAAAGAATATATTTTTGTAGTCTATGGTAAATTTCTCGCCCATCAATTGCCCTAATGAGAGAAGGGAATATAATCAGAAGTTCAAAGAACTTTTGAATGAAATATTTAGGTATACTAGGAAAGTCAATGCTCATGTAATTTATAATTTCCTTTCGCCTACTAATAAGCTTGGGGAATTCGACTTCATATTGTTCATTGATATACCCTACGAAAGAGGTAATTACTATAGGACAGCCAATAAAGTATATCTTAATACATTAGCTATTGCAGTTAGGAAATTTGATGAAGCAGAAGTAATAGATGCTGATAACGAATGTTTTTATACAGAGGAAGGATCATGGGATTATTTGTCAGAAATAGAATCGGACAGACAAGCTTTAAGAGGTTATGTTTATGATAATATTCCGAATGTAAAACACTTCGATATAGCTATCATATATATGGTTAACGCTCCGAAGTGTAAAAAGCAGTTCCGAAATAAACATTTATGCTTTAATATAGGATTCAGACTTAGTGAGGCTATAGACAATACTATTATATTTACTCAAAACAAAGATGGCATTGCTGCAAATTGTATTTGCTATCAAGACAAAGGAACAGCTAACGATTGGTCAGATTTTCTAACTAATTTTATAGATATTTCTGATGAACATACACATCAGGGCATTCTGACGAAGAAGAAAGTTGATCAAGTTACAAAAAAGAAGACTGGTCGATTGTTGGAACAAGCAAGTCAAACAATAGGAAATCAACTCTGTATCATTAAGGGAAAGGCTGGTACGGGAAAGACGCTTGCACTCCTGCGATTGATGTATGAGCAAGTGAGGAAAGGAGATGATGCGCCAAAACACAATTGTCGCCTTCTGACATTCAATAATATGCTTGTTATGGAACTAAGGATGGTTTTAAAATGTATAGGCGAATTCACCCCTACAAAAGCATCAATAAGTTCACTGCATAAGTTCTTTTATGATATTTATAAGATATCCCCTGTTCGTTACTTACACATGGATGGCGAGAAAATCAATGCCCTCTTCAATCTGTGCATGATAAGAACAATGAGATTCAATTTCTTGATGCATATTCTATCTGATGAAAATCAAACAACAGATGTATATAAACTTATCCATGAACTTGACTTGGAAATGCAAAAGAAAGAAAGTCGGATAAAAAAAGAGGATAGATCGGAATGTAAAGAATATCAAAAGTATCTAAAGGGCAGAAAAGAAGATTTGGTCCTTTCAAAACTCTTTGACTATTCACTTGAATACGTTGATTATAAGCGGAAAACTTTCTTAGCCTAATACCACAGAAAAGAATTTTTAAATGGGTATAACGTCATCTTGGACGAATTATATCTTGTGTTTCATAATTTAGATGATTTTCTAAACAAATACGGCATGAAAATTGCCTATTCTGCCGATGAATTAAGAAACACAGAGAATTTTAAAGCCAAATATCAGGAAATATTTAATAATTTTCTAAATGATGCAGAACAGCAACTACAAAATGAATATGGAGATTTTGAAGGATTTGTTCCAGGTTTAATGAAAAACATAGAGAATCTTGATCGGGAAGTTGCATCTACATTTACAAGTAAAACGATAGAAGAACAAAAAGAGCCATTTGTCAATTGTATAAGAAGAATAAAAAGAAAAGTAAACTGGTCGAAACTTATTCTGGTTGATGAAGCACAAGATTGTCAGGTAAATGAGAAAGCTTTACTTTTTGAACTGAATGGTTCAGACAATACTGTAATTGCTACAGGTGGGCGTGATCAACTAATAAGAACTGCTCAAGAAAATGATTGGTCTCAATTATTTGGAAAAGGTTTGCTTGCAGAAATAATTACACTGAGAAATGTCAGTTATAGGCAGAAAGAAAATATTGTATTATTCTTAAATGCGTTTGCAGAATCTTTTAATATAGAAACTCGATTGTCCGTACCTGATGAAACAAAGAATACAGGAAGGGTCATTATTGATTGTCGTATTTTTAATGAAAACCAAATACCTCTTGATATCATAAGTTCATTGCATTTAAATGGAAAAGATATGGGATGTAGCAATTATGAAAATATGATGTTTCTTCTTCCCAAAATTGGTTATGTTGAAAGATGGGAAACTGACGAAATGGATGTTGTTATTGATAACAATGATACCATATTGATAAATCAAGCATCACCTCAACGAAGATTGAGCATGGGCCTACCTGATGGTTATAAGCCTATTGATGGAACTGTAAATGACAAACGCGAGGTCTTGAATAAAGTCGGACAAGATAACACAAGATGTCTTCTATATGAATCGTGTCGAGGACTTGAAGCTTGGAATGTCATGTGTATGGATCTGAACAATTTTTATTATGAGAAAATCACATCAAGGGAAGCAGAAGAATATGCAGGAACTCATATAGGTGGTCTATTCGAAGAGGGAAGGGACAAATACATGGCTCAATATGCATCTCTTTGGTGCTTCATGGCTATGACAAGAGCTATAGATACTTTGTACATCAAACTCTCGAATACAAACAATTACTTTTCTCAGACCTTATTAAAAGCAGCAAGAAGTATAGCTAATGTTGAGATTCTAGACGGTGAATATGTTCCTACTGAAGGAAAAAAATCGAATGGAACAGATTGAGCAAATACATTATTGCGTATTGATAATACGATAAAATCTTCATTGTGAAGTATAACAATAAGTGAGTTACACCTTCCTCGGCAACGTTGCAGCGCTAAACTCACTATTTTGCCATTTTCGGATGGCAATGTTGCCATATTGATGTATGATGCTGAAAATATCCCTATCTTTGCAGCAGAAATAAAACAATAGTATTAATTTTAAAATTCAAAGTTATGGGTATTTTTAGTATTTTCACAAGGAAGAAAGAGAATGGTCCCGCAATGGTAGCAACATTGCCAGTAGTTGACAATCTTGATGCTGGAACCACAGATGTTCTGCAGCAGACTAATGATGGTGTAGAAGAAAAGAAGCCTTTGACAGTTTCTTATGCAACAGGATGGCCTATAGATGTTATTTATGGCTATCTTCACAAAAATTACGAGGAGAAGGGGTTTAATGATGCGATGTTAAGATATGATCTCACATTCCGTGATATGAATATGGAAATTATCAGGAACAAAATCCTTATGGTGTTCAGGGAGATCAATCTAAACTATGATGTGATGGGAAGTGATTATAGGAGTCGTATTGAGACATGTAGTGCCGTTGGCCTTCTAACAGAAGTGTCTGAACTCGAGAAGAAGATGACAATTATCAAAACTCATCAAGAAGAGTTAAAGCGGTTAGAAGCAGATTTTAGAAATGATTCAAATGAAGCTTCAATTCCACTAAAATCTTACGAGTGTGGTTTCCTTCGTGGAATTGCAACTATTGCTCTGAGCGGAACTGTTAAAAGTACGAGCATGCCAGAAATGGCTACAAATTATTCAGAGTCAAGAGCATCTGCCTAAAAGTGAATTGGTATTATTTGTTTAACAATTAAAAAGAAAAGATTATGAACTGGTGGATTAAATTAGGTTGCATGTTGACCGGCTGGAGTTCAAATGTTCTAGCACAGTGTTCGGAAGCAAGTCGTAGTCATTTGAGTAAGTATACATCTGCTTTACTTATACTTATTCTAATATGGGGTGTTACCGGTTTCTGTTTTGCCCAAAGATACATCGGTTTGCCTTGGTGGGGATGTATTATGATCTCATTGTTCTTTATAACTATTGTTATCATGATAGAACGCCAAATCATTTTGACCATAGGGAAATCCTTTTCAATGCTTATATTCAGAGCAGCAATCGCTTTTGTAATGGCTATTATCGGATCAACAATATTTGATCAGACATTATTTGGAAAAGACATTGATAAACAAATGGCTAATACAATTGAGGTACAAGTTGCGGATTTGACAAAGAAACGAGTGCATGTCATTGATGAGAAAATAGCCTCGTTACGTTTCGAAATTGATTCTCTTGATCAGATAAATGCAATGCTTCAAGCCGATGTTAATGCACATCCTTTTGTAATTCAGAAGTCTGTCACTAATACAACATCAAAGATTGTAACGCCCGAGGGCGAAATTAAGACATTTAATACTCCTTCTGTAACTTCTACCCAGGTCGCAAATCCCAAACAGGCTGTTATAGATGGTAACAATAAAAGACTAATTGACTTACGTAAGGATGAAAATAAGTGGAGCGAAAAGAAACAGACCGTGGAGGAAGATGTGCGTAGAGAATGTAAGGCCAGTGTTGGATTCTTGGAGGAACTTGAAGCGATGTGGGACATTATCACAACTCGGAAACTGGCAGGCGTATTTTATCTTATATTCTTCACGTTCTTAATGAGTTTGGAATTGTTTGTGGTAGTGAGCAAGATGGTTGATAAAGAATGTGATTATGAGGTTGCGATAAAAGGAGCACAGAAAGTAAGAATAGCTCAATTTGGAAATGCATACAATCGCGTATGTGCATAATAACCATTTAAAAGACGTCATGTTATGAGACTATTGCTGACAATTACATTTTTAGGGATTATAAATAGTCCCTCCAATAATATAAGCAGGCATATTCAAAAAGAGGCATCTGTTTATATTTGTACAGGTAAGAGCGCGTATAGTTATCACAAGAATCGGAGTTGTAGAGGCCTTAATAGGTGTAATGCTGAAATAGAGAAAGTGTCTCCTGAATATGCAAAAAACATAGGAAGATCTCCATGCAAGATTTGTTACTAAATAAATGATTATGAAATACATTCCGCTATATCTTGCAACTGTGTTGCTGCTCTGCTTGGCTCCGATGCCATACGGCTATTTCATGCTGGTGCGCTTTGTGATGATGGTGGCATGCGGATGGATGGCCTATCAGTACTATATGCGCCAGAAGGAAGTGGCAATGTGGGTGTTTATCACCATAGCAATGCTGTTTCAGCCATTCTATAAGATTTCACTAGGACGTTCGATATGGAATGTGATAGATGTGGTTGTTGCTATATTTCTGATTCTGATTTATTTCGCAGAGAAGAGGATGGAGGCAAAGACTAGGGTGAGTTTTCAACCTTTGCCGCCTGAAGATCAAACAAAGATAGAAAACAACAAGATAGAATTTCAGCTGAATGGGCGACTGGCACCTAAGGAACTGATTTATGTGGCCAGCGAGGAAGACAAGGAACTGACGGAATTGTTGGAGAGGAAGCCCGAAGTGTTTGAGGGGTGGGGACAGATGATGGGATTCCACGTCATCTATCTTCCTCTATTGATGAAACGACTGAAGGAAAAGGAGGTTCTGCAGTATCGCGCTCCTTATCTGACAAACGCGGATATCGAACGGACGTCGATAGATAATGACTTCCTGCTGCAATACTTGAAAAATCCAGCAGACAAGGAACGCATCAAGCATGGCTTTATCCGTACCGAGGATATTCAAAGAGGTGATGACGGGAAAGACATAGCTGTCAATCGTTTCTATCCATTGTCCTCCAACGACGCAGAACCCATTGCAGATCAGTTGCATAGAATCAGCAAGCAGATTTCAGAAGAGGTATCCGAATATGAGCAGCTGCTCGAAAGTAAGAGCAGTTGGGATGATTATGGTGATTCGTATAGTTGTGAATACGTTAGAACAGATGCAGACAATTGTTTCAATTCTCAAATTAACAGGGAGAATATTGAGGACTTGATAGAAGAGGTGAAAGACCGAATAAGAAAACTTAGGCAAAGAGGTATCTCAGAACACATATTGGAACAGTTATTACATCCAGATGACAGATTAAGCCGTTTGGTGATAACGTCGGACTACAGGTTGTTGTTACCTGACTATAACAACATGGAGATCAAAATGGAACCTTTGGTGAAGGCGGTGTACTTGCTCTTCTTGAAACATCCGGAAGGTATCATGTTCAAATGCCTGCCAGACTATCGCAAGGAACTGACGGAGATTTACGTAAAGCTGAAACCGTACGGGCTGAGTGATAGGGTGGTGCAGAGTATTGAGGACGTGACAAACCCGCTACTGAACTCCATCAACGAGAAATGTGCTAGGATTCGTGGCGCCTTCGTTGGGCAGTTTGATAATCACCTGGCCAAACATTATTATATTGACGGAAATCGTGGAGAAGTCAAGAAGATTGCGCTACCGCGCGACTTGTTGGTATGGGAATAGAATTCGTTTACACAACGGAAACGGGGAGGCTGAGCCTCCCCGTCATGCTGTTGCGGTGTATGGGTGTTTATTCTCCGTAAACGCGTGTGGTGTGCTTGATGAAGAGACCCATGAAGACGGCCTGGTCGATGTACTCCACCTGGGTGACCTTCTTGATGCCACCGTTCTCGGCTGCCTTCTTGATGTTGTTCTCCTGACCCTTTGACGACCAGAGGCCGAGGAAGTAAGACGATGTTGCCTCGCCAACCTTAGGACCGATGGGACCCTTCTCGGCAATGGCGGCACCTGAATTAATTGTTGCGCAGCTGCCCAGCGTGAGCACTGCGAAGACTGCAGAAGCAGCAAAAGTCAGAACTTTTTTCATAGTGAACTGTGTTTTAAATTGGTAATTATTGGCGTTATGTTACGCGTTTATGCGGCAAAGATACGGATTATTCCGTAATCTTCCAAATTTTTTGCGCAAAAAGTAGCTTCGCGTCATTGTCTGTGGTGACGATAACGTCATTCGCCATATCCCTGCAAAGAACTTCTTGTAAGGGCTGATTGAGAAAATTGCATTTCCACAAGCCTTGTGGCTCGAAATCGTTTGGTTGCTGAGTCGGAATTGTCTAACTTTGCGCTATAAACAGCGCGAGGCTGCTCACGCTCGGCAAATGAAAGCTAGCTTTCTTTGCTCTCGCTTAATCGCAGTCTTGCAACCAAATATATTTTTGAAATGATTATGACGGATTACGAGTACATTTTGCAACAGGCAAGGAAGTCCCACTACTCGAAGTGGAGCGATGAGGAGTTAAGGAAATGCGTGGATATGCTGGTGGGGCTGTCACGTCAGGAGTTGACGGCTCTGTATACCAGCAAGTGGATTAAAGATGAGAAGGTGCTGAAGGAGGAAATCTTCAAACAGATGTTTTATGACAAGATAGGGAAACGGGAGGAGCGTATCAAGAACCTGTCGACTGACGAGCTGATAGAAGAGTTCGAGGACAAGAAGAGTGGCAACGTATCGCTCATCAGAACCGAGATGAAGTATCGTTATAAAGAGAATGTTGGCGATGACAGGATGAAAGTTGCAATAGCTTTCAAAAAATCGTCGAGGGGTGACCAGATGTGGATTGAGCATCAAGAGCGGAAGGAGTTGTATGGTGAATCGAAAAAGATGTAAAGGATATGCCTGAACAGAGAAGAAGTCGTCGTAATGTGCAGTGTGGGGCTATCCCTGTAGAATATGCTCATGTGCAACCTCAAGCGGTTGAGGTGGAGAAAGCCGTGCTTGGAGCCTTGATGATAGACAAAAATGCCTATATGGAGGTGTGCGATAAGCTGGTTCCAGAGAGTTTCTATGACCCCAAAAACCAGATGGTGTATGATGCCATTCAACGTCTCAGTATGGATGAGAGTCCTGTGGATATATTGACTGTGACAGATAAACTTGCTAAGATGGGGAAACTTGATGAGGTAGGTGGTCCTGGATATATTGCAGAACTCAGTTCTATGGTTGCAACCTCTGCCAATATCGAGTATTACTCCAGTATTGTGGCAGAAAAGTATCTGGCTCGACAAATGATTTACTATGTCAGTGATGTGGGGAAGAAGGTTTTTGACGAAACTTATGACATCAAAGATGTGGTGGATGAAGCAGAAAGTACGCTCTTCGAATTGT
>Ga0310690_10005591_pt1 | contig 16966 bp, 10 predicted proteins | sample AusTroGonzalo_MG_2_FD_207661 | JGI IMG/M metagenome (GOLD analysis project Ga0310690, IMG submission 207661) | Bovine rumen microbial communities from tropical cattle in Woodstock, Queensland, Australia - Gonzalo_04 (v2) (version 2) | ecosystem: Host-associated > Mammals > Digestive system >...
TGTTCGATGATATGGCCGCTGGCACGGGGCTCGATGGAAGGCGACTCCACGTTCAGCAGGCGCATGGCCTCGTGGTAACGCTCGGTGTAGTACTGCACCACTTCCATGGGCTCCAGCTGCTCCAGCCGGGCCTTCTTTGCAATCTTGTCCTCCCCTTCGTCGGCGTCGTGCTCCAGGTGGCCCACGTCGGTGATGTTACGCACGTAACGCACCTTGTAGCCCAGGTATTTGAGCAGGCGGAAGAGCACGTCGTAGGTCACGCCCGGACGGGCATGGCCCAGGTGGGCGTCGCCGTACACGGTGGGGCCGCACACGTACATGCCGACGTGTCCTTCGTGAATGGGTTTGAAGACTTCCTTATTGCGGGTAAGGGTGTTGGTCAGGTATAATGTTCTCATTCTGTACAATTTCTCAATCGTACAAAGATACGCATTTTTGCCCGTAACTCCAATCTACCGGGCTACCCCTTAAAACCTATATCCTATGCCAATTTTGCCACCGATTAACGGGATGATGGTCGTATAATAGTCCCCGACGCCGTACATTTCCCAGTCAAGGAACCATTTCTGGCCAAACTGCATACCTAAGAAGGTCACCTGACCTCCCCAATGGCCATCCTTTTCGCGCTCAATTTCTCCGGAGTGAAAAAACACGCCTGTCTGCGCAGCAGAATAGAACTTGAACGTAGGACGGGAAAAATAATAATACCGCATCCCGACAAAGGCGGTAAACACATTTCCATGCCCGTAACATTTCCATAATCCGTCGTAATCCTCCACTTGATTGTCAAAATAGCTGTATCCCAAACTACCGATCAAAGCCCAGCGCTTGTCAAACTGCCAGGCAGCCTGAAGCGAGACCATACCATAGGTATGGATTCGTGTCCAGATTTCATCTTCCGGGACTCTCCTATCCATCACCAAAGCGCCGGAATAAAGAGGTTTCCAGTTCACGCCCAGGCTGACTTCCCACGTTCGTTTCTCCAGAGGATACCACGTATGGATCGTATTCACGTAACGGCTGACGACCAGGGAGTCCGGACGAGGGACATAAAGCATATTTCCTTTTACGCTGTTATGTCCTTTCCAGACAAATGTCGGGGACTTATGGCTTTCGGTAACATGCAGGACATTGCCGCCCTGCTTCCATACTTCTTCCGCAGCGGCGCCAAGCACCCGATTAAAATTAGAGGCAGAGAGGGGATGACCTTCCGCCCTCACTTCTCCCAGCTTTACGGCCGAAGAAGGCAGTTCCGTCCCCTCCTGAACAACAGCGATACGGTCATGATTCCAATCCTTCGGCCTGGAGCTTAAAAGATCTACACTGACCCTCGGCGCGCAGGACGCGAGGATCAGTGTAGCGCATAAGCCAAGATACTTCATGTCAGTTTGATGAATAGATTCAGTGCTATAATCCCGACATGCAGGGAATCTTGCATCTACTTCAGGTACCAGGCAAGCCAGTTAACCCCGAGAGAGAAATTGATGGACCAGGAAGAGCCGATGGGGACGGGATAGTTGTTGTACGCGCCATACAGGCGGGCACGGACGGAAGACTCCGCCATGCCTTCACCGTGGATCTGGCGGGAGAACTTGAAGTCCGCATTCACGCCGCAAAGAACCCGGAAAGCGGCAATCTCGGTCTTGTCATCCTTTGAGGCTTTTTCAGGATAATCGATAAAGTCCACGCCGATACCGGCGAGAGGCGTAATCTTCCACCACTGGGAATCCCAGGCAGCATACCCCACGGAGAGGTTGATGTTTCCACCATTCATGCGGTTCCCGGCTTCCCAAGGCTGCGAATAACGGTAGATATCCTGCCTGAGGTCTCCGCCGAAGCCGAGAAGCCCGTCCCAGAAGATAGTCCAACGATTGAAATTGAAATCGAAGCCAAATTCAAGGCCGATGAGGGAAGGGACGTAAGCCCCCATATTTCCCACATGGAATTCGGAGCCCAGGCCAATATGCATACCCATGGCGCGTCCCTTGGGATCGATCTTATAATCCGGCACATATTCGAAATCGTTTTCCTCGGCCAGTTCCGCGGCGACCCTTTCGTGACAGATGCGCACGGCTGCGGTATCTGCGCCGTCATGGGTTTCGCCGTCCAGCTCTTCGAAGAAACCATCGGCCACATCCATGTGGAACCTTACGATATAGTCGATGCTATGCTCATTCCGCTGGGACGCTTCCTTCTGGGCGCGACGCTTGCACAACTCCACGTAATCGAAGTAGGTCTGGACATAACGGAGATACTCCGGGGTCCTGTACTCCGGCTTGATCCAGGAAGCATAGGGATTCATGTAGGTGTAGAACGTCGGATAGTAAAAGGTCGTATTGCCGATTTTATGCTTATCGTCCTTCCACCGGATACCATAGGACAGCCTCATGGCCTTGTCGGAGTTCCCGCCCGTACGGTAGGAGAAATCCTCCAGGGTAAGCGGTCCGTCCGCCCACTTCCGGATGGAAGACGCTGCGGAAATCTCGTTGGAATTCTGTGCAAAGAGGGAGAGGGACAGGCACAGGAGCAGTCCACTGAACAGGATACGTTTCATAGGTTTAGAAATAAAAACGAAGGCCGACGGAAGAGGCACCGTTCAGGCGGCACGCGGCTTGGGTTATAGTCTTTTCAGAGCTGCTGCTCTCGCGTGCACCGGCAAAGATAATCTGGCCGATGGAGGCAGCGATGCCCAATTTTTCCGAAGCTTTGATTTCAAACGAAAGCGGAGACACCACCACCTCGAATCCCGGAAGCGAAGGGGAAGAAACGCTGGGATAATCATCATAAGGATATCCGGATCTGTTCCTCTTATACCAGGAGAAAGTAAGGCCAGCCCCAGCCTCAGGGGTCAGGTAGAGTCCTTCGGCCAGCTTGATATAGAAGGCAAAGCTGGGGCCGACGGCCAGCGCATGGACGCGCTTTATTTCTCCGTGATCAGGAATAACAAGCCCGTAAGCAGCATTGAAACTGATGCGGAAATTGTCCGAGAGGAACTTGCTGACCTCGGCCGATGCCGATACACTCCAGGCGAACTCATCAGCGTGATAGATCAAGCTGGAAGGTACCCGCACGGCCGAGGAATGATCCAAAAGGTTAGCTCCCACAGAAACGCCGAGAGTGGTTTGGCCGGATTTCTGGGCATTCAGGCCCAGGGAGAACAACAGGCACAGGCCCAATAATATCGTCTTTTTCATATCAGGAGCGTATTAGAAGTAAAACCGGACCCCCATGGAGGATTTCGAATTGAACAGGAGGTCCTTGTTCTGAATGAGGACACGGTAACTGCCGTTGGTGCTGGAACCGACCATCTGGCCGCCTCCCAGCTCGCAGACGGAAAGGGTGACGCCGAACTTATCCGTGGGCTTGTACTCCAGCGAGAAGAGGGAAATACCAATCTGGAATCCATCCAGACGGGCATGGAAATCATATTCCGTGCTGTGCTGCCAGGTGCCGCCGAAAGCATAATAGACACCTACTTCCGGGGTGTAATACAGGCCCTTGGCCAGTTTAACGTAATAGGAGATGCTGGGTCCCAACAGAAGGACATGGGTGCCGGCGAAAGGATTTCCCGCTTCTACATAGCTTTCATGCTGGTAGGAATATCCGGCCGAAGCCGTCACTTTCCAGTTCTTGAACACGAAATAACCGAACTCCACGCTGGCGCCTGCGCTCCAGGTTGTGGGATTCCCATCCACATACGTAGCTGCTACGCTGGTTCCCACATAATGGTCTCCCCTCTTCTGGGCATTCGCTCCCAAAGAAAGAAGGACCAACAAGGTTAGAACAATATATTTTTTCATTGATGGAATAGTTTTCTTAATCGAAAGATACTAAAACTTTACTTTTACGACAAGGGGGAGATGGTCGGAGAGGTCGGCGGTGCCTTCGGTGATGACACGGTGGCTCAGGACCTCTACGGGAGCGGCGTCCTTGAAGCAGAAAATGTAGTCGATGCAGGAGCGGGGGTTCCTAGCGGGGAAGGTGAAATCGGTGCCGGAGATCAAGGTCCAGCATGTTTCGGCCAGGGCGATGACTTCGCTGTCGGGATAGACGTTGAAGTCTCCGCAGAGGAAGACGGGCTTCTTGGATCCGGCATAGCGGGCGGAGACCCAGTCGTTCACTTCCTTCATCTGCACCAGGGCAGCCTCGTTGCTACGATGGTCCAGATGGGTGGCACAAAATACACAATCTTCGGTCTCTACTACGGCCATGCCGCGGGCTTCGGCCCCGCCGGCCTGGGAAAGCGGCACGCAGTATTTGGCGAGGGCTGGTTTCTCGGAAACGATACCGTCACCGTAAGCGCCTTCACGGTACGGGATGGCGCGGGAGAAGAGATAGTCCCACTCCAGCATATCGGCCAGATCCTTCACCTGATAGGCGTTGTGGCGGGTATTGCAGCTGTCCAGCTCGCTCATGCCCACCAGCGTCGCGCCGGTTTCACGAATGAGCTGGGCAATGCCCGGCATGCTGTTCTCCTGATACTTAGAGAACACGCCTACATTGTAAGACATCAGGGTAAGGGTCACGGGCTCTTTGGCCGTCTCACAGGAAAGAAGAGCCGCCAGCATAAGGCAGCCCATCAGAATCTTCTTCATGAATTAATAGGTAAGAATGGCAGTTACAGGATAATGGTCGGAGACATACGGGCACTCCAGGTACGGTTTCGTCACGCGGGCGAACTCCTTGCAGCCGGAGAAACCGGAATAGAAGATATAGTCGATGGGATCCTTCACCACCGTACCATAGCCGTGATAGGTGCTCTCGTTGGAAGTTACTTCGGCCGATTCACGGGCGTCGGTCATCATGCCGCGAAGGCCCGTGAGGCAGGGATCGTCGGGGAAGACGTTGAAGTCTCCCAGCAGGACCATCGGGTAGTTCTCCGGATTCATGGCGCCGATGCGCTCCACCACCAGGGCCAGTCCCTTTTCGCGGGCTTCGGCTCCCACATGATCCAGGTGCGTATCTACGAAGTAGAAGTATTTATCGGCCTTGATATCGTGCAGGAGCGTCCAGGTAGCGGTGCGCTTGCACATGGCATCCCAGCCCTTGGAGGGTTCGTCGGGGGTTTCGGACAGCCAGTACGTGCCCCAGTCCTTCAGGGCCACGCGGGTGGTGTCATAGAACACGGCCATGTGCTCTCCCCTCTCCTGTCCATCCTCGCGGCCGACGCCCACGTATTTGTACATAGGGCATTTCTCGGCCAGGAAATCCAGCTGGAAACGCAGGCCTTCCTGTACGCCGAAAACGGCCGGACGCTGGTCAAGGATCATCTCCGCGGCGGCGTCCTGGCGGTTGGGCCAGCTGTACTGGCCGTCATCGGCCGTACCGTAGCGGATGTTGTAGGACATCACCTTCACAGGCGAAGAAGAAGTGCAGGCCACCACGACGAGGGCCGAGAAAAGAGCAAAAATAGTTTTCTTCATGATTAAATTATCGAGTTAGCTTTCTTCCTTCCACATGGACGCGGGGCTGCGTCTTACGGAGATAGTTCCTGGTATGCACCGGGGTGCGGTCCTTGCTCACGGTAGCCTTGGTGCGGGTCATCGAAATGCCCCAGTCATTGGCTTCGCGGAACAGCGGCGTGGCCTGGTTGAAGTGGTTCCACTCCTCGGTCTTCCAACTGTACAGGGAATAGTGCATGGCATTGTAGTGGGGCTTGTACACCTGGCCGTTCACCTCGAACTCGGAGGTGCCGCCCTTGAGGGTTACTGTGCCGCCCAGCCGCTCGGCATAGGCCAGCTCCCAGCCTTCATAGGAATCCACCTTCTCGCCGGTGCTCTCGGCATACGTGCCGACGAACATATAGTCCACGGCGTCCAGGTCCTCGTAGTTATCGTAGGAAGCGATGAACTGGATGAAGAAGGACAGGGTTCCATCGGCCACGAAACGGGCCTGGATCCAGTCGTCGTCCTCGTTCATCTGGATGGCGGCGGCGCTGCCGGTCTCCCAACCGTCCACGCGGTACAGGTAGTTGTTCTCGATGGAAGTCACCTCGATGTCATATCCGACATAGCCGTCTGACACAAGCCAGGTTCCGATCCAGTCCGTAAAGGCCTGGGTCGCGGTCTCCTGGACCACCTCGATCTCGGTCACGTTATAGTTGTACGTGGGATTGCCCTTGCTGTCGCACTCGATGATGAAAGCCAGATAAGAGCCGTGGATCAGGATGTCGAAGTACTTGGTTTTGTCCGTCTTGACAAAAGCGATGTCCTTGATTTCGGCCTTCTGATTTTCTGCCGTCGTCCTCAGGTCTTTCAGTTCACCGTCGATGAGCTGCTTCGGATCCGAGGAATAGAACGTCTCATAGTCCTGCTCGCTCAAAGTGCGCATGATGAAATACTTGTTACCGGTATAGCCGAAGAGGAACTCTTCCAGGGTCTCGCTCTGACCGCCGGCAATGGCGAGGGACACACGTCCTTTGTATTCGAGGGTCCAGTCGGTGCGTTTGGTAACCGTCTGGGTGGGAGGATCTACCTGACCGCCGCCACCTTGGCCGCCGCCCTGGCTTCCGCCACCTTGCTGGCCGCCACCGTTAACAGGACGATAAGGATCTATACGGGTACTGCACCCGATGAGCACCATGGCAGCAACAGCCAGCCATGAAAAACAGCGAATTGTCTTCATAAGCTTTTAGATTTTACACAAAGTTATACAAAATCCCGGCCAAAGACAAAAAAAGCGCCTTCCGGGACGGGAGGCGCTTTCTTCTATAGAGTATGCAGTTTAAAGCTCGTTCATAAGGTCCATCGCATCGGTCTTGGAACCGACCACGATATCCTGGTAGCGGCTGAGACCGGTACCGGCGGGAATCAGGTGACCGCAGATGACGTTCTCCTTCAGACCCTCGAGGTTATCCACACGGGCGCGGATAGCGGCCTCGGAGAGGACCTTCGTCGTCTCCTGGAAGGAAGCGGCGGAGATGAAGGAATTGGTCTTCAGGGCGGCGCGGGTGATACCCTGCAGCACCTGGGAAGCGGTGGCGGGCTTGGCAGGACGGGCGGCGACCAGCTTGGCACCCTGACGCTCGAGCGAGGAGTTCTCGCTGCGGAGGTCGCGTGCGCTGATGATGTCACCTTCCTGGAAGCGGGCGCTGTCACCGGGATCCTCGACATAGTACTTGCCGAAAATTTCGTCGTTGCGATCCATAAACTCCCACTTGTCCACCAGCTCCTCGGGGAGGAACTCGGTGTCACCGGGATCTCCGATCATGACCTTGCGCATCATCTGGCGGACGATGATCTCGAAGTGCTTATCGTTGATCTTAACGCCCTGCAGACGGTACACGGCCTGGATTTCGTTCACGATGTATTCCTGAGCCTTCACGGGACCGAGGATGTTCAGGATGTCGGTCGGGGAGGTACCACCGTCGGACAGACGGGAACCGGCTCTGACGTAGTCGTTCTCCTGAACCAGGATCTGCTTGGTCATGGGAACCTCGTAGCGGCATTCCTTACCGGAACGGTTCTTCACGATGATCTCACGCTTACCGCGCTTGACCTTACCCATGAGAACCTCACCGTTGATCTCGGAGAGAATAGCGGGGTTGGAAGGAGTACGGGCTTCGAAGAGTTCCGTCACACGAGGCAGACCACCGGTGATATCGGAAGCCTTGCCGATGGCGCGAGGGATCTTGATGATGACGTCACCCACTTTCACGGAGTCGCCGTCGTTCATCATGATGTGGGCGCCCACAGGCAGGTTGTACTGACGCAGGATCACGCCCTTGCCGTCAACGACGAGCATAGCGGGGCTCTTGGTCTTGTCTCGGCCTTCGATGATCACCTTGTCGGTGTTGGTGGCGAACTCGTCGGCGCTCTCCTCGCGGTAGGTTACGCCTTCGACCATGTTCTCGAAGCGGATGGTACCGTCATGTTCCACGATGGTGGTAGCGTTGTAAGCATCCCATTCGCAGATAAGGTCACCCTTCTTCACATTGTCGCCATCCTTGAAGTACAGCGTGGAGCCGTAAGGAATATCATACTGGGAGTAAGTCATTCCGGTGCGCTCGTCCACGATGCGGAGTTCGGTCATACGGGAAACCACGATGGGGTTCACGGTACCGTCCTCGTTGACGCGGTCGATGGTGCGCAGTTCGTCGAACTGGAGCTTACCCTCGTACTTGGAGACGATGGTGTTGTCGGCTACGGCACCGGAAGCGGTACCACCCACGTGGAAGGTACGCAGCGTCAGCTGGGTACCAGGCTCACCGATGGACTGTGCGGCGATCACGCCGACCACTTCACCGGTCTCCACCATGCGGGAGGTTGCCAGGTTACGGCCATAGCACTTGGCGCACACACCCTTGCGGGATTCGCAGGTGAGCACGCTGCGGATTTCGACCTGCTCGATAGGGAGGGTATCGATGAGGGCGGCGACATCCTCGCGGATCTCTTCGCCGGCAGCGATGATGAGCTCTCCGTTGAGCGGGTTGTAAATATCGTGTACGGAAGTACGGCCCAGGATACGCTCGCCGAGGGATTCGACCACCTCATCCTTGTTCTTGATGGCGGTGGCGATGAGGCCGCGGAGGGTACCGCAGTCATCCTCGGTGATGATCACGTCGTGGGACACGTCCACCAGACGACGGGTCAGGTAACCAGCGTCAGCGGTCTTCAGGGCGGTATCGGCCAGACCCTTACGGGCACCGTGGGTGGAGATGAAGTACTCCAGCACGGTCATACCCTCTTTCAGGTTGGACACGATAGGGTTCTCGATGATCTCTGCACCGGCAGCGCCGCTCTTCTGGGGCTTGGCCATCAGGCCACGCATGCCGCAGAGCTGCTTGATCTGCTGGGTTGAACCACGGGCACCGGAATCCAGCATCATGTACACCGGGTTGAAGCCCTGCTGGTCGGCAGAGATCTGCTTCTTCACGATGGAGGTGAGCTGGTTGTCGATGGAGGTCCACAGGTCGATCACCTTGTTGTAACGCTCGTTGTTGGTGATGAAGCCCATGGCGTAGTTGGTCTTGATGGCCTCTACGTCTCCGTAACCCTTCTCGATGAGGGCCGTCTTCTCCTCAGGGATGAGAACGTCACCCAGGTTGAAGGAGATACCGGCACGGAAAGCCTGGTCGTAACCGAGGTTCTTGATATCGTCCAGGAACTGGGCGGTACGGGTAACACCGGTGTGCTTGATCACGTTCGTGATGACGGTACGGAGGGACTTCTTACCCAGCACTTCGTTCACGTAAGGAACTTCCTCGGGCATGTACTGGTTCACGATGATACGGCCGGCGGTGGTTTTCACCATCTCGTAGCCCTTGGAGAGGTCCTGCTTGTCCTTGGGAAGACGCACCTCGATGGGGGCGTGCATGTCGATCACCTTCTCGTCGAAGGCGATGATCACCTCTTCGGGACCGTAGAACTTGAGACCGGTGCCCTTGGCGCCCGGACGCTCCTTGGTGATGTAGTACAGACCCAGCACCATATCCTGGGAAGGAACGGTGATAGGAGAACCGTTGGCGGGGTTCAGAATATTGTGGGAGCCCAGCATGAGGAGCTGAGCCTCCATGATGGCGGCGTTGCCCAGCGGCAGATGGATAGCCATCTGGTCACCGTCGAAGTCAGCGTTGAAAGCGGTACAGGCAAGCGGGTGCAGCTGGATGGCCTTACCCTCGATCATACGGGGCTGGAAGGCCTGGATACCCAGACGATGCAGGGTAGGTGCACGGTTCAGCAGCACGGGGTGGCCCTTCATGACGTTCTCCAGGATGTCCCAGATCACGGGGTCGCGACGGTCCACGATCTTCTTAGCGCTCTTGACGGTCTTCACGATACCGCGCTCGATGAGCTTGCGGATCACGAAAGGCTTGTAGAGCTCGGCGGCCATGAACTTCGGGAGACCGCACTCGTGCATGTTGAGTTCCGGGCCGACGACGATAACCGAACGGGCGGAGTAGTCCACACGCTTACCGAGGAGGTTCTGGCGGAAGCGGCCCTGCTTACCCTTGAGGGAGTCGGACAGGGACTTCAGGGCGCGGTTGCTTTCGCTCTTGACGGCCGAAGACTTCTTGGAGTTGTCGAACAGGCTGTCCACCGCTTCCTGGAGCATACGCTTTTCGTTGCGCAGAATCACTTCAGGGGCCTGGATCTGGATGAGCTTCTTGAGTCGGTTGTTACGGATGATAACACGACGATAGAGGTCGTTCAGGTCGGAGGTGGCGAAACGGCCACCATCCAGCGGAACCAGAGGACGCAGATCCGGAGGAGTAACGGGGATGACCTTCATGATCATCCACTCCGGACGGTTGACACCGCCGGACTCCTGGAACCACTTCACCACGGACAGACGCTTCAGGATTTCGGCCTTACGCTGCTGGGAGCTTTCCGTACGCATGGCACGGCGCAGCTCGCGGCCCAGGGACTCCACGTCGATCTCCTTCAGGAGGTCGTAGATACCCTCGGCGCCCATCTTGGCCACCAGGTTCATGCTGTCTTCCCATACGACGCCTTCCTCGACCTTCTTGCGACGGTATTCGGCCAGACGCTCCTGGGCGGTGAAGTACTCGTCCTCGGAGAGCAGGGCCATCTTTTCCATGCGCATGTCGTCGGGAACCTCATCGGTACCCAGCACGCCGGGATTCACCACGATGTATTTCTCGTAGTAAATGACGGCTTCCAGCTTCTTGGAAGGAACACCCAGCAGGGCGCTGATCTTGTTGGGAGCGCTCTTGAAGTACCAGATATGGGCTACCGGAACGGTCAGGGTAATATGACCCATACGTTCGCGGCGCACTTTCTTCTCGGTCACTTCCACACCGCAGCGGTCGCACACTATTCCGCGGTAGCGGATTCTCTTGTACTTGCCGCAGTAGCACTCGTAGTCCTTGGTAGGACCGAAGATCTTCTCGCAGAACAGACCTTCACGCTCGGGCTTGTAGGTCCTGTAGTTGACCGTTTCCGGTTTGAGGACCTCGCCGCAGGAACGCTCGGTGATGTCTTCCGGAGAAGCGAGCGAAATGGAAATGCGGGAGAAATTGCTCTTTACCTTGTTTTCCTTATTGTTATAAGCAGGCATATTCGTTACTTTCTTTATTGTCCACGATTAGTCCAAAGTGACCTTGAGACCGAGGCCGCGCAGTTCGTGCAGGAGCACGTTCAGGGACTCGGGGATGCCAGGAGTGGGCATCGGGTCGCCCTTTACGATGGCTTCGTAGGTCTTGGACCTACCGTTGACATCGTCGGACTTCACGGTCAGGATCTCCTGGAGGGCGTTGGCGGCGCCGTAGGCCTCGAGGGCCCACACTTCCATTTCACCGAAACGCTGGCCACCGAACTGAGCCTTACCACCCAGAGGCTGCTGGGTAATGAGGGAGTAAGGGCCGATGGAACGGGCGTGCATCTTGTCGTCAACCATATGACCCAGTTTGATCATGTAGATGACACCGACGGTGGCGGGCTGGTCGAACCAGTCACCGGTACCGCCGTCGCGCAGATGCGTCTTACCGAATCTGGGCACACCGGCCTTGTCGGTGTAGTCGCAGATCTCGTCGATGGAAGCACCGTCGAAAATAGGCGTGGAGAACTTGAGGCCGAGTTCGCGGCCGGCCCAACCGAGCACGGTCTCGTAAATCTGACCCAGGTTCATACGGGAAGGCACACCCAGCGGGTTCAGAACGATATCCACAGGCGTACCGTCCTCGAGGAACGGCATGTCCTCCTGGCGGACAATCTTGGCGACGATACCCTTGTTACCGTGACGGCCGGCCATCTTATCACCGACGGTGATCTTACGCTTCTTGGCGATGTACACCTTGGCGATCTGCATGACGCCGTTCGGAAGTTCGTCACCGACCTTAATCTTGTCCAGCTCGCGCTTGGCACGGGTTTCAGCCTCCTTGTAAGCGATGCAGTAACCGCCGATGAGGTCACGCACCATGGCGGACGTCTTGGCGTCGTTGCACCACTTGGCCGTGGAGATGTTCTGGTAGTCGGCGTCCTTCAGGCCCTGGAGGGTGAACTCCTTGCCCTTAGGGAAGACTTCCACACCGTAGAGGTCGCTCACGCCGGCGCTCTTCTTGCCGCTGACCAGGGTCCAGAGCTTCTCGATGAAGCCGGCACGCAGTTTTTCGGCAGCTTTCTCGAATTCCTGCTGCTTGATTTCGATGCGGGTCTTCTGATCGGCCTTGGCGCCGCGCTTGCCGCTTTCCTTGGAAACCTTGGCGTAGAGGGCGGTCTTGATGACGGTGCCGCTCAGGGAAGGGTTGGCCTTCAGGGAGGCATCCTTCACGTCGCCGGCCTTGTCACCGAAGATGGCCTTCAGGAGCTTCTCTTCCGGAGAAGGATCGCTCTCGCCCTTCGGGGTGATCTTACCGATCATGATATCGCCGGGTTCGATGTGGGCACCGACACGGACGATACCGTCTTTATCCAGGTCCTTGGTAGCGTCTTCGCTTACGTTAGGAATATCGGAGGTGAGTTCCTCCATGCCGCGCTTGGTTTCGCGGACCTCGGTGAGGTACTCATCCACGTGGACGGAAGTGAGAACATCCCACTTCACCATTTCTTCACTCAGCACAATGGCGTCCTCATAGTTGTAACCCTTCCAAGGCATGAAGGCCACCATCAGGTTGCGGCCGAGGGCGAGCTCACCGTTCTGGGTGGCATAACCCTGGGTCATGACCTGGCCCGGCTCCACGCGGTCGCCCTTGCGGACGAGGGGTTTCAGGCAGATGGTCGTGCTCTGGTTGGTACGACGCCAAATGGGCAGTTTATAGACAGTCTCTTCGGGAGCGAAGCTCACGAATTTCTCGTCGTCGGTACGGTCGTACTTGACGTGGATCTCGTTGGCATCCACGTAGGTGACGACACCTTCACGCTCGGCGATAACCTGGGTGCGGGAGTCGATGCAGACACGCTCCTCCAGACCGGTACCCACGATAGGGCTCTCCGGAGAAAGCAGCGGAACGGCCTGACGCATCATGTTGGCACCCATCAGGGCGCGGTGGGCATCATCGTGCTCCAGGAAAGGAATCAGGGAAGCAGCCACGGAAGCCATCTGGTTCGGGGCTACGTCCATGTAGTTCACCTCTTCCTTGGAAACCAGCGGGAAGTCGGCCTCCAGACGGCACTGGATGCGCTCGTCAAGGAGCTGACCGTCGTCGGACATGCCCACGTTGGCCAGGGCTACATGCTGGTTCTCTTCCTCCTCGGCGCTCATGTACTTCCAGCCGGTATCGCTCAGATCCACCTTACCTTCGTGTACCTCGCGGTACGGGGTCTCGATGAAGCCGAGGTTGTTGATGCGGGCGTAAACGCAGAGGGAGGAGATCAGGCCGATGTTCGGGCCTTCAGGAGACTCGATAGGGCACAGACGACCGTAGTGGGTATAGTGTACGTCTCGCACCTCGAAGCCTGCACGGTCACGGGAAAGACCGCCGGGGCCGAGAGCGGACAGACGACGCTTGTGGGTGATTTCGGCCAGCGGGTTGGTCTGGTCCATGAACTGGGACAGCTGGCTGGTGCCGAAGAAGGAGTTGATCACGGAAGACAGGGTCTTGGCGTTGATCAGGTCGATGGGGTTGAACTGCTCGGAGTCGCGGACGTTCATTCTCTCGCGGATGGTACGGGCCATACGGCTCAGACCCACGGAGAACTGGTTGGCGAGCTGTTCGCCCACGGTGCGGACACGACGGTTGGACAGGTGGTCGATATCATCTACCGTAGCACGGCTGTTGATGAGCTGGATCAGGTATTTGATGATTTCCACAATGTCCGTCTTGGTGAGCACACGCACGGACGGATCGATATCCAGGGACAGTTTCTTATTCAGACGGTAACGGCCTACGCTGCCCAGGTCGTAGCGCTTCTCGGAGAAGAAGAGCTTATCGATGACGTCACGGGCGGTAGCCTCATCCGGCGGTTCGGAATTACGCAGCTGTTTGTAGATGTAGTTGACAGCCTCGATTTCCGTATTAGTCGGGTCCTTCTGCAGGGTGTTGTAGATGATGCTGTTCTCGGCGGAGACGGCCTCGTCCTTCTGGAGGAGGATGGTCTTCACGTCGGTATCCTCGATGCGGGCGATGGTGTCCTCGTTCAGGATCTCACCGCGCTCCACGATGGGGATGGTACGCTCGATAGGAATCACCTCACCGGTGTCCTCATCCTCGAAGTCCTCGATCCAGGTCTTCAGGACGTTGGCAGCCAGCTTGCGACCCTCGTTCTCTTTCAGAACGGCGTCGGTGGCTTCCACTTCGTCGGCCAGGCCGAAACGATCCAGGATGTCCTTATCGGAGCTATAGCTGATAGCACGCAGAAGGGTAGTTACAGGCAGCTTCTTCTTACGGTCGATGTAGGCGTACATCACGTTGTTGATGTCCGTCGCAAACTCGATCCAGGATCCCTTGAAGGGGATGATGCGGGCAGAATACAGTTTGGTACCGTTAGCGTGCATGCTCTGGTCGAAGAACACGCCCGGGGAACGGTGAAGCTGCGAAACGATGATTCTCTCGGAACCGTTGATGATGAACGTACCGGCAGGAGTCATGTAAGGGATGTTGCCGAGATATACGTCCTGCACGCGGGTATCAAAATCCTCGTGCTCCGGGTCCGTGCATGAAAGGCGGAGTTTAGCCTTCAGAGGAACGTTGTAGGTGAGTCCTCTCTCAAGACACTCTTCGATAGAGTACTGCGGCGGATCGATGAAGTAATCGATGAAGGTGAGTTCATAGTTGTTCCGCGTGTCCTCAATCGGGAAAATTTCCTGGAACACCTGGTACAGTCCCTCTTCACGGCGGCTGTCCGGCGTGGTCTCCAGCTGGAAGAAATCCTTGAAGGACTTCAGCTGAACCTCCAGAAGGTCAGGGTATTCCAGAATTTTGGATGTTGCGAAATTAATTCGCGGATTGGTAGTCTTTTTAGACATGTTCTGCCTTCGTTATGGGGAAAATTTTAAAGACGGAAAAAAGGTTTAGAGCCTACTTTGGGCTCTAAACCTGTGTGGGGACTCCCATCTAGGGGAGCAGGAGAACTTACTTGAGTTCAACCTCGGCGCCGGCTTCCTCGAGGGCAGCCTTCAGGGCCTCGGCCTCAGCCTTGGAAACCTTCTCCTTGACGGCCACGGGAGCCTTGTCAACGAGTTCCTTGGCCTCTTTCAGACCCAGACCGGCGCTTTCCTTCACAGCCTTGATGACCTGGAGCTTAGCCTGGCCAGCGCTGGTGAGGATCACATCGAATTCGGTCTGCTCAGCGGGGCCGGCAGCTTCGGCGGCACCAGCAGCAGGAGCGGCAACTGCAACGGCTGCAGCAGCGGGCTCGATACCATATTCTTCCTTCAGGACCTTAGCGAGTTCCTGGACATCTTTGACGGTGAGGTTCACGAGTTCCTCGGCGAGTTTCTTAACGTCTGCCATAATTGTAAATTTTTAAATTGTTGATTATTATTTGTTTTCTTTTTCTTCGAGCGTCTTGACGAGGCCGGCGATGGTCTGACCGCCACCGTTCTGCAGAGCGGAGATAACGTTCTGCATCGGGGACTGGAGCATTCCGATGATTTCGCCGAGGAGATCCTCCTTGGACTTGATGTTGACGAGCTCTTCGAGCTTGTCGGCGCCAACGAAAGCGCATTCCTGGACGTAAGCGGCCTTGAGGGCGGGCTTTTCGTTACCAGCCTTGTTGTACTTCTTGATGAGCTTGGCAGGAACTGCGGGAGCCTCAGTGTACATGATGGCGGTATTGCCTTCCAGTGCGGGAGCGAGGAGCTCCATTTCTTCGCTCTGGGTGTCCTTGATCACCTTGTGGAACAGGGTGTTCTTGACAACGGTGAGCTTGATGCCTTCGTTGAAGCAATCGCGACGGAGGGAAGCAGTCTCTTCTGCGTTCAGGCCCTCGATGTTCACGATGTAGAAGTTGGGGTACTGAGCCAGATTGGCCTTGATAGCGGCAATAACCTGTTCTTTCATTTCCTTTTTCATATCCTTTTCCTCCTACAGATTATTCAGCGTTAAAGGCTTTCACATCCAGCTTGATAGCCGGGCTCATAGTGGTGCAGATGGAGCAAGCCTGGAAATAGGTGCCCTTCAGGGACTGAGGCTTGAGTTTCAGCACGGCGGAGACAAAGGCGCGGGCGTTCTCCTCGATCTGCTGGGCAGAGAAGGAGGCCTTGCCGATGGCGGCGTGGATGATACCGGTCTTGTCCACCTTGAAATCAATCTTACCACCCTTCACATCCTTGACGGCAGCACCGACCTCCATGGTCACGGTACCGGTCTTGGGGTTAGGCATGAGGCCGCGGGGACCGAGGATACGGCCGATCTGACCGACCTTGGCCATCACGGACGGGGTGCAGATGATCACATCCACATCGGTCCAGCCTTCCTTGATCTTGGTGATATATTCGTCGAGACCGACATAGTCGGCGCCGGCTTCCTTAGCTTCGGCTTCCTTGTCAGGGGTGCAGAGCACCAGCACGCGGGTGACCTTACCGGTACCGTTGGGCAGGGTGACAACGCCACGGATCATCTGGTTGGCCTTACGAGGGTCCACACCCAGATTGGTGGTGATTTCTACGGAAGCGTCAAATTTGGTGTAGGTGATCTCCTTCAGAAGCGCGCATGCCTCGGAGAGGGGGTAAACCTGCGTCTTGTCATACTTGGCAAGAACAGCTTTCTGGTTCTTCGTGAGTTTGCTCATAATTCATGCGTGTTTTTAAAGATTCTCAGGCATTTCACCTTCCACCTTGATACCCATGGAACGGGCGGTGCCGGCGACCATGCTCATAGCGCTGCGCAGCGTGAAAGCATTGAGGTCGGGCATCTTGGACTGGGCGATTTCCTTCACCTGATCCCAGGTGACGGTAGCCACTTTCTTACGGTTGGGTTCGCCGGAAGCCTTGCTGATTTTGGCAGCTTCCTTGAGCGATACGGCCACCGGGGGCTGCTTGACCTCAAAGCTGAAGGACTTGTCGCTGTACACCGTGATCACCACAGGGAGAACCTTACCGGCCTGATCCTGGGTGCGAGCGTTGA
>Ga0310690_10005592_pt1 | contig 16965 bp, 15 predicted proteins | sample AusTroGonzalo_MG_2_FD_207661 | JGI IMG/M metagenome (GOLD analysis project Ga0310690, IMG submission 207661) | Bovine rumen microbial communities from tropical cattle in Woodstock, Queensland, Australia - Gonzalo_04 (v2) (version 2) | ecosystem: Host-associated > Mammals > Digestive system >...
GTCTTTCGTTATCTTCCGATATGCGTTTCTCATGTGCCGAGAGACTGTCGGTACGCTTCGACTCCCAATAATTCTCGTCAAATCGATGGTCGTAGAAAGTCTTGCTGCGCGTTTTTGCCGGTTTGTTTGCATAAAACTCATCTGGCAAAGCCTTATTTATCTCGATATTCGAGAACACTCCGGTACGTTTGCCGTGAAGTGCTATCCCGAGATAAAAAATATCGGCAGTGAGACTGTAACGCGTCGGCATCATCACCGAGTCGCGTTTTTCATATTCCTGCTCAAACATCATCGCCTCGACAAAATTTGTGCCTGAGTGCTTAGGTATCTGCAGCTGCACCTTTTTCACCATGTACGACGAATCGTTGGTAATCCAAAGACTTCCGCATAGACCCATATCCATCTGATTAGCAGGCGTAAAGGCTAAGACGATACAGTTGTCATTCTTAAGTTGAACAGTATCAACAATATAAAAATGATAAAACGTCACAGCGATCGGCGACATCGGGGAGGTGTATTCGTTGTTGAACAGACTAACATTGCGCTGATACACATCCACAAAGCCAATCCAGTTGTCGATAACAGACTCCATCGAGGTGAAATCCATGAACTTGCTGAATATAACGTCTTTAGAATCAGTGACTTCGGTTGTAATGCAATGTGGCTCTTTGCGGTAAAATGTCTTGGAAAGTGTCTCCACAAAATACATCGAGAGGTAATTTCTGCCAGTGAGTTCCGATGGCCGCACATTGTCGCAAACAAATGCCATGTTACGCATAAAACGCATTGATTCCAAGCTGTCGCTGAGGTTTGATGGACCGAGTTCCAACTTGGCATATTCGTCATATTGGTAATAGTCGAAACCCGTGAGGCTGTTGCGTTCGGCGTTTTTCTGCACTTTTCTTATAAGCTCGACTGCTGGATTTCCCTTACGCTTGTAGCGTTCCTTGATCTTGCGTTTAGCTCTAATTTCTGCTTTGGGCAGTGTTATCGCCACCGACTCCATCTTCGCATTGACAGTCTGGGTGGTGAAACGCTTGATTTTCACCTTATAAGGCTTGTAACCGGCATACTCGAAAGTGATGTAGTCGAAAATCTTATCGGATTCAAGCCTATAAATACCATCGATGTCGCTGACGGTACCAAAGGTCTGACCATCAACGACATACGATATATTAGCATAAGGAAGAGTCTCTCCTGTCTCAATATCGACAACTTTGCCTTTCACAACGGTCTGTTGCGAAAAAGCCACCACTGAGGCGAGCATTATCAATATGAACAGGATACATTTTCTCATTCATTATTCAACTGTAACAGATTTTGCCAAATTACGTGGCTGATCGACATTACAGCCGCGTTTCACAGCGATGTAATAGGCGAGGAGCTGCAACGGGATAGTTGCCAGCAACGGCGCGTAAGTGCATTCAGTATCAGGGATTTCGATGACATAGTCCGACATCTCTTTTACCAAGACATCGCCTTCGGTCACCACACTGATAATCTTTCCGTGACGTGCCTTGACTTCCTGAACATTTGAAACCACCTTCTCGTATGTTGATTTGTTTGTGGCTATGAAAATCACAGGCATGTCTTTGTCTATCAATGCGATAGGACCGTGTTTCATCTCGGCTGCAGGATAACCCTCGGCGTGGATGTATGAAATCTCCTTGAGTTTTAAAGCACCTTCAAGAGCCACTGGGAAGTTCTGCAAACGTCCGAGATATATGGCGTTGAGACAATCTTTCATCTCTTCGGCCACGTCTTTCACTATGGCGCTGCGTTCCAATGTGGTCTGTATCTTCTCCGGAATGAGGTCGAGTTCGTGGATAAGCTCCATGATTCTTGACTTTGGCAGATGTCCGTTGAGTTCTGCAAGATGTATAGCCATCATTGTGAGAACCGCCACCTGGGCCGTAAACGCTTTCGTTGATGCCACACCGATTTCCGGACCTGCATGTGTGTAGATGCCCGCGTCGGTGACACGCGAAATCGACGAGCCAATAACGTTGCAGATACCAAGCACCGTGGCGCCTTTTTCCTTCGCAATCTCAATGGCTGCAAGGGTATCGGCTGTCTCTCCCGACTGCGAGATGGCAATGACCACGTCGTCAGGGAAGATGACAGGAGTGCGGTAACGGAACTCCGAAGCATATTCTACTTTTACGCGGATGCCGGCGTACAACTCAATAAGATAGCTTCCCACGAGGCCGGCGTGCCATGAGGTTCCGCAAGCCACAATGATGATATTACGCGCATTTAAGATTTTCTTTTCATAATCGAAGATTCCGCCCAGCGTGATCTTGCCGAGGTCGGCATGCAGACGGCCACGCATGGTGTCACGTACGGTTGTCGGCTGCTCGTAAATCTCCTTCAACATGAAGTGCTCAAAACCGCCTTTTTCAATCGACTCAAGGTTGAGCTGCAACTCTTGTATATAAGGTGTCATCTCCACATCATCGATGGTCTTGAGTTTCAGGTCCTCGCCAAGTTTCACCTTGACAACCTCTTCATTTTCAATATAAACCACCTGAGATGTCATTCCAACGATAGGGGTGGCGTCAGAAGCGATGAAAAACTCGCCTTCGCCAATGCCGATAACCATCGGAGAGCCTTTGCGGGCCGCAATGATAGTGTCAGGATGACCTTTCTCGATGAGAGCGATGGCATAAGCACCGTTCACATGATTCAATGCGATACGTGTGGCCTCAAACAAATCGACTTTCTGCGTGAGCTGCACATCCTCAATGAGGTTTACCAAAACCTCTGTGTCAGTGCTCGATTTGAAAACGTAGCCACGATTCTGCAATTCCTTTTTTATCGTAAGATAATTCTCGATGATGCCATTGTGTATCAACGCGAGATTACCTGAACGCGACAAGTGTGGATGTGCGTTGATATCGTTAGGCTCGCCGTGTGTTGCCCAACGAGTATGGGCTATTCCGATATGTCCGCTGACATCTTTTCCCGATGCAAACGACACCAAATCAGACACTTTGCCTTTCGTCTTATACACATTAAGTTCGTTTTTCGTGTTAAGCAGAGCCACACCAGCACTGTCATAACCGCGGTATTCAAGACGCTTCAAACCATTAATCAAAATCTGATAAGCATCTCTTTTACCAATATAAGCTACAATTCCACACATTTTTTTAATTATTTTTCATTAAAAACATTATTTCAAACTGCAAAGATAAAATTTTCTAAAATACACTTTCAAAAAAATAGTAAAATTTTTTACTAATATGCTTTCGGAATTGAAAATTTGCTAATTTTGCAACCTGTTAGTAAAATGATTTACTATCTACTAATTTACTTTTATGGAATATAGATTTAAAGGACATCTTGTTGAGGAATTGTATAAGGATTACAGGATAAAAGAGGGTATGAAGGCCTGCATGAACTGCGGCGTTTGCACCGCTGTTTGTCCGGCTGCCGAATTCTACAAATACAATCCGAAAAACATAGTAAATATTGTGGCTCGCAAGAAAGAGGAGGAGATTGAGGAACTTTTGAAAGGCGATCAGATTTGGTATTGCGGCGAGTGTATGTCGTGCGTGACACGTTGTCCTCGTGCCAATGCACCTGGCTTGGTGATTATGTCGCTCCGCAAACTCGCCATGCGAAGCGGTCTTTACATGCTTTCGGAGAAAGGTCGCCAACAGTATATCGTGGTTAAAGACTTGTGCAGCAATATCTTAAACTACGGCTACTGCGTTTATCCGCGCACTTTCGAATATGAAACACATAAGGAATATGGACCTGTCGGGAAATGGATCAATGAGCATTTGGACGACATCCATGCACGTCTTGGCTCGAATCTCGACGGCGACGGTCCGGGCGGATTGCGAAAGATTCCAAAGGAGAGTCTCGACCAGCTGAAAAAGATTTTCGACGTGACAGGCGCCACTGAACTGATGGAACAAGTTCTTGGCGACGCTCATGAAGAAGCTGTGAAGGAAAATATGACCGACGAGGAGTATTTCATGAGTGTTTATACCACAAACAACGCTGAAAAACACTTAAACGAGTAGAATTTTAATTTTGAATATTAAATTTTAAATATGATTGTTGAAGGAAAACAGAAAATCTGGGCTGATTATCAGAAAGACATTCCCGATGACCATTATTTTTATGTGAGAAGCTGCATCCGACAGAGCTTTTGGCCCGCCTCGGAGGTGACTTTTTTGGACATAGTGAGAAATAAGCTTGGAAAAGACTTCTACGAAAACGCATATCATACAACCTGCGGCGGTATTGCTTATCACAGCGATTCAATACCGCAGGAGACGGCAATGACGATCATTGCGCGACAGTTTGCTCTTATGCACGAGAGCGGCTACGAAAACTATGTATGCTCATGCATCACATCTTTCGGACTTTACACCGAGACGCTTGAGACTTGGCACGAATTCCCGGAACTGGAAGCTAAAATCCGTCAATATCTTTGGGATTCGTGCAAGAAAGAGTTCGCCAAACCGAAATATCTCGCCCATGCCAGCGATATGATTTACAAATTCAGGTTCGATATCGCCAAGCAGATGAAATTCCCGCTTGTGAATGTCAAGACTGGCAAGCCTTTGAAGGTAGTCGAGCATATCGGATGTCACTATTCGAAGATGTTTCCTTCGAAGGGCTTCGGCGGCGCAGAATACCCGCATGTTCTTGTCGGAATGGTCGAGGCATGGGGCGGCGAAGTCATCGACTACCCGGAACGCCGCCAGTGCTGCGGATTCGGATTCCGCCAATATTTCGTACAGGCAAACCGAGGCTATTCGGAGTCGAACACTCATAAAAAATTCGAGTCGATGGAGCCATACGAGCCGGATTTGATAATAACCAACTGTCCAGGATGCCCTTATTTCCTCGACAGATGGCAATATGTGATAGCCGAGCAGACAGGCAAGACCTATGGCAAAAACGGCTATGGAATCCCAGCTCTTACATATGAAGAGGTGGCAGGATTGGTGATGGGTTACGACCCGTGGGACCTCGGACTTCAGGTGCATCAAGTCGCCATAGAGCCATTGCTCGAGAAAATGGGAATTCATTATGACCCGAAAAAGAAATATCAAGGCGTGAACGGCAAAGACTTAGGCATGCCACAATGCCCGATGCATATTAAATCAGTTTGATAATCAAGACATTATGAAAGAAAATATATTGATAATCGGTGGTGGTGCCGCCGGAATGGAAGCAGCCACACAGCTTCAGAAAATGGGGCTGACACCAATAATTGTTGAGAAAAGCGAAGCTCTTGGCGGTCATATAGCACAGTGGGACAGATTGTTTCCTGCATTTCATCCTGCCAAAGACGTGGTTGATAAGATGCTCGACCAAGTTAAAGATGTAAAAACCCATTTGAATACTGAAGTTATTGATATTCAGAAAGATAACAATGGTTTTCATGCTGTTTTAAGCAATAATGAAAAGATTGACGCCAAGGCTGTGGTTCTTGCAACAGGTTTTGATATTTTCAAAGCCGAGAGAAAACAGGAATACGGCTACGGCATTTATAATAACGTGATGACCAGCGTCGAACTGGAGCAATTCTTCCGCACAGGCAAGGACGAGCGCATCAATAATCCGAAGAAGATCGGCTTTGTGCATTGCGTTGGCGCACGTGACGTGAAGGTCTGCAACACATATTGCTCAAAAGTGTGCTGCACAACAGCATTGAAACAGGCTTGCGAAATCAAAGAAGTGTTCCCAGATGCTGAGGTTTATACGTTCTACATGGATTTGCGCATGTTCGGTCCTGGCTACGAAGACCTTTACCTGAAGACACAGAAAGACTTCGACGTGAAATGCGTCCGCGGCCGTGTTTGCGAGGTATCGGAAGACATGGACGGCAAGCTCGTCATCAAGGCTGAGGACACTTTGTTCGGGAAGCCGTTGAAGATGACTCTCGACGTGCTAGTTTTGATGTGCGCCATGGAGAAAAACAAGAGCATCGACGCAATACAGCAGAAACTCGGCGTTGCCAACAACAGCGACGGTTTCATGCAGAACAGCGACATGTATCTTGGCATGAACAGCACCGCCCAAGACGGCGTGTTTGTGGCAGGCGCATGCACCGCACCGAAGTCACTGCCAGATACTATCGGCGAGGCACGCTCAGTGGCTACTCAAGTGTATAATTATATTAATAGGTAAGCCATGGATTTCGGTTTTTGTTTGTCACCAAGCTCGCACGTCAAGATGGACAGCATCGACCTGACGACGTTCAACCGTCTAAAGGAGACCAATCCTGACGTCAACACCTGCATCGCATGTGGCTCATGCACAGCGACTTGCACAGCGGGTAACTTCACCGAGATGAGCTTCCGCCGGATGCTTCTGATGCTACAGAGAGGCAAAGAAGACGAGGCAAAGAAAATGATTCAACGTTGTATGCTATGCGGCAAATGCACCCTGGTATGTCCGCGCGGCATCAATATTCGTAAGATTTTGTTAGACATAACACGATGAACTCACAGATATTTCACCCTTTTGTGCTCCCGTTTGTACTCGGCATGGCGTTCGTGCTGACGTATTGCTTAGTGGGGCTTATTAGAGTAATTGCTCAACTTCCCAAAGACGACCGCAAGAAGTTCTGGCGTTCGCTGGTGACACCAAAGACAGCGTGGGCCAACATCCGCGACCTGTTTGGCGACTGCCTTTTTCATGTGAAGATATGGAAACGCAACCCAGTGCTGGGCTACATGCACTCAGCCATCGCATTCGGCTGGTTCATGATAATAGTGATAGGTCATGTGATGCTTTTTACCCTAAAACCGTTGCAAGGTATTGAGGTTGAAGGACTTCAAGGCATGTTCACCAACTTCTATTACCCGATTTTCTTCAAATATTTCGCTGAAGAAACACCGGTTTTCGCCTTCCTGATGGACTTCTTCCTTCTGATGATCATCAGCGGCATACTGATTGCTGTGGTGAAGAAAATTCATTCGAAGATAGTTGGAGTGAAACGTGTGATGCATTTCGGTTTTGCCGATAGCCTTATACGTTTCGCCTTGTGGACCATTTTCCCGTTCCGACTGATAGCTGAAAAAACCAATATCATGGCATTTTGGTGGCTCTATTCAATTGATTTGCTGATATTTATGTGTATGCTGCCGTTTACACGCTACATGCACATCCCAACGGAGGCGTTGTTTATATTGCTGCGCCATGCTGGCATTAAAGTCACTGAACCACGCAAAGGTTACGCCTTGGCAGAGCTTTACGCATGCCCGTCGTGCGGATTGTGTATCGACGCCTGCCCAATGAGTGTCAACAACAAGATGAGTGGCAACACCTCAGCTTATTTCATGAAAAAGCTGAGAAACAAAGACACTGAAGAGTCGCAGCGCATCGCCGAGACATGCCTTATGTGCGGCAAATGCGTGAAAATATGTCCAGTCAGTATCGAGTCGTGCGACATCAAATTCAGCCAGCGCGCCGCTACACCTTATTATATTAATAGCGACCATTCATATTTAAACGACATTTCGACCGAATCGGAGAAATCTCATAAAACTCTCTATTTCGCCGGCTGCATGACCCAGCTTACCCCGAAAATCATGCGCTCAATGAAGCAAATCATGGAGGTAGCAGGCGAGGAGTACCAGTTTTTGGATGAAAACGGCGGCATCTGCTGCGGTCGCCCGATGATGCTCAGCGGCAAAACCGCCGAAGCACAAGCAATGGTAGCAAAAAACACTGAGCTGATAAAACAATCCGGTGCCACCAAACTCGTGCTATCATGCCCGATATGCTACAAGGTCTTTAAAGAGGAATATCATCTCGAAGGCATTGAAATCCAGCATCATACACAGTATATCGACGAGCTTATCAAGACTGGCAAGCTGAAAGTCAACAAAGGCGATGTCAACTATGTTTATCACGACCCATGCGAGCTTGGACGTGCCTTCGGAGTGTATGACGAGCCTCGCGAAGTGCTTGAAAACGTTGGCAATTTGCGTAAAGCAAAATCCGAGAAAGAACTCAGCATTTGCTGTGGCGGAAGCTTGGGCAGCTTCACCCTGACTCAGCAAGAACGCGACCAAGTCACTGAAAACTCAGTCAACGACCTGATGTTCAACAACCCGGACGAGATTGTGACAGCATGTCCTTTATGCCTCAAGACTTTTGCACGCAAATCTCCTGTAAAAGTGAAGGACATCGCTGAAATTGTTGCTGAAAAACTATAAAAAAGTTAGGAGTTATCAGTACCAACTGCTAACTCCTAACTTCTAACTTCTAACTACCAATCAACTTTTTGTCTCACAAGCGGCATGGTCATGCATCGTGCACCGCCGCCACCTCTCGACAACTCGTTGCCTTCAAATGCTATCACACAGCGTTTGTAGTTATCCGGACTCAATTTGCCTGATGCCACGTCGGCAGCCTTCAACACCTCGAAACCGTTTTTGTTTAACGCCTCAATAGTGTTGTAGTTTCTAGCATATCCGAGCACTTTGCCAGGAGCGAAAGCAAAGAAGTTGGCTCCGCTGTGCCATTGCTCACGCGGTCCGAAATAATCGTCGCCACCACCACAGAAGATAGGCTCAAGATTCATTCCAAGTTTGGCCAAAGCCTCCACCAAGTTGTTTTCTTCGCGTACTTTGGTATAGTGATAACCGTTCACTTCATAATGTGTGGTTTTGAATTTGTCATTCATTATCACAGGTTTATACACCATGCAGCGGTCTTTGTCGAGGAATGTGAACACCATGTCAAGATGTATGAACGAGTCAGGCTGCAGTGGCAACTCCTGGGTGATAAGATGACGCACTCCGCCGAGGCTTCTCAAATGTTCGAGCAGAGCCTTCACGCCTTCTTGGCTAGTTCTGGCGCCACAACCACTCAATATAATGTCGTGACGTGCAATCTCGACATCGCCGCCTTCAACAGAGCCTATGCCGTTCATGCTATAACGGTCCACAGGATTAATTGCCTCAACGTCAATTATTTTCGAATGTGTGAAAATTGCATTCCATATCATAGTCTCACGATATCGAACATCTGTGGCCATCTTGCTGATCATCACGTTGTTGTACATCGTAAAAGCCGCGTCTCTCATAAAAAAGAGATTCGGGATAGGAGGGAAGATGTAACGTTCCTTGAGGCTCGCGTTATCATAGCCTTCGATGAGCACCGTCGCCAGCTGTTCCACATCAAAGCTACACAGCAACTCGGTCATATACTGAAGGTTTTCTCTCTCACAGATACTTGTCACGAGGGTTTCTTTCACCTCGTCATCTTTCAAAATATCAACAAGTAAGTCTTTGAAATGCAATACATTAGTGACTTTTTGCAGACTTCCTTCAAAGTCTCTGTAATTCTCCATCGCCTCGCGATAGTTCAATATGTCACTGAATAGGAATTTGTGGGCGTTTTCTGGTGTCATATGCTCAATCTCCTTGCCCGGAGCGTGCAAAATGACATAATCTAATTTTCCAATCTCTGATTCAACACATGGTTTTACGCATCGAAAATAATCCATACAATAATAATTAAAATTTGTGCAAAAATACAAAAATTTTTAATACAACTCAATAAATTCGTACCCATTACCCATCGCATCCAAAAACTTCACCAAATCTGTCGTCTTTATTACACATGTTCCTGTATTGTCATTCGGATGGAAACTGATATAATCTCTATCGAGCAGATTTTTGTCAAGATACAGATACACATGGTGTTCCTCGTCGTTGATTATGCCGAAAGGGGATACACTCCCTGGTTTCAGACCAAGATATTTATCCATCCTCGCCTCCGACGCAAAACTCAGCTTGCCTTGCTTCAAACGATGTTCCAGGTCGTGAATTGCCAGTTGCTGCATGCAGTCGAAAATCACCAGATAATGGCGGTTTCCCTTGTGATTTCTGAAGAACAGGTTCTTGCAGTGCGTCCACTCGAACTTGCCCCAATATTGCAGCGCGTCCTCGATTGTAGGCAACGCCGGATGAAATATCAGCTTGAAAGGAATCCCCAGCTCGTTCAGCTTGTCAACGACTTTTTTCTGTCGTTCTGATAATTCGTGTTCTTCCATTATTTAAACATTTCCTTAATACCTCCAATGCTTCCAAGCATATTTGTAGCCTCGTAAGGTATATACACTGTCTTGTTGTCCTTTCCGCTGGTCATTTCCTTCAAAGTCTCGATGTATTTAGTCGCCAGAAGATATGTCGCAGGGTCGGTCTTTGTTGCCTGAATGGCTTCTGCCACCAGCTGTATGGCCTTAGCCTCAGCTTCGGCCTGCATAATCTTAGCTTTCGCGATACCTTCCGCTTCGAGCAATGTCGATTGTTTCACAGCCTCAGCCTTGTTGATAGCCGATGTCTTTTCACCTTCAGAATTCAAAATCGCTGATTGTTTTTCACCTTCGGCCTTCAAAATCTCAGCACGACGGTTACGCTCAGCTTGCATCTGTTTCTCCATAGCCTGACGAACAGTCTCAGGAGGCGTAATGTCTTGAAGCTCAACGCGATTTACCTTTACGCCCCATTTGTTGGTGGCATCATCAAGCACTGCGCGAAGCTTTGCGTTGATGGTGTCGCGCGAGGTCAAGGTCTCATCGAGTTCAAGCTCGCCAATCACATTACGGAGCGTGGTCTGCGTCAGCTTCTCGATGGCATTCGGCAGATTGTCAATCTCATATACAGACTTGATAGGATCCACAATTTGGAAATAAAGCAACGCGTTGATCTCAGTCGTGACGTTGTCTTTTGTAATAACATTCTGTTTCGGGAAGTCATACACCTGCTCGCGGAGGTCGATTTTGGCTGTCTCGCTCATTCTCACCACCTGTCGGCCCTGATAACCTTCGACAACCTTCCTCGTCACAATGATTTTCGGACGGTCGATGATAGGCCAAATGATATTCAAGCCTGCAGGAAGAACCTTGTGGAACTTGCCGAGGCGCTCGATTACTCTAGTTTCAGACTGCGGGACTACTTTCAGCCCCGCCAATGCGAAGATTATTACTATCGCTGCTATAACAATTACTACGTAAATCATGATTATTGCTTTTTAACCGTTAATATTATACTTTCGTAAGATACAATCTGTACTTTTTCACCGACTTCAGCCGACAATCCGTTGTCTGTCATGGCCTTCCAGTCGTCGCCATCGATTTTTACGCGACCATAGCCACCTTCTTCAATGCGCTCTGTAACGACCGCAGTTTTCCCGATGATATTGTCCATATTTGTTTTAATGTGGCTGTCGTTTGTCTTTTTGTCAAGATATTTCATCACAACGGGACGAATAAGCACGAAGGCCAAAAACGTGCCGACTGCGAATGCCACAACTTGCCATGTCAACGACAAATCACAGGCCGCGAGTATCGAGCCAAACACGCAACCCACTGAGAAACAAGCCACTGCGAAGCCGCTGGTGAAAATCTCAATCACCACAAAAGCTGCCGCTACCAATAACCAAATCTGATAAATTTCCATTTTATAAAGCTTTAAATTCCTGCAAATATACAAATAATTTTTTTAAAATCAATTAATATGTTCGGTTTGGGGAGGCAAAATCTTGTAAATCTTGTTAATCCTGTCTAAAGATTAAAAGGAAATCGTGTCTCAAATTGCAAATCCTGTCCAGTAATAGGATGCTTGAAGCACAATTTGAAAGCATGCAGTCCCAATCTTCCGATCTTGTCGTCTCCGTCGCCATATTTCGGGTCGCCAACAACAGGAAATCCTATATCGGCAAGATGAACGCGTATCTGGTTTTTGCGACCGGTGTCCAGTTTCAGCTCAACCAAAGAATAACCGTCCGACACCTTTATTAATTTATAGTGTGTCACCGCGAACTTGCCACCGTTGTCGTATTTGCTAGAATAGGTAATAAACTGTGCGTTGTCCTTAAGCCACGAGCTGATCGTGCCCTCTTGTTTGCGCATCTCGCCATGCACCAACGCCACATAACGGCGGTCATACACCGTCTCTTTCCAGTTTTCCTCGAATTTTAAGGCTATCTTTTTGTCTTTGGCAAACAACATCAAGCCCGAGGTGTCTCTATCCAGACGATGCACCGTATGTGCGTGGCATCTCTGGTGATTTCTTTCAAGATATTGATTAAGAATACTTTGTACTGTTTCGTCAGCAGGATTAGGCGAGTGACAAATTATTCCAGCCTTTTTATCAACTACAAAAAGATATTGGTCCTCATAAACTATCTTAACCCATTGACTGTCAATAGAATTTATTTTATGATTTTTTCCAATTCGCACTTCCATTCCAGGAACCAACTCAAAATCATGCTGTGTCACACTCTTGTTATTGACAGCTACCGAGCCGCTTGTAAGTATGTTCTTCGCCTTGTTACGACTGATGCCAGCCATCTTTTTCATGATGAACGGCATAAGCTTATCGGCCTCCAAAACCTTGAAAACCAATTCTTTATGATTGTCGTCTTTTTTGTTTTGCATAGAAAAATTTATTTTTACAAAATTATTAAAAATTTTTGATAATAAAAACAAAAATGTATAAATTTGCACAAGAAAACGAATTAAAACTTTACTTGGATAATATTATGACTATCAATGAATTAAAAGATGTCGCGTCGCAGGTTAGGCGTGATATCATCCGTATGGTTCATGGTTGTCAGTCGGGACACCCGGGCGGCTCGCTCGGCGCAACCGACATTGTGACGGCCTTGTATTTCGATCAGATGCACATCGACCCGAAGCATTTCACCATGGATGGGGCAGGAGAGGACATGTTCTTCCTTTCAAACGGCCATATCAGCCCGATGCTATATAGCATTTTGGCTCGCCGCGGCTACTTCCCTGTGAAGGAATTGGCGACTTTCCGTCGTCTCGGCACACGTCTCCAAGGTCACCCGACCCCTGTTGAAGGACTTCCAGGCATCCGCGTGGCGAGCGGCTCACTCGGCCAGGGACTTTCGGTGGCGGCAGGCGTGGCACAAGCCAAGAAACTTAACGGTGACAATAGCCTCGTGTTCTGCCTCATGGGCGACGGCGAACAGGAAGAAGGCCAGATATGGGAAGCAGCGATGTACGCTCCGGCAAAAAACGTCGATAACCTCGTGGCAATAATCGATTACAATAAAAAACAAATCGACGGCCCGACCGACGACGTGATGAACCTCGGCGACCTCAAAGCGAAATATGAGTCATTCGGTTGGAAAGTGTATGAATGCAATGGCAATAACATGCAACAAATCGTTGATACACTTAATGTTACACGTCAGAACGCACACAAAGGCCAGGCTCAGATCATCCTCGCTCACACCGAAATGGGTATGGGTGTCGATTTCATGATGGGAACCCACAAATGGCACGGCACGCCGCCTAACGACGAACAAGCAGCTAACGCACTTTCACAACTTAAAGAAACACTTGGAGATTATTGATCATGAAAATAGAAGTTCAAAACTACAAAGATACAAGAAGCGGCTTCGGCGACGGTCTGCTCGAAGCCGGCAAACGCAACCCTAAAGTCGTCGGCCTAACTGCCGACCTCACTGGCTCACTCAAGATGGGCGACTTCGCCAAAGCATTCCCTGAGAGATTTTTCCAAGTAGGCATCGCTGAAGCCAACATGGTCGGATTGGCAGCAGGTCTCGCTATTGGCGGATACATCCCGTTCACAGGCACCTTCGCCAACTTCTCGTCGGCACGTATCTACGACCAGATTCGCATGGTGGTGGCATATTCCAACAAAAACGTGAAGATTTGCGCCTCACATGCTGGCGTCACCCTCGGCGAGGACGGTGCCACACACCAGACTCTCGAGGACATTGGCATGATGAAGATGTTGCCTAACATGACAGTTCTCGTGCCATGCGACTACAACCAGACCAAGGCCGCTACCATTGCCGCCGCTGAACATGACGGTCCGGTCTATCTGCGCTTCGGTCGTCCGAAAGTGGCTAACTTCACTCCAGCCGACGAGCCATTTATAATAGGCAAGGCTCAGATGATTCAGGAAGGCACCGATGTGTCAATCTTTGCCTGCGGTCACCTCGTGTGGAAAGCCATCGAGGCGCTCCCGATCTTGAAAGAGATGGGCATCGATGCAGAAGTTATCAACATCCATACAATCAAGCCGTTGGATGTCGAGGCAGTGTTGAAGTCGGTGGCAAAGACAGGCTGCGTCGTCACAGCAGAGGAACACATGCGCAATGGCGGTCTCGGCGACAGCATTGCACAAGTCCTCGCTTTGAACAATCCACGTCCATTGGAGATGGTTGCCGTCAACGATGTATTCGGCCAGAGCGGCACCCCCGACGAGCTGCTGAAGCACTATCATCTGGATACCCCAGATATCGTGGAAGCAGTAAAGAGGGCAGTTGCCCGTAAATAAAAAAAACAGCGACTTGAAAGTCGCTGTTTTTTTGTTTTCAGTAGCGGGGATGAGAATTGAACTCATGACCTCCGGGTTATGAATCCGACGCTCTAACCAACTGAGCTACCCCGCCGTTTTCGGAGTGCAAAAATACACAACTTTTAAATACCCCCGACATTTTTTTTCAAATTTTTAAAAAAATTATTTTTCTTAACACATATTAGAAAAATATGTATCTTTGTAGGTTGAAATAATTGAAAATTTTTCAGATATGAAGAAGCTATTTGTCTTATTAAGCGCACTGTTTATCATGGTTACAGTGGCTTTCGCGCAAAACGAAAAAACTGTTGAAAATCAAAACGGTCCGGAAATCACTTTCAAGGAAACTAACCACGATTTCGGCAACATCCCATTCAAAGGCAACGGCTCTTACGAGTTCGTGTTTGTCAATACTGGCAACGAACCCCTTATCCTCACTCAGCCTAAGTCATCATGCGGATGCACAGTGCCGGAATGGCCAAAACAGCCAATCCTCCCTGGCGAATCAAATGTCATAAAAGTGACCTATAAAAACACCGACCGCCCAGGAAATTTCAATAAATACGTTACTGTTTTCTCTAACGCATTGATAAACAAAGAAATAAAACTCCATATCAAAGGCACCGTCGAACCAGAACCGGTAGGCGCAACACCTCTGAAAATGGAAGGCGCAGCATCACCAGTGAATAACAAATAATCTAATACCTAATTAATATTATGCCTAAAATCTCTAAAAAAGGCCAGTTTATGCCAGCTTCGCCAATCAGAAAGCTCGTTCCTTTCTCCGACGAAGCAAAATCAAGAGGTATTCATGTGTATCACCTGAATATCGGTCAGCCAGATATCGCGACAACTCCTTACGCTCTCGAAGCTGTAAAGAATTATGACGAAAAAGTTATCAAATACACCCATTCCGCTGGTACTCTTTCTTACAGAAAGAAACTTTGCGAATATTATGACAGACTGGGAATCGCAGTGACTCCAGATGACATCATCGTGACAAACGGCGCATCAGAGGCTCTGTCAATCGCTTTCCAGACCATCATGGATCCGGATGATGAAATCGTCATCCCAGAACCGTTCTATGCAAATTATAACGGTTTCGCCCAGACAGCAGGAGTGCGCGTCCGCCCAATATATTCTGAGATAAGCAACGGTTTCGCTCTTCCACCAATCGAAGACTTCGAGAAAGCTATAACAGAACATACAAAGGCTATTTTGATTTGCAACCCTAACAACCCAACAGGTTATCTCTATTCAGAAGAAGAGATGGAGCGTCTGCGTCAGATCATCCTTAAATATGACCTTTATCTCATCTCTGACGAGGTTTATCGTGAGTTCTGCTATGACGGCTCGAAACACTATTCTGCAATGAGCCTCAAAGGTGTTGACGATAACGTCATCTTAATCGACTCAGTATCAAAGCGTTTCAGCGCATGCGGTATCCGTGTCGGTCGTATGGTGACACGCAACCGTGAGGTCATCAACACAGCAATGAAGTTCGCCCAGGCACGTCTGTCGCCTCCGACATATGGCCAGGTGGCTGGCGAGGCAGCTCTCGACACCCCATTGTCATACTTCGACGCCATCGTCGCCGAATATGTGAAACGTCGTGACGTGTGCGTGGAAGGCATCAACAAGATTCCGGGTGCTTTCTGCCCAACACCAAAAGGCGCTTTCTATATCGTGGCACATCTCCCGATCGACGACTCCGACAAGTTCTGCAAGTGGTTGCTCACCGACTTCAACTACAACGGAAAGACTGTGATGCTCGCACCTGCTAGCGGATTCTACTCAACAATCGGTCTCGGCCGTCAGGAAGTGCGTTTGAGCTACTGCCTCAACTGCGACGACCTCAAAGACGCCATGATGATCCTCGGAAAAGCTCTTGAAGTGTATCCAGGTAAGAGAAATTACTAATAAATCAGATATTTCTCTCTGATTTTCAGATAGTTATCGATTCCGGTCTGCCACGATGAACGAATCTCATCCTCGGTAAGGCCGGAATTGATTTTTTGTTGCAAATCGTCAACACCAACCAACTTTATGAAATAATTATTGAAGAATTTTTCATCGTTTTCGAGCCTCTTTCTGGCACCAAGAATCCATGAAAGATTAAGCTTTTGCTCGTTATTTATATAATTATGAGCATAATCTAACAGGTTAATTGTGTCCTTAACATGAGGCAAAGTGTAAATCTGGAACGGCAGCTTTGTGCCACGACCAACACCCACATCGGTGCCTTCAAACAAACACAAAGAAGGGTAGAGATAAACCGCCTCCCAGTTTGGCAGATTCGGCGACGGCTTAACTGGCAGTTTATAAATGGCATTTCTATCGTAATTACCCAACGGAATAACAATCAAATCACATTTCAGACCGTCATTTAGCCACTTTTCACCGTTAACCATCATGGCATATTCTCCTATTGTCAAACCGTAAACTATTGGCACACAATGCATTCCAACAAAAGATTTATTCTTTGGTTCTAGCACGGGACCGTCAACATAAAAACCATTAGGATTCGGGCGGTCGAGGACTATAACAGGGATGTTATTCTCTGCAGCAGCCTCCATCACATATGTCATTGTAGAGATATAAGTGTAAAAACGGCATCCGACAT
>Ga0310690_10005593_pt1 | contig 16964 bp, 18 predicted proteins | sample AusTroGonzalo_MG_2_FD_207661 | JGI IMG/M metagenome (GOLD analysis project Ga0310690, IMG submission 207661) | Bovine rumen microbial communities from tropical cattle in Woodstock, Queensland, Australia - Gonzalo_04 (v2) (version 2) | ecosystem: Host-associated > Mammals > Digestive system >...
TGATTAACAAAGACATGACCGATGCCTTCATCCGCGACATGCACTACCCCACCGACCTCCCGAAGCCTTATATCGTCGAGAGTTCAAAGGAGCTTTTCGACCGCCTCGCACAAGGCTATCATCAAGGCATCACCGCCACATCGCCTGGATTCTACGGTCCACAAGGCCGCTCACTCCGCCTTGAGCTGACATATCCGCAAATCAACCCGGATATCGAAAAGTTTAACTATAACGGATGGAAAGTCTGTAACTTCGAAATGGAGTCATCGGCACTGTTCAGCCTCGGTAAGATGTTGGGACACAACTGCTTGACAATCTGCGTGGCAATAGCCAACCGCGTCACGGAGAAATTCTCCGCCGACTATCATCCTTACGTTGAAAAACTTATTGAAACGACACTCGAGCGTCTATAAAACGTAGTCGTCCTGCTCGTCTTCGTGTTTCATCGAGATGAGGCACTCAAGGTTGACATCAACCACCGCCTCCTCAAAAAACGGAGCCGACGCCACAACATAGCTCTCGTAGCCGTAAATCATAGAGCCGCCGTCAAAGGTGGCTTCTTTTTTTGATGCTACATTGTTGACAAAAATCAACGGACGCTCGGTCTTTAAAACATTCTGTCTCAATGTGTTACGGCGAATTTTAGACTGATTTGCGCCGCATTTTTCCGCACCTATATTAATAATGACATCCGGACCCAACGGCATAAGCTCGTCAACACGATTTTGCAACAAAAACTCGTCATCGTTGGTGTTTTCAAGGTCCGAACCTATTGTCACAGCATATTTATGACACCCAATCTGCAACAAAGCGTCTTCATCGGAAGGCTCGAAAATATCTTTCTCCCAAGATGCTAACTGCTTCTTCTTGAATACCTTACGTTGTCCTTGAAACATATAAACGGCTGCGTTGAACTTGCCCACCGGACACCCTACAAGCACCGAAATTGTCTCACATTCGGCAGCGATTTTATCCAATGCCTTCTCGCATTTTTCGACAAAACCTGGCAATTTGAGCATCTCCGGCGAGCAGACACCACTCACCGCAAGCTCAGGAAATATTACCAAAGTAGAGGCTTTTGCCTTGTGAGCTGCCTCTACTATTTTTTGGGTGTTACCTTCAACATCTCCGGCAACACAATGAATCTGCGCTAATGTTATCTTCATCAGAATAAAAATCCGAGTTCAAAACAAAGATTACCCATGGTGAGCTTGTCGTTGCTCATCGACTGTATGCTCGAGAAAAACGTGTCGTATGCAACGATAAACTGTAATGTGCTGCGGCTCATCACCTCCATTTCGAGACCGAGATGAATGATGAACGAGCTACACACATCACGGTATGGACTTTTCTGTTTCTCACCGTCAACCTTATAATCACCGTTTGCCAAAATGTCAAAACCATAGCCAATTTCGCCCATAAACCTGTATCTAGTGGCAAAAGTGTCGGTCCTCATCTTCAAAAGAATAGGAATCTGGCAATATGTATTGGTATAATCGGCAGTTTTCTCAACCAATTTACGCACCTCAGCCTCCTCTACATTATATTTGTACGAAAAATTACTGCCAATTATGTTTAATCCAGAGGTCACACCATAATTCTCACCAAAGTAGTAAATAGCAGTAAATCCGTATTTATAGCAAAATCCATTGCTTTTGCTGGTCACATTGTCGCCAACACTTCCTGGCCAGTCAACTCCGAGAGCACCCTTCAAACCTAATTGATACTCAAAGCGTTGCGCTGTCGCAAAAAACGAAACCATCATCGCAAAAAGCAAAATAAAAAATTTCTTTTTCATATTTTTGTGATTTGTTTAATAATTTTAAATATCTTTGCAAAAATAATAAAAATTTAGTAACAAAAAATTATATCATGAAAAAATTATTACTCGTATTAGCAGTTGTTCTTTTCGCCAACGTGGCGAGAGCAGAGGGTTTCGGAACCCACATCGGTGCAAAACTCGGTTATCAGACAGCACAGTTGTCAATTTCAAAGGCTGATATCAAAAGCGGCTTTTCAGAGCATTTCACAGCTGGTATTTTTGGCCGTGTTGTGATTAAAGACTTCATTATCCAACCGGAATTGCTGTGGTTCAAGAGCGGTCAGGTTTTCAATTTGGAAAACGAAGGCATTTTAAATCCTACACTCACAATGAGCCAGCAAAACCTGGCATTGCCAATCTTTTTAGGTTACCAGTTTCTCGACCTTAAACTCGTGAAACTGAGAGCCAATGTAGGTCCGGTGATGTATTTTGTCGTTGACCAGACCAACAAGTGCAACTACGACGACCAGTCTCTCGACGTCGAAGCCAACGGCATGACATGGGGCGGCGCCTTGAATCTTGGCATCGACGTTCTCATGTTCACCCTCGATATCAACTACAGCTTCGGTTTGTCAGACATCGTCAAAGCCAATCAAGTGAGTATCGCTGGCGAGACATTCAACATCGACAACACCAAACAGAACATCTTCACCGTCACATTAGGTGTCAAGCTTTTTAGCTTCGGAATGTAATAAATCATGTCTGTCAACAAGATACCAAACGCGCTTTTTGCCAGAAATCGCAAGAATTTCGCTTCGATGATGACAAAAGGCGCTCTTGCTGTATTTACAGCCAACGAGGAGATGCCGCGCAACGGCGACCAGTGCTACCCGTTCCGCCAAAACTCCGATTTCTTCTACCTCACCGGCATCGACCGCGAAGGAGCATACCTTATACTATATCCCGACCACCCGAAACCGGAGATGCGCGAGATATTGTTCATCGAGCCTTACAGCGAGACAAAAGCCATCTGGCGAGGCGAGATGCTCGACGCAAAACAGGCAAAAGAGATCTCAGGCTGCACCAACGTGATGTACGCCGACAGCTTCAACGACGTGCTTAAAGAACTGATACTCAGCAGCTCTAAAGTATATCTCAACCTTTACGAATACGCCCGCTTCGAGACGAAAGTTTCGACAATCCAAGACCGTTTCGTGAAAGAGATAAAAGAGCAATACCCGCTCCACACCTTCGACCGCTCAGCTCCGATTTTAAACAAATTAAGAAAAATCAAGTCGAAAGAAGAGATTGACATAATAAAACACGCCTGCGATATCACCGGAAAAGCGTTTCTGCATTGCATGAAGACAGTGAAACCTGGCCGTTACGAATACGAGATGCAAGCCGAGATGGAATACATCTTCAAGATGAACAACGCCTCGGGTCATGCCTTCCACCCTATCGTCGCCGGAGGCAAAAACGCATGCTGCTTGCACTATTCGAAAAACGACAGCATATTGAACGACAACGAGTTACTGCTCTTCGACATGGGCTGCGAATACCAAAACTATGCCTCCGATCTGAGCAGGACGATACCTATCAATGGCAAGTTCACTCCACGTCAGAAAGAATGCTACGAAGCCGTCTTGAAAGTCAAAAAAGAGATTACAAAACTCTACAAAGTCGGTCACACCATCGACGAAATCAACCAAACCACGTACCGTCTGATGGAAAAAGAGATGATAAAACTCGGTCTCTTCACCCAGCAAGACGTTGACAATCAAGATCCTGAGAAGCCGTTGTACCGTAAGTACCTCATGCATGGCATGGCACACCACATCGGTCTCGACTGCCACGACAACCTCGACAAATATGAGCCTTTCGCACCAGGCATGATTCTCTCGTGCGAGCCAGGACTCTACATCCGCGAGGAAGGCATCGGCATCCGACTCGAAGATGATATCTTAATCACTGATGGAGAGCCGGTTAACCTTTTCGGCAACCTGGCTATTGAAGTTGATAGTGTAGAGTGTAGAGTTTAGAGCAGTTTTTTAGTAGAGACGGTCGGTCGACCGTCTAAGTTGAAAGTTAAAAAGTATAAATAATCAATATCATGAAAAAAGCATTTTTTATCGTAGCCCTCGTCGCTACAGCATTTTGTGCCAAGGCACAAGTTAACATTCAGGAACAGTACGATTTCAACCGCGAACACCTGACCACAACCCTTGAAATGTTCAAGATGGACAAATGGGGAAGCACCTTCTTCTTCACCGATATCTATCACCCTGACAAGCTCTATGGCCCGACAGGTTATTACACCGAGATCGCCCGTGGTCTAAACTTCTGGCAAAACACCAAACTAGGAGCTTTAAGCGCCCACGTCGAATGGAACGGCGGTCAGTTTGCAAGCAACGCATGGCTCTTCGGTGCCGAGTATCTTCTTCATTCTCAAGATTTTAGATACACCTTGACACTTGAAGTGTTGTACAAGAACATCAGTGGCCAGAAACTGCTCGACCAAGACCCTGCACGTCCCTACGACAAGGTCAGCGATGTGCCGCTGCAGTTCACCATCGTTTGGGGATGCACCGACATTTTCGGACTTAAAGGATTGACATTCAGCGGTTTTGCCGATTTCTGGTGGGAAAACTACTGCTGGGGAGTGAAAGAAAACGGTGATCCTGACAACACCAGCGTTGTGTTCATCAGCGAACCTCAGCTCTGGTATAACATAGGAAGCCTCTTCGGATGCCCTAACCTCAACATCGGCGGCGAGGTTGAATTTGCATACAACTTCGCAGGCGGCTGGCGCAGCGACCTCGACTTTTATAAAAACAAAGGCCTCACCATCGCTCCAGCCTGCGGTATCAAATGGAATTTCTAAAATTTAGTACCATGTTCAACAAAGACTTTTATATCAATCATAGAGCAGCCCTTAAGAATCTGATGCACAAGGGCTTGGCAATATTCGTAGCCAACGACGAGGCTTCGATGAACTACCCTGACAACACCTATCACTACCGTCAAGACAGCAACTTCGCATATTTCTTCGGACTGAACCATCCTGACTTGGTCGGCGTCATCGACTTCGAGAGCGGCGAGGAAATCCTCTTCGGTCAGGAAGTCACCATCGACGACGTGATCTGGTGCGGTCCGCTGTCGTCGTTACAGGAACAAGGCGAGATGATAGGCATCAAAGACTGCCGCGACATCAACCGTTTCCCGGAATTTATCCGTGAGCAGATGGAGAAAGGCCGCATGATACACCTCACCCCCGCCTACCGTGGCGACACCAAAATAAAAATCGCCAACTACATGGATATCGACGTTTATGAGGTGGAAAACTACGTCAGCCAGCTTCTCATCGAGGCCATCGTGAGCCTACGCGAAATCAAGAGCGACATCGAGATTAAAGAGATGGAATATGCAGCAGACACTGCCTATTACATGCAGACCACAGCCATGAAGATGTGTAAGCCTGGTGTCATCGAACAAGAGATCAGCGGCACCATCGAAGGCATCGCCATCGCAAGAGGCAGCAGCATCTCGTTCCCTAACATCGTCAGCATGGACGGCCAGACCCTGCACAACCACTACCACGGCAACGTGCTGAAAGAAGGCCGTATGATGGTGTGCGACTGCGGCGCCGAGACATTTAACTATCTCGACAGCGACTTCACACGCACCACACCTGTCGGTGGCAAATTCAACAGCCGTCAAAAAGATGTGTATGAGATAGTGTTGAAAGCCAACATGGAAGTGGCTAAACAGACCAAGCCAGGCATCCGTTACATGGAGATGCACAAGCTCGCGGCACGCACCCTCATCGAGGGCTTGCAAGGCATCGGCTTGATGAAAGGCAACGTCGATGACGCTCTGGCAGCAGGCGCACACTTCCTGTTCCAGCCTCACGGCCTCGGCCATATGCTCGGCATGGACGTGCACGACATGGAAGGCCTCGGCGAAGTCAACGTGGGATACAACAAAGAGACCCCACGCTCAACACAACAAGGTTTCAGCTGCCTCCGCTGCGGCAAGGTGCTGAAACCGGGCTTCGTGGTCACCGACGAGCCAGGTATCTACTTCATCCCTACCCTCATCGACATCTGGAAAGCCGAAGGAAAGCATAAGGATTTCATCAACTACGACAAGCTCGAATCGTTCAAAGACTTCGGCGGCATTCGCATCGAAGACGACCTCCTCATCACAGAGACAGGCAACAGAATCTTGGGCAAACCTATCCCGAAGACCGTCGAAGACGTGGAGAGAACCTGCGCCGAGCCACGCGAATGGATTCGCATCCCAGGGATATTTTAAAGATAAATATTTTTTGTATAAAAAAATAATTAACTTTGCAGTGTTAATCTGTTTGGTTCATTTGAAGTTATGAAAAAAAACAAACATAAGCATTGGGGGCAGTGTCGGCTGATATCGGAGATAGTGTATGCTACATGTAAACTGTTACATCTGAAAGGTGATTTCAAGATCAACATCTTACAGTACATGCGCGGTGATGATATTCGCCCACGCGGTCATGCATGGGTGACCCGCAATGACAAAGATTTGTTTTTAACGCCGGCTCATCGGCCGCAGATGATGAACAAAATAGGTGAAAACGAAAAGTATCGTTATTGGGTATCAGTAAAACAAGGTCATTTAAAGCACAAACATGGCAAACTTATACTTGACACATCATTGTAACCGCGGCTGTCCGTTTTGCTTTGCGCGAAAAGTCTTGGCGCAGAGAAGAGACAGTGATGAGATCTTGACAGTGGAAGATATTACCAAGCTGTTGGATCATTATCATGATGGTTTTCAGGCGATCGGCCTGTTAGGTGGAGAGCCATTTTTGTATCCGCATCTCGCGGAGGTGATAAAGCTTTTGCATGATCGCCACATCATCTGTAAGATATTCACCAGCGCCACCAACCCTATGCCAAAAGGTATCGAGGAGTTCCCGGCATCTGTTGAATACATGAATTTCATCGTTAACGTAGGCGAGAGAAAGACATACCGCGACGACCAGTATCGTAATCTTGAGCACTTTTTTGAGAAATTCCACGAGATCAGCGCTTTGTCGTTCACCATATTCGACCTTAACGCCGACCCGACGTTTCTTTTCGACATGATCGACAAGTATCAGTTGAATCGTACCATCCGAACAGGTATAGCATTGCCGATATATCAAGGAGGAAATCAGTATATTCAGCCTGACGATTACAAGAAAGCAGGGGAATATTTCATAAAATGCGTCGATCAGGCTGCGGAACGTCAGATCATCATGAATATGGACTGTGGTTTCCAGGCTTGTATGTTCAATGACGAACAGCGTGGACATCTGTTGCGCCAGGGATCGCAGATGGAGTTTGTCTGCGGCTCGGCTATCGACATAGGACCTGGTTTGCAGACATGGAATTGTTTCCCGCTCTTCCAATTAGGCTATGTCAACGCTATGGATGCCGACAATGAGGAAGATCTTACCAAGTTGTTGCAAGCACAGGTGGCTAAGGAACTAGGCAACGAGTTTGGCACACGTCCGGAATGTAAAGACTGTGAGTTTATGTTGCACAATAAGTGTCAGGGCGGATGCCGTAGCTTTAAATCAATAAAATAGGAGGAAAGGATATGCCGAACTTAATGTTGACAAACTATTGCAACTACCGATGCAGCTACTGTTTCGGAAAAGACATCATGTTTCCGAAGAGTCCTCGTCAGACGATGACGCGCGACTGTTTCGACGGCATAGTGGAGTGGGTCAAGAAAGGACCATCCGACCGTATCTTCCACCTGATGGGAGGCGAGCCCACTTTGAATCCCGACATCGACTGGATGGTTGCGCGCCTGCTGGAAGAGGATATGTTAACCACCATATTCTCGAACCTCGCGACGCCACACGCCGTCGAGCTGGCCAAGAAGATAGCCAACCTGCCGATCGACTGGGTGGTGAACGTCAACAATCCGGCACACTGGAATGACGCGCAACGTAAAAACATCACTGCAGCTCTTGAGATTCTGAGAGAAAGAGTCAGTTTGACATTCAATGTCATGCCAGATGAAGATGACAGCATGTGGGCGTTGGAATATACGCAACGTTATCATCTGAATAACAACATTAAAGTCGGATTCTTACTCCCGACATACAACCAGACTAACGAGGCACTTGCCGACAACCAATATTCTATCGTGGCAGCCAAGGTGACACGTCTGGCACAAGAGGCGGCGAAGGTGGATGTTCATCTGGACTATGAATGCGGCATACCGACGTGCGCGTTTACAGACGAGCAGCTGGGAATATTATGGCACTGCGGATCGACGTTACAATCAGGATGCCAGAGCCGACTCGACATCACGCCTGACGGCAATGTCATCTATTGTCTGCCGTTAGCCACGCTCGGCATGAAACATTACACTGAATTTGACAGCTACAACGACTCATGTATCTGGTTCGCTCAGCGTTTCGGGCCATACAGGATGTTAGGACGCCGCATCGAATGCGCCACTTGCAACCTGAACAACGCAATGGCATGCAACGCAGGCTGTCTGGCAAAAAATCTCATTGATTGCAAGAATGTAAAATTATAAAACTATGAACGTTTTAGACAATATATCGTGGAAACAACTTAGCGACCGTATAGTCGCAGTTGACACAAACAACGGTGATTATTATACCTTCAACGAGGTTGCCAGCACTATTTGGGTCGCGATAAGCGAGAACAAAACTATAGACGAGATAGTCGCGCAAATCATGGAGGAATACGATATCACTGACGAAACTCAAGTACGAAATGATATTGACGCCCAATTGAAAGAATGGGAAGAAATGAAACTAATAAAATAAATCATCATGGACTCAAAAAATGGAAAAAAGCGCTATGAACAGCCTAAGACTGTCAGGCACAGTTCTATGAACCTCGTACAAGGCAGCGGTTCATATAACTACAAGCTGTACTACACTTCACTCTATTACAAGCTGTATTACACTTCACTTTATTACAAACTGTACTATACATCGCTGTACTATTATCATTAAACCGTTGTCATGGCAGAGTATTCGACGCGGGTACAGATTGCCGATATCACAATTCGTTTTGACAGTCCGTTGGAGAGTGATATCAGCGATCTTGACAGTTTTTTCAAATATCATCACGCTGATTCCTCGAAGGAAACAGATTGTACTGTGGTATTGAAAAGGCAAGGCTCGTTTTACATGCCAAAAGACGCGGTGATGCTATGGCAGTCAAAATGCCAAGACACCACCGAGCAAAAAGGACGCGTAGGCCGTCAGCGCATTAGCGTCTTATCAAAATTTGACACATTCGGTCAAGCATCTTGTTATGTGTCACGTGAACGCGGCGAGTATTATTATGGTCTGATGCAGGATAAGTCGTGGCTCTGTTGTAATCCATCCGAACATAGGATACAATATGTGCTGCATCAGCGTTCGCCTCGAAATTGCTCGCCCGAGGAAAAAAAAGTCGCCAACCCCATCAACGCGATGCCGTTGCTGATTCACGTAATAAGCACACTTTTCGGGCGTTTCCTCATCCATGGCGCTGCAGTCAGTATTGACAACAAAGCTTATTTATTTCTTGGCAAAAGCGGTAGCGGCAAGTCGACCTTGAGTACCGACTTGGCGAAACGAAAGGCCTCATTCATGGGCGATGATATAGTGCTCATTTACACGAAAGACAGCGTGCCTATGGTAGGCTCTCTTTTGTTTCAGGCAAAGCTTCATCTTGACAACGCCAAAGACAAGAGCGACATCGATGTGCCGGAAGCAATGCATACCGATTGTTGCCTCTCAGCGCCACTAGCAGCGGTATATCTAGTGCGACAAAACGGGTTGTCGGCATCCAACGTAGAGCCACTCCCCTCGATAGACCTCCTTCAACATCTGATGGACGCCTCAAACGGGATGATGATGCAATACGACAAGCAACAATGGCTCGCCACCATGTACGATATAAGCGAACGGACACCTTTCTTCATTTTTAATTTTGGCGACCGCTCATCATTGGACATCTCATTACTAAAAACCACCTGCTAACATGTATTCGTCCACATCATTTAAGATACAGATCGCAAACCTGTGTTTGGAGCTTTGCGGTTATAATGACGAGGATTCGGCATGCTTGCAGGACTTGAAACGTATTTTCAAACATCATGAGGTAGATGGCGACACGACAGCGATACACCGCATCGTGGTTTGTGCGTTCAAACAGTTTGAAATCACGCCGGAGGCGACATTGCGCTGGGTGGCACCTTGTCTGGGCGTGGCAGGAATATTGCCTTTCCGTCGGTGGCGACTCCTGGCCAACATCTTCTCTCCAAACAAAGAACGGCCTAAATATTCTGGGACATGCGACGTGAGATGCTATAAAGACTCGCTTCGCCAAGTCAACTATTTTATACCCGAGAACTCGCAATGGCGAATAAAACATGTGGCGAACGAGCATGTCACATATGTGTTCTTTGACGGACTGATTGACATGTCGGACGGGCTGCCGTCGATGCTGATAAATGTCTTGGGCAACCTCTATGGATGTTATCTCATATTCGCCTCATGCGTCGCGGTCGACGGACAAGCTTTGCTGTTCACTGGAGACAGCGGCATAGGAAAAACGACATTATGCATGGAGCTGATGAAACAAGGCGCGACATATATCGGCGACGACCTGGTTTTGGTTTATCTGGATGGAGAACAGGCGATGGTAGGCTCGTTGCTGTTCCCTATTAAATACTATGCCAACAATATCTATTCCCATAAGAAGAAATCAGATATAGTGTCGCAGCTGCCGCAACGTCCGCCCCTGAACGTGCCTCTGAAAAGCGTTTATCATGTACAGAGAGCAGAGTCCGCAAACAAAGAATCGCATCTCGAGCCTATGCAAAAAGATAAGATGTTTGAGATAATGCTTAAATACACCAACAAGGCCAACACCAACGCCGACGGACGTCATTTCGTCGACACTCTGTCATATATCTGCGGCTCTGTTCCGTGTTACCATTTGTTCTATGGAAAATACGACGATATAACCCCGTCTTTTTTTGCAGACCATGACCAAAGATGAACTCAAGACGATGTTAGAAAGCCGTGATTTGACATTCCGGCGTGTGGCGATAGATGAAATAGTGATGTCGTTTCCACAGCATGCCGACTTGTTTTTTCCCGCTTTCCATGATGATGATGAATTAACGATACAGATGGCCGATGCCGCCCGACAATGGATGCCTGTGTTGCGCGACGGCTACGATGAATCTGTGACTCCGTTTGAATCAGCTGAGGATTATACCACATTTGATAATCTTGCGGGTTTTTACTCTGATTTTCTTAATGAGATGCGTAAAGACCTTGAAACGCTCGATGAGACGACAGCTAATCACATGATAGACACACTATGGTATCACTTCCCTGGTCTCAGAGTTGACCTGAAAGGTGTTACCGAATATCGCGCCCCTGAAGAACATCGACAGCTGATGGTGTTTGTCACCGGCAAATGCAATATGCATTGTCCTTACTGTTTTTCCAAGGAGTTACAGAGATCGTCAATATCGAAAGATGATATGTCGCGCATACTGTCGTGGGCACAACGCCAAAACGTGCAGTCGTTGTTACCCTGCGGCGGCGAGCCTTTGTTGTATGAAAACATGGATTGGCTGATCCGGGAAGTAGAAGAACGCGGCATGAAGATGTATTTCGCGACTAATCTGAGTGTGCGATTGCCCAAGACAATGTTGAAAGAGAGCAAATCAATAGGGCAACTCCATGTGCATATCACCGACGAGCTGTTTCACGATAACAGCTTGATGTCGGTGTTCCGTAATAACCTGCGTCTGTGTCGTGATAATGACATAGATATCATACTGCGAGGCAACATCTTTGGCGGCACTGAGACTCACTGCGACGAATGGCTCGACATCGCAAAAGAGTACGGCATAAGCTCACTCAACGTGGCGTTTGCCATGCCAAGCCATACAGGTAGCAACAGCTTCGTTCATGTTGAGGAGTTGCAGGCCATGACGCCAATCCTGAGACACCTTTGGGAGCGAAGCAGGGAGAACAACATTCTGATCTCATTAGCTAAGCCACTGCCGCTCTGCGTGCTGCCCGAAGATCTCGCCCTTGACATCCTTCGGCATAATCATAACGCCACATTCTGTAATGTCAGTGAAGATGGCGGCATGCACAACCTCTCGCTGTCGACTGATTTGCGTTTCTCGCCATGCTTGGGTGTCGATGAGCCAAGCGTTCCTTTTACTGACGACATCGAGTGGGAGTCATTGCGCAAGGTCTTCAGTCAGGCGATCAGCACGTTGCAGTCGCAGCCTCTTTTAAAACGCTGCAACGACTGTTTCCTTTATCATCGGAGATTATGCCAAGGCACTTGTCTGTCATATAAACAAGATAGTAGAAATGGAGGTGTGACATGCGGAAGTTAAGCGATAAGATAAGAAAATGGCAGCGTTCACTCTATCGTAAATATCTGCGTCCGGGCTATGAGCCCAACCTCCCCGACCAGATCAACATCGAGACTTCCAGCGTTTGCAACCTCCGCTGCTCATGCTGTCCTCATGGCGTGTCACACGACACCACACGTTCAGCTGGCGTCATGAGTGTCGACACCTTCCATCGTGTGGTTAATAACATCGATATTCCGGTTAAGCTGGCCTATCTCCACATGTATGGAGAGCCATTCCTGAACCCGAACATCACGGATTTTGTGGAGGAGTTGGTTCGAAAGAACATCACAGTCAATTTATATAGCAATTGCACCATCATTAACGAGACGACTCTCGATACCATCCTCAACGCTAAGCGTGTCATGATGAGCTTCTCCGCCGACTTGCTCAACAAAGAGTATTACGAAAGCATACGTGTCGGCGCGCATTATGATGACACACTGAATAATCTGGATATCGCTAATGCCGTGTTCGCCCGTCATAAGATGTTTTTTAACATTATCATGGTGGTCGACGAGAGCTTTGTCGCCCACCCTGACGACATCTTAAGCTGTTGCGACATGCTTTATGGACGCTATTCACAGCTCAACGGCATCCTTCTCGGCAGCAAGTTCCCATGGCCACGGCTGTCGTCTACCGGCGACCTGGCCGGACATCTCGGCAAGGTGACTCACCGGTGTTCACACGCATTCGAAGGGATAAGCGTTTTATGGAATGGCGACGCCACTTTATGCAGCTTTGACTATACAGGTGAATGCGTCGTGGGCTCGTTGCTCGACAACACCTACAGCGAGATAATAAACAATGAGGCCGCACGTCATTTCCGCATGCTGCATTGGCGCCACCGCGACAACGAGCTGCCGTTATGCAAAGACTGTCTACTTGATCGATATACACCAACGTCAGTGAAGCTTCACAGGTCGGTATACTTAAATAATGATTACAATGAAAAGAAACGAGTCATCGAGGCATTCTTCCGATTCTGACAGGTTGTCGCGCGAGAGTCTGCGCCGTGAATGGGGCATACTGAAGTTCGCTTGGCAAATGGCCAGTCGTTACCACATTCTGTTGCTGGTATTGATGCTCCTGGAAATCATCTTGGGAGTGTTTCCGGCGGTGGCGATATATTTCTTTAACGACGCTGTCAGCGGAGCTGGTCACGATATCTTAAGCCTTGTGACACGCGAGAATTTCGTCATCGTGATTTTGGTGTTTTTTGTCTATCTCCTGCTCCATAAAGGAATCAGCGTAATATCCACTTTCGCTATCATCGACGTGGAATATAACATTCGTATGAAGTTTCTCTCGAAGATGCTTGCCTTGCCCATCGAAACCATCTCGGAGAATTTGGACAACCGCGCGGCTTTCAGCATGACACGTGAGACATCTATGACAAGCGGCCTGATTCCTATGATTTACAGCTCTTTCCTGCGGGCTCCCATTGCCATCATCTCCGCTGTCGTCCTGCTGATAATTATATCGCCACGCATGGTGGCATTAGTATCATTGATGATGGCTGTGATTATTGGCGTCAGCTTTTTGATGAGAGGTAAGCTTAAACAATTCCATCGTGAACAGAATGACGCGGCGAGCTCTTTGCTGCAATATTTCAGCGAATGGCTATCTGGTCATCGTATCTTCCATATCTATGGCGCCGAAGAGTTCTATAAAAGCAAGATGACTTCCACCTTCGACAAGATCGCCGATGTGAGCAAGAGGCATAAAATATATAGCGCGGTGCAATCCCTCACGGTTGAGATTCTGACTTATATCGCCATCATACTTTTTGTGGTGTTTTTGTCGGACGGCGAAGGATATATCGACATCGGCATCGTCCTGTCGTTTCCTGTCCTGATACTTATCATACGAGGCGAGATCCTGAAGCTCGTGGGCGGATATCAGCAACTCGCGACCACAGAAAGTTCCATCTCACGACTTCAGTTGGTGTTGCAGCTGGAGGTGCCTGCAAATGCCAGTCAAACATGGAACGAGCAGATTGAAGACATCGAGCTCCGTGATCTTTCATATTGGTACGACTCGCATAATGTGGCCATCCTTGACCATGCCAATCTGAAACTTTCCAAAGGTCATCTCAACGTCATTACAGGCCCCAACGGCACAGGTAAGAGCACAACCATCAACTTGATATTAGGCTTGTTGAAACCTAAAAACGGCATGGTCTGTTATAACGGCAAAAACATCAACGATTACACGAAGGCGTCCACCCTATCGCAGTTTGCCATCGTCGAACAGGAGCCTTTTGTGTTTCAAGGCACGCTGCTCGACAACATCACCTTGGGCCGTGATATCAACGTGGATGTTGTAAAACAATATCTGCATCAATTTGCTTTGGACTATCTTAATGACGACTCGGGTGATTTGTCGTTGAACATAGGCGCCAAAGGGCGTGCGCTATCATCTGGAGAGAAACAGCGGCTGGCACTCATCCGCGCTTTAGTCGGTGAACCGTCAGTCATAATCCTTGACGAGCCGACGAGCAATATCGACAACGCCACTGTCACACTGATAAGAAACGTCATGACCGAGCTGGCGAAACAACATTTAGTGATATGCATCAGTCATGACCTGATGATGATAACAAACAATAATTTCAACGTTTTTCAAATAGAAGATGGAAACTACGTACAACGCGACAGCAACTGATTTTGCGCAGCAGGCACAAGCACTGATATGCCTCGACGCTTTCGATAACATCTGCGCCAAGGTGAAAGGACATTTCAAAATAGTCCCGCTGAAAGGTATTGACCTGATGCGTTTTTTGTATTCCGACACTTTAGACCGTGAGCTGAAAGACATTGATTTGCTTGTTATCCCCGCTGAGCGCGCGATGGAGTTTATTGAATTATTGGAGGCCGACGGCTATCGTCCCGAGTTCTCGTTCGCCCTTGACAAAACGGCTTTAGATAAGAAGAGAAAAGTGTCGATGCTATCTCCTGTAAAACGTCTCCCTAACGTCGACGTGCATCTTGCGCTTGTCACAAAGAAGTTTTTCTCACATACCATCAACAGTTTCAACCAAGACGCATTATCCAGGATTAAAGAAGTCGATGATGTGGTCTGCATACTTGATGACATTGACAGATGGCTGTATCTTGCATCACATCTGACGTTTCATTTCCTCAATGGCGACAAGTGGTACCGCGACTTAATCCTCTTGATGGAGCGTTTTGAAGATGCAGACATGGCGACGCTTATCCAAAGGACGAAGCAGTATAATTTTGAGCGTGTCGTCAGTGCGGTATTCTCCCAAATATGTCTAATAAATCCGGCTCTTGTCGATAGGATTGACATCGCGAAACTGCTTTCAGACAAGAGCGGAAAACGTTTTCTCCGTTATATCAATTTCATGACGGCCCATCCCAAACGACTCGGTCATGGTCTTCGCTTAGGCCGTTATTACTGGGAGTTTATCTTCATCAGCGACAAGCGACAACGTCGTCACACAATATTCAGCCTCATGTGTCCATCGTTAGGTAACATGCAGAACATTTATCGTTGTCACGCTCCACTTGCCATCTTGTTATATCTACCGCACATGCTGATAAATGCATTAGGTCTGTCGTTGTTCTCAGCGCATTATCTACTATTCTCAAATTCACAAAGACATGCCGCTAATGCAAAATAATATTGTACGCTTCCGGGTTTTGTTGTCCATCGTTTTTATTTCGATGATATTGTTTTCGTGTAAAAAAGAAAACATCGTCGATAATGTTTATGACATACAATATACCGACACCACTGTCGTCATCAACGTTAAAGGCGCTGTCTTTACTATGATTTTGGTGGATGGCGGCACGTTTGAGATGGGAGCTACGGCAGAGCAGGGACAAGATGATCCTGATGAGAATGAATATCCAGTTCATGTTGTGAATCTGTCGCCATTTTATATCTGCCAAACAGAAGTGACACAAGAGCTGTGGACTATCGTGATGGGCACCAACCCGTCTTTGATCCTCGGTGATATGACACTGCCAGCCGACTGTATCAAATGGGATATGTGCCAATATTTTATTCATGCTTTGAACGAATATCTGGATAATAAATTTGAAATCCGTATGCCTACTGAAGCCGAATGGGAGTTTGCCGCGCGTGGCGGAAACAAAAGTCTAGGATACAAATACTCAGGCAGTGACGATGTGGATGAGGTGGCTTGGTATGAGTCGAACTCAGACCGGAAAACACATCCTGTAGGCACCAAGAAACCTAACGAACTAGGCCTCTACGACATGAGTGGAAACATCTGGGAATGGTGTTCTGATTGGATTGGAGCTTATCAGCCTGAAGAGCAGACCAATCCTGTCGGGCCGGCCGAAGGATCACATCACGTGATGCGTGGCGGCAGCTGGACTTACGACCATACTTTCTGCAGAGTCAGCCGCAGAAACTACATCTCAAACGTCATTGCAGCCTCCAATTGTGGCCTGCGCCTAGCCATGACTTACAAAAATTAAACTTTTTTAAAAAAATACCTGACATTTTGTCAGAATTTTGTATTTTTGCGATTCCTAATCGCTTTCTGTCATTTCGACTGGAGCGAAGCGGAATGGAGCAATCCCCTGTTTTTGAATAATAAACATTTACAAAATGAAAATCTCATATAATTGGCTTAAGCAGTACATCAAATGCGACCTCCCAGCGGAGGAACTTGGAAAAACATTGACAGGAACAGGTCTCGAAGTGGAAGACATGACACGTTATGAGTCGGTGAAAGGCGGCCTCA
>Ga0310690_10005596_pt1 | contig 16962 bp, 16 predicted proteins | sample AusTroGonzalo_MG_2_FD_207661 | JGI IMG/M metagenome (GOLD analysis project Ga0310690, IMG submission 207661) | Bovine rumen microbial communities from tropical cattle in Woodstock, Queensland, Australia - Gonzalo_04 (v2) (version 2) | ecosystem: Host-associated > Mammals > Digestive system >...
ATTCGTTATAGTAGATATTCCATACGTTGCTGATGACGGGACCGCTGCTGAGATCAAGCAGCATATCCTGGATGCGCATGCAGAAGCCGTCCTTGCTCAGCGTCCGTGGATCAGCGGTTTCGTCAGCGCCTTCCCTGAGGGACGCGGCATCCAGGTTCTTATAGGGTATCAGCCGGATCTGCCGGCTGAAGGAGCTCTTCAGCATTCTTCGGATGTCCAATGGAAAAAAGGCAATCCTTGAATTCCGCAGTAGCTCTGCCGACGTTCGGACTGCCTTTTCTCTTTGAAAGCTCAGCTTAGACTCGTTCATCAAGATATCCGTCTCCATTATCGTCCAGATCATCGCTTTCCGTGTTCCTGAAAGCTTCAGAGAAAGAATCCCGAAGAATGGCCATCATCTTCTGCCGCTGTTCTGGGCTCATCTTGTTGGCAGCACGGGCGATGATGCGGATATCCTCGTCCTTCACGCCTGCCCCGTTGAGGGACAGCAGATACAGCTGATCCAGATGAAGGGTTTCCGCGATTTTGACAAGCGTGCTGGGATCGACTACCTTGAACTGATCTGTCTCGATCCGGTCGATTGTCGCGTGATGGACGCCTGCCTTTGCGGCAAGGTCACGGAGGGTCATGCCGAGCTGAAGACGCTTCTTTTTGATGACATGGCCCAGGGTATCGTTAAGATCTACAGCCATCTGACACTACCCCTTTCTAGTAATCCGTAGGGATTATAGCATACTTGTCGCTTTTTTGCAACAACTTCTTCAAAGATTTTTCGATTGACAGAAACAGCCCGATATGCTATCATTGTCGCGTAAACGAGACAAGCGCAAGCTTGTGGGAAGGAGCTGAAGCCGGGATGCTTTTCGCTATTTTTTTTGACCTTCCTTGTCGCTTAAAAGCGACCGGAAGCAGTCCCTAAGGAAAAAACGCTCGGGAAGGGAGACTGCGCCAGGATGCTTTTGGAAAGCGAACCAGCAATAAGGGAGAACGCGCATGAGCAATTACGTAGTGATCATACCGGTCGAAGAGAAAAAGACGGTTCTGGTTTCTCCATCGGAGGCCGAGATGCTGAAAAAGGTGTACCGGATTCTCAGCACAGGGAAAAACGTGGAAATCAGACGTGACGTCGATGGGAAGCCAAAGGTATTCAAGGTTTCCCGCGAGATTGAAAAATAGACAGAGTGTGAGACAGCCACTCGCCAGGGCCAATTGGGGTTCCTGAAGGGCCAATCGGGGTCAGGATCAGCAGAAGCAATGCCTTCTGCCGTACCTGGCCCCTTCTTTTTTGCCGCATCCCTGCAGTCGGGTGACTGCATATGTGAAGCGCTGCTGAGTGATGGTTTCTGATCAAAACCGCTTCCGCACAAAGCAGCCGTCAACTGAATACTTGCAGCCAGCATCGGAAGTGTTGCTGCAGCCGAATGGAGATGCTTGTCCATTGGGCTGTTTCGCATTGCGCTGGCAGCTGCACATCAAGCCCCTCCGTTCGGCGATGAACCGAAAGGAGGGCTTTCTTGATGGAAAGCAGAGAGGAAAACAAAACCTATTACTGGACTGTCGGAGGACAGCGCGTTGAGATCACGGAGGAAGTGTATCGGGGAATTCTGCTGGAAAACGAGCGGGTTCGCAGGCTGGCGCGGAATGAGCAGCGCTGCTCACGCACTGATTCCCTTTACTGCCTTGGGGACTGCTCAGCGTGCAGTTTTCGCCTTGCGGGCATGTTCAGGGAGCTGAGCGACAGAAGTCTTCAGGCTATTTCCTCGGAAGACGCCGGTGGCAGCGTTGAGGAGAAGGTTATCCGGAAGCTGACGGTAGAGCGTGTGTACGAGCATGCGGATCAGGTGGTTCCAGATGGAGCACAGATCCTGAGGCTGCGCTTTATCGAGTCCATGAACTCCCGGGAGATTGCGGAACGGATCGGAGTTTCCCATACCGTTGTCAACCGCAGGCTGACCCGTCTCATGGCCTATTTTCAGGCCAACAAAAAATTTTTTTGAAAAAAGTTGCCTCAGGTGTTTCCAAAATCGACGATTTTCGCCATTTAAGGGCGACAGTCGGAAAGACGGTCAGAAAGAGAGGTAGCTCATGTACATCTTCAACACAAGTCACCCGAAGGCACACCTGGTTCAGGGATATCCTCCGGTCGTGCCGACTGCCGAGTGCAGGCTCTGCGGCGAAAGCGTACGCCTTACGCCAATCGAGGCGCTGACGAACCAGACCGAACTGGATTCCGGTTGCTATGTGTGCCCGCTCTGCCGCCGCCTGATGGCTGAGGCAGAAAGCGGCATTCCCCATGATCTGGATCTCAGCAGCCTCTTTTCCCCGGATAAAACGGTTCCTTTCAGCACTCTCACGATGAACGAAATGGAGGATCAGTACGATGACCGCTATGAAGAGAAATCAGATTCGGATGAAGCAGCAGGCGACGAACTTGAAGGGGCCGGCAGCATGTGCCCGCCTTCAGATGAAGGCCCTTACGCAGAAGAACGCGGCTATGATGAGCTTCCGTTCGAAGCGGATCTCTGGATCCAGATTCATGTACACCTGACCATCCGCCGGAACCGGCAGGAAAGATAAATACACTACCCCGCGGATGTGCTGGCGTGTTTCACATCAGTACATCCGCGGGAGAAGAAAGGATCGTGTTTCCCGGCATGAAGCAGTTAGCTGAATTGATCTCACAGGCAGTAGACGCTCAGATCTGGCAGGACGATGGCGCAGTCAAGCTGTACCTCTATTGCCTTTCTCGTGCGAGCCATAACGTTTTCAAATGGCGCGGGCTTTCTTTGCAGCCTGGAGATATGCCGCTTTCCGGGCGTCATGCCGCAGAGGCACTGATCTGGTCGAGGAACAAGCTGGATCGGAAACTGCAGACCCTTGTGGCTACTGGCCTGATCACTGTTCGTAATGTCTCCCACATGGGAACCCTGGTACATATTGTGCACTGGCCGGACACCGCCGACACTGATTCAGACTGGCTCCATGGTGGAGCCACAAACGAGGCCACGACGGCTGAAGGTGGCTCCATGGTGGAGCCACAAACGGAGCCAGGAACAAAAACGACGTGGCCTCATGATGGAGCCACCACTCAGAAAGCTGGCTCCACGATGGAGCCAGACTGGCCTCACGGTGAAGCCAGCAAACGTGCTGGTGGCTCCACCATGGAGCCTAACCCTATAGAGAAGAATAGTACAGCTTCTTTATCAGGATCAGAACCCCAAGGCTTTACCGATGTGTGGATCGCATACCCGGCCAATCGGAGAACACTGAGAAGAGAGGCAGCACGGCTGGTAGCCAAAGCGCTCGATGAAGGCGCAACGATCGATTCTATTCTGGCCGCACTGGAAGCGGAGAAGCAGTCTTACTCCTGGCGTGAGGAAAACGGCCGGTTTATACCCGGCATTGTGAAATGGCTGGAGAAGGAAACCTGGCGCAGCTTTGTACAGCAGGCTGAAACGGTTGAGGAGGATGAAGAATGGACGTCATTCTGAGCGGACTGAGCCTGCTGCATGAGCCGGATGAGATCATTGAAATCCGCAGCATTGATCCCAAGCCTGTAATCAGCGGGTATTTCAGAGCGGACAGTCCGGCCATAGCCAAAGAGCTCTCCCGGTATCCGAACCGCACCTTCTACCAGACGATGAACCGCGTGAAGAGCGCGTGCTATGCGCGGGAACAGCATGAGCGGCTGGTAGAGCGTCCTCACGAGACGACCACAGACGGCGATATCGCCGGCTACCAGTGGTTGCTGATTGACGCGGATCCGGTCAGGCCGAGCGGCGTCAGCGCTTCCAGAGAAGAAAAGGAAGCTGCCCGCCGGGTGGCAGGCATGACGATGAAAAAGCTGATGGCCATGGGCTTCAGTGAGCCCATCGTTGCAGACAGCGGCAATGGTTATCATCTGCTCTTTCATATCCACGCAAGCCCGAAAGAAAAGCAGGTACTGGCAGATTTCCTGGCTGTCCTCGATATGTGGTTCAGCACAGAGCAGGTCAAGATCGATACCGCGGTCTTTAACCCGGCACGGATTACCAAGCTCTACGGCACCATCGCCACAAAGGGTGCGAGTACGCCGGAAAGGCCTCACCGCAGAAGCGGAATCATCCGGAAGCCGGAAAAGGTTGAAGCCACGTCGATGACGCTGATCCGGAACATTGCTGCAGAACGGCAGAAGGCGGTATCTCCTCAGGAAAATCCCCGGCAGCGCGGCGCAGCTTCTTCCTTCGACCTGGATCAGTTTCTTTCAGACCATCACATTGAGGTCACAAAGAAAATTCCGATCAGCACCGGCATGAAGTACCAGCTGGCAGAATGCCCCTTCGACAGCTCCCACAAGCATGGGGACGCAGCAGTCTTTGCCTACAGCAATGGCAGCTATGGGTTTCACTGCTTCCACAACAGCTGTGCCGGATATCACTGGCATGAATTCCGGGAAAAGGTAGACCCATCTGCCTATGCCAACAGCCCTTACACAGTGCATCAGGCTGTCAGCACCGGTGCACCCTCAAGATCTCAGCCAGGTGGCGCAGAAGGATCTGCCACCGCAGTCAAAACTGGGCAGCCAAGAATGCTGGACTTTGCTGAGATCCCCAATTATGACCGCAGCAAGATCGTTGTGATCCGGTCCCGCTTTCAGGCGCTGGATGCCAAGATAGGCGGCTTCAACAAAGGAGAGATGACCGTGTGGAGCGGCGGAAATGCCTCAGGAAAATCAACGCTGGTCAGTCAGATCGGGTTGGCGGCGATTACGGAGGGGTTCAAGGTGGCCATGTTTTCCGGTGAAATGACAGCTTCTCGTGTACGTGAATGGGTGCTGCTTCAGGCTGCCGGCCCGGACTTCGTGATGCAGGATCCACTGAATCAGAACCACTACTGCCTGAAGCCCGGCATCGAGGAAAAACTGGATGCCATGCTGACCGGCAAGCTCTCGATTTACGATAACGACTTTGGCACGGACTGGGAGGTTGTGACAAACACGATCTATGACTGGGTAAAGAAAAACGAAGCGTCCGTGGTCATCATCGACAACCTCATGGCCCTCGATATTCCCACCGGATCCATGGACAAGTACGACATGCAGACTAGGATCGTCAAGCGCTTTTCCGCCATGGCCAAGGAGCTGAACGTCCACGTGCACTTTATCTGCCACCCGCGCAAGACCGAAGCCTTCCCCCGGAAGGGCGATATCAGCGGCACGGCAGACATCACCAACGCGGCGGATAACGTGCTGATGGTTCACAGGGTCAACGCAGACTTCATGATGCGCTACAAAACAGTCTATCCCAAGCTGGTGATTGAACCGGATGTCAGCACGGTGATTGAAGTCATGAAAAACCGCGATCTGGGCATTGTCGATGAAATCATCAAGCTCTACTTCGACCGGCGCAGCCGCACGATGTCTGACGTGAAGGGCCTCCCGCCCCAGCACGCCTGGACGGAAAAGATTGAGCAGATGACCATGCCTGGCTTTATAGAAGTTAATGATCCTGACCTTCCCAAGGAATGGAGATGAGCGCATGCACGGCAATGTAACCAATGAGGAATGGCAGATTTTCAAGGAAGCATACCAGTATTTTTCGGATCACTGCCTGCCGCCTGCCAATCAGGATGAGAATGCTGCGGATTGGTGGGTGTCTGCAGCTAAGGATGTCGGTGAACTGGATCAGAAATGGAAAGACTATCCGCTGATGCGCAGCCTTCTGCTGGCCATCTATGAATACTTGGAGTTTAAGGCAAAAGAGAAGACAAGGGAGGTCGCTGAATTTGTACAGGAACAGTGAACGTTACGCAGACCCTACGGCAGGTGCCGCTTTTGCACATATTGCTTATGAGGAACGGAAGCAGAGAAGGCTGGCTGCACAAAAGCAGAAGAGAACTGATGAAGCTGTTGCAGCTGCCGCGGCTCAGAGAAAAAAGGAGAAGGTCATGCAGAGCAAAGAGATCCGCAACAGGAAACGTGAAGCGTATTACAGCACGCTGACCTGGGTGAAGGCATGGCCGAGACCCATAGTGACAAACACGATTGGGATGGGAGGACACGAATGAAGCTGATCCATGCTGTGGGGCCTGATCGTCAGCCCTGCGACCCTTATCGGGAGCTTGCAATTGCTGTGATTAAGCAGGCGGCAGACGATTACAGGCATTTGGCCAGAAAAAGCGATGTGAGTGGAAGCGAGCTTGAACGGAAACGCATTCGACAGCAGATGACCTCAATCAGCCGTTTCTTCCTTGGGGATTGGTACCGCGCACTCAGTGGGATGGACAACGGAGCCGCAATTCTGGAGATGCTTGATGTGGAGGTATTTGGGAATGATGATGGCATTTGATTATTTGGATTCTCTCAGGACGATTGAGATCAGAATACAGATCAAAACCCGGCAGGCGCAGCACCTGCGCGACACCATGAGCAGCATTACTGCTCCTATGGATAAGGAACAGGTTTCGCATACCAAGAATGTCAGTGCCATGCAGGATACGATGGCGATGGTTCTGGACATTGAGGAAGAAATCTCAGAGCTTCGGAACCAACTGACAAAACGGCGGAGAGAAATCCTGATCATCCTGGATCAGATGAAGCCGGAATACGCGAGCGTGCTCTCCGGAAAGTTTGTCGAAAGAAGATCCACGAAAGAGATTGGGAATATGCTGTTTCTGTCCAAGCGGCAGATTGAGCGCAGACTGAAAGATGCGCTGGACGCGTTTCAGCTCATTCTGAACGATTTGGTTGAGCACGGAGACGTGCCATGGCCGGCAAATAAGGAGTCTTAAAAGTTGGCACCCGATGTCGCCAAAAGTCGCGAGACGCCCGGGGCAATACCTGCTATACTGTAAGCTGTCAAAAAAGGACGAGAGAGCATCAGGCAAAGCTGCCTGGTGCTTTTCTTTTGCCCTTCCGACAGATGATTTTCTCCCCAAAGGTTCATGGAAGGAGGCTTGATCATGAGCGTATCGGTTTTTGTCTGAAGCCTGCTTAAAGAACATAGCGAGCGCATCGCAGAAAGGAACAAAGTATGTCTGAAATGAAGAACACCCCTAATCAGAACGGTCAGGAAAGCGAAATCGCGATCAAGTTCGGCAAAGGGCTGGCACAGCCCTTCACCGGCAAGGATGGAACGCAGTATATGCGGATTCAGATTCCCAACAGAGACCCGCAGGACAAATCGCCCTGGCAGTCCTTCGTTGTGCCGGCAAAAGCTGTTCATGAAAACCATTACGGAAAAGGGCTGTGGATGAAGCTTCCCCTTAATGGCAGTACCACTGTCAGCAGGGATGTCCGTACCGGGTACGATGAAAGTGGAAAGGGCATCTATGAAAAGCAGAGGCGCAGCGTGACGAACATCGAGCTGAAGGCAATGGTCGAATCTTACAAGACCCAGGAACAGGGCCATGCGATCGATGCGCCTGGCGGTTCGAGGCAGGAAACTGCTGCTCCCAGCAGGCCGAAGCCGCGCCGCAGCTACAGCATGGAGCGGTGATCAGCTTCATCTGCATGGGCTGCTGCCTGGCTAATACGAAGGAGGATTGATCATGGGCGGAGCAAGCATCATCGGTATCGTCAATCAGAAAGGCGGTACCGGCAAAACCACCAGCTGCGTCAACCTGGGCGTTGACCTGGCCCGTGAAGGGAAAAGAGTTCTGCTGGTAGATTGTGACCCGCAGGGCTCCCTGACAATCAGTCTGGGACACCCGCAGCCTGATACGCTTCCGGCAACGCTGGCGGATCAGATGACAGCCGTGCTGAGCGACAGTCCGATTGAGCCGGGAGGCATTCTGCATCATGACGAAGGCGTGGATCTTCTTCCGGCCAATATTTCACTGGCCGGCATGGAGGTGTCTCTGGTCAATGCCATGAGCCGGGAAACCACACTGAAGCGGGTGCTGGCGAATTACAGCAAGGATTACGATCATATCCTGCTGGACTGCAGTCCTTCTCTTGGAATGCTGACGATCAACGCGCTGGCAGCCGCGGATCGGATCATCATCCCGGTTCAGGCGCAGTACTTGTCCATCAAGGGTGTGGAGCAGCTGTTAGGAACTGTTGCCCGCGTGAAGCAGAACATCAATCACAGACTGAAGATTGACGGTGTGCTGCTGACCATGGTTGACAGCAGAACCAACAACAGCAAGGAGATCGCGGCGCTGCTTCGGGAGACCTACGGCAGCAGGATCAAAATCTTCGACGCGGAGATTCCCCGATCGGTCAGGGCAGCGGAGATCAGTGCCGAAGGTACCAGCATCTTTGAACACGACCCCGGCGGCAAAGTGGCTCAGGCCTATCATTCTCTGACCAAGGAGGTGCTACAGATTGAAGAGCAGCGGCAAAAACATCGAACTGGCTTCATTCGATAGTATCTTCTCCACGGAGGAAACTCGTCAGGGCGGCAATCAGCGGATTCAGTCTCTTTCTCTTTCCGAGCTTGTGCCCTTCAAGGATCATCCATTCCGCGTTGTGGATGATGACCGGATGAAGGAAACTGTGGAAAGCATCCGGGAATATGGCGTACTGGTGCCCATCATCGTGCGCCCCATGGATGACGGAAGCTATGAGATCGTGTCCGGGCACCGGCGAAAACGAGCCTGCGAGCTGGCCGGGGTTGAAGAGATTCCTGCCATTGTCCGGGATCTAGATGATGATGAGGCCACAATCATCATGGTGGACAGCAATCTTCAGCGTGAAAACATCCTGCCAAGTGAGCGCGCGAAGGCCTATCAGATGAAAATGGAAGCGATTCGGCATCAGGGAGAACGCAACGATCGAACTTCGTCCCAAATTGGGACGAAGTTGCCGAGAGCAGATGAAATCATAGCTCAAGATGCCGGTACGAGTCGGAATCAGGTTCAGCGTTTCATTCGTCTGAATGAACTGTCCGAGCCACTTCGGGACAAAGTGGATAACGGTGAGCTGGGCTTCACCCCTGCAGTAGAGCTTTCCTTCCTGAAACCGCAGGAGCAGGAATGGGTGGAGCGGGCGCTGGACGAAACCCAGCAGACGCCTTCGCTTTCCCAGGCGCAGCGGATCAAGCAGGAAAGCAAGGAAGGCACGCTTACCGAGGATACGGTCCATAAGATCATATCCGAGGAAAAGAAGCCGCTCTACAATTCCGTTACGTTGAGTCACGACACCCTGAAAAAGTATTTCCCCAAATCCTACACGGCCAAACAAATGGAGAATGTCATCATAAGACTTCTGGACAGCTGGCTGAAAAAACGCCAGCAGGCCCAGGAACGATAGGCGCACGTCGATTGTGATGTGCGTTTTTTGATTGGAGTGATGAAGTGCATAAGCAATCAAAGAAACAGGACTTCGAGTTGGCTGCTCTGATGTTCCTGCTTGGTCTGCTCCTCTTCTTCTACCCTGTTGTCACACAGGTTTCCTCCTATCAGGCGGATGAGGAAGCGTATGAGGATCTGGCAATGGAGTACATGCCGCCGGAGATCAGTCCTGGGCCAGTGCTGCCGATCCCGAAAAGAACAGAAACGCCAGCAGAAGAAATGCCTCAGGAAGTACCGGAGGAACCATCGACTGTGGTATCAGAGCTTCCCGAAACGGAGCCTGAGAAAGCCGAAAGCTCAGAAGAGACAGAGGAGCCGCTGGTTTCGCCGGCACCTGAAGGTGTCCAGGAAGCTACCGAAGCGCCGGAGGTAACGGAAAAACCTGATCTTCCAGTGGAAGCAACCGCCGCGCCGACCGCTGCGGTCACAACGGTTCCAACAAAGAAACCCACGACTCCAACGGCTGCGCCGACACAGCCTGGCTCCGGCATTGATCTGGCCGCATGTCTCGCCCAGAACAGAGATTTTGTCGCCTGGCTGACGATCCCCGGAACAAAGATCAATTATCCCGTTGTCCGCTCGGATAACACGGAGTATTACCTGCATCACCTGTTTACCGGGAAGGAAAGTAAGCTGGGCTGCCTGTTTTCCCTGAAAAGCTCAGATTACCAGACGCCCAGCAAGAACATAGCGATCTATGGCCATCACATCAGTCATAGCGATGCCATGTTCAGCACCCTGATGGATTACAAGGATTCCTCCTACTGCTCTGCACATAGCCTGATCCGTGTAAGCAGTCTGTATGGAGACCGTACCTACCGCGTCTTTGCGGTGCTCAACATGAAGGTCAGCGATTGGGACGCCGCGACAGCTTCTTTCTCAAGCGATGAGAGCTTCATGCGCTTCATCAATCGCGCCATAAAAAAATCCATGGTTGATACCGGTGTTCAGGTGACGGCTGAGGACAACATCCTGACCCTGATCACCTGTGATCGCAGCTATGGCGGAGCCAGCGGGCGGCTCATTGTCATGGCTGTACAAGAATAAGGAGGTTTGCAAATGCAAGCGAGATTCAAGCGTTTCACCGCGCTCATTCTGTCGGTGCTCATGGTACTGACCTGTATGCCGATGAGTGCAATGGCGGAGGATGCGGTGATTCCGGCGGAGGACATCAGCGTTGAAGTAATCCCCGAGGATGCCGAAGCAGTGCCCGAACAGGAAGCTGCGACTGTCATGGATGCGGAGGCATCTGAACCTGAAGACAATCCTGTCAGCGAAACTGCGCAGGAGACGGAAATGCCGGCAGATCAGGCACCCGCTGAAGAGACGCCTTCCGTCCCGGAAACTGTGACGGAGACGGAAACGCCTCAGGAAGAAATGCCTCAGGAGGAACCGGCCGCACAGTCTGAGGAGACACAGCCGGCTGAAGCTACGGAAGAGCCGATGCCGGCGGAAGAAATCCCTGTTGAGGAACCGGCAGCGGAAGCAGAAAAACCGGCTCCGGATGATCGTCATCCTCTGCAGGCGGCGATCGATACCTATGGCCACATCTACGTGGCGACGGTGAGACAAACGGATGTATTCGGCAATGCAAAGCTGGATGCGGATACCCTCGTTTTCTCCACGACCAATGATGTTTTCCTGCTTCTGGCGACCAAGTTCACAGACGAGGAAACCGTGAAGGTCTGGTTCATGGATTCGGATGGAAACGTGGTCAGCGGTTTTGTCTCAGCGAAGAATCTGGACGAGAAATACCTGCTGGATGAGGACATCAAGGATGTCAGCTTTCTTCCCGTAGCTCAGGGAGAAACGGCCATCGGCATGATGAGCCTGTTCCTGGTGAATGGAAGCTATCCTGCCGCAGAGACAGATCCACAGATTGTGGAAGAGCCTGTGGATACTCCTTCCGAAGAGGAAGAACCAGTAAGCACTGAAGCAGAGGAACCTGTCGAGACTGATCCGTCAGAAACTGAGCTTCCTGCTGAACCGACGGAAGATAAGCCCCTGCCGGAAACCGATCCGGCAGAACAGCCTGCTTCCGAAGAAGAGACTTCTGTGGATGAACCTCAGGAGACCGTGCAGGAGGAGCCTGCGGCGGATCCTGAAACGGCAGAGAATCCAGAGGAAAGCACTGAAACCCCGGAAGATCTTCCTGCTGAACCTGAGGTTCCTCAGGAGGAAGCACCGGAAGTTCTGGATGAGCCTGCCTATGAAGCTGCCGGATCCTATATCGGCGTCACCACCAAAACCCGTGTGTTTGCCGGTATTGATGCACAGGCACCTGAAACCTATTACAGCGGCGAATATCTGGGCAACTTTGTGAAGGACGCGACCGTTCAGATTCTGACAGTCGATTTCGATGAAGCCGGCCATGTCTGGTATCAGGTGCGCTTCCTCTACGGCGACGATTTCAAGGATGGCACGATGAAGTGGACGGACTACGCTACCTGCTGGATTCTGCTGGATGAAACCGGCGAATCCGCTGAAGAAGACTGTACTGTCACTGACTTCGCCTACACGCTGGAATATCTCCAGCAGACCAGAAACAGCGGCAGACGGATGCTGAAAGCTTCACCCATGAACGGCTTTTCTCTGAAAAACATCAATGGAGCGGTTGGCGGCTTCTATGCATGGCAGTCTGGCCTGTATGGCAGCTCCGGTAAGGACAGTGACTATCCGCAGCTGGCGAAATCCGCTGCGCATGGCACGATCTATGCTACGCCTCACTATCTGGAGGGCTTCACGGTATTCTGCCTGGAACACAATCTGTCCGGTCCCGGCGAGGGCTCCGGCAAGAATCAGAGCGCCAAAGGCCCCTATGTGCTGGTGGACATGGATACCTTCGTGACCAACTCCGCGTATGGCGGTACTACTGGTGTTCGGTATAAGGCAAGCACCATGCACGCGCTGGGCTGGGTGCTGCGGCATACCTATCCTTTCATGGCACTCAACCGCAGTGATTCCAATAACGAAGTGTGGAGCCGCGCTGCGGGTCAGTTTGCCATGCGCGAGGTCATCAAACAGCTGGAAGGCGCGCAGTATGTCCGCAGCTACTGGGACATGGATAACTTCTATTCATTCTCCGGCGGCGCTCCCGCGGTGTACCTGGAATATGCCCGTTGGCTGGCTGCAAACGGCATTGCCCGTGCAAAGATTACCGGGAACATCACCGCTTCCAATCAGAGTCTGAGCGTTTCCGGCAGCAGCTATATCGGTACGGTCAAGCTGACCACGGACGCGGATCTGATCCGGATTCCCAAGTCTGCCGGCACGATCACCGGCAACAGCGGCGGAGCTGACAGCAGCTACTACTACGTGAAGAGCGGCGACACCATCAAAATCACATCCAGCCAGAGCAAGTTCTCTGTTTCCATGCAGTCTCTGTCTTCCAGTGATGAGGAAGCCAACTTCCTCGTTGGTGTTCCTTCCGTATCCATCCAGAAGATCATGGTGCCGCTGTATGGCGCGCCAACCCCTCTGAAGAGCGGAAGCGTCACCTTTGAACTGAAGCTGGGTGAAATCACGGTCACCAAGAAATCGGATGACGGCATTCTGCTGAAGGGCACCGTGTTCGAGCTGCTGAACAGCGCGGGCAGCGTGGTTGCCACCGCGACCACCAATGCCAAGGGTGTAGCTACCTTTGCCAGCCTTCAGCCAGGCAATTACACGGTTCGTGAAAAGACGGCCTCTCAGGGCTATAAGCTTTCATCCGCTTCTCAGAATGTTGCCGTGGTTGCCGGTGTGACTTCCACCGCCACCTTCACCAATGCCCGGATCTCGGGCCGCATCCGGATTGTCAAAACAGACAAGCTGACGGAAAAGCCGCTGCCGGGTGCTGTGTTCACCGTTACCAGACTATCTGGCCCGGAATCGGATAACGCCTCTGATATCGGCAAGGTCGTTGCCACGATCACCACCAACGCGCAGGGCATTGCGGAAACCGGCATTCTGCCCTGGGGCGAATACAAGATTGTCGAGACGGGCGTACCGGAAGGCTATCTGGATGCCGGCTATACCACCACTGTCTGGATCAAGTAAACGAGGAGGATACGAGCTATGTTCAAGATGAAACGCTTTTTTCACCTGATGCTTGCAGTGGCCATGCTGCTCAGCTGCATTCAGATTCCCAGTGCCTACGCCGCGGATACGCCCACGACCGTCACGGTCAATGTCACCAACACGCCTGTGCGCGGCGACATTGTACTGGAAAAGAGCGGCATGCAGCTGGTGCGCTTTGCGGATGAAAAGGATTCCTACGGCAACACCGTGATGAAGCCTGTCTTTCAGAACGGCTATCTGGCCGGTGCGGTCTTCGAGCTGCACGCCGCTGAGAATATTGTCGGTAAGGAAGGCACCACCTTCTACAAGAAGGATGAGCTGGTGGAAAAGCTGACCACCAGCGCCACCGGCGCGGTCAAGTCCAAGATCCTGCCCCTGGGCAAGTATTACCTGAAGGAGATCTCCGCTCCGGACGGCTATGTGTTTGACTCAACGCCCTATAACGTCACCCTGTCCGCCGTGGACAAGAAGACGGCGGTTGTGGAGGTGAAGGTCTCTGCTTCCAACACATTTCTTCCGATCCGCGTGACGCTGCGCAAGGAGAAGGAAAACCTGAAGCTGACCGAGACCAAGGAAGGAATGATTCATCAGACCATTGAAGTGGTTCCCGGCCAGGGCTTCGTGTTCGGCCTGTACAACAACGCCGTCATCACCTACGGCAATGATCAGAAGCTGCCAGCCAATACTCTGATGGCCACCGGCGCGACCGATGCCAAGGGCAACCTGACCTTCTCGGGCATGTTCCCTCATGGGGATTACTATGTGAAGGAAATCTCCGTGCCCAAGGGCTGGCTGCTGAGTGCGGAAAAGTATCCTGTGAAGCTGACCAGCGCCAATAAGTCCGCCAGCGAGAACGTGATCACCGTGTATCTGGAAGATCCTATTTTGAATCACCTGATCTATACGCCGGTCACCATCACCAAGACGGACATCACCGGCGCGGAAAAGCTGCCCGGCGCTTTGATCGAAGTGTATGACGCGGACGGCAATACCATCTACCGCGAATACACCAACAGCAAGGGCGAAATCCCCAACATCCCCGTTGTGCCCGGCACCTACACTTTTAAGGAAACCTACGCGCCTTCCGGTTACGCGCTGAATGTCGCCATCAAAACCTTTACCGTCACCGCAGACGGCAAGGTCACCGGCGATACCGTGATTCGGGATGAGCTGAACAAGGTGGAGCTGAAGAAGGTCAAGGATAATGGAGAGCCTCTGCCCGGCGCGGTCTTCGGACTGTTTGACGCAAAGAATACCAAGATTCAGGAAGCGACCTCCAAGGCGGACGGCTCCGTCATCTTCACAAAAATTCCGTATGGCAGCTACACCATTCGGGAGATCAGCGCTCCCTACGGATACCATCCCTCCAAGCAGGAATGGAAGGTTGAAGTGGACGGAACTTATGTCAATCCCACCACGCTGCTGGCGACCGTTGAGAATCAGCCGGCTCCCGGCCGCATCAAGATTCTCAAGCAGGACGAGCTGGACAAGCATGTGATTGCCGGCGTGCAGTTCGACATTTTCACGGTTGACGCGGATGGCAATCCTGGTGACCTGGTAGCGAAGATGACGACCGGCAAGGACGGGATCGCGGAATCTCCGGATCTGTTCCCGGCAGATTATATCGTCCGTGAGCATGCCAATCCCACGGGCTATGTGGATCAGCTCTGGAGCGAGAAGATCACTGTGGGCATGGATGAGATCGTCACTCGCACCGTCACCAATATGCCGGTGCAGGGCAAGATCCGCATCGTGAAAACCGACAGTGAAACCGGCAAGGGCCTGCCCGGCGCGGTGTTTACTGTGACGCGGATTTCCGGTCTTCCTTCCCATAATAGCGAGAATGACGGCGAGATTGTCGCAGTCATTACCTCCGGCGCGGACGGTACAGCGGAAACGCCGCTGCTGACCTGGGGCGAATATCAGATTGTTGAAACCCGTGTGCCGGATGATTATCTGGATGACGGCTATTCTGTGACGGTCCGGATTCCTGCGGAAGTAAAGACGGATGATACCCAGGCGGAAGAAACGGCAGATCCTGTGAAGTGAGCATGAGGGCAGCGGCGAAATCCGCTGCCTTCTCTCTTTCACCAACTGAGAAATGAGGTATAACGGATGTATTTCACAAAGAATAAAGCTCCGGTCATCCTGATGGCGCTGCTTCTGCTGATCCTCTGCCTTCCTGTCATGACGATGGCTGAATCGGCGGAGGTTCAGGAAATCACGGTGACCAATACGCCGGTCAAGGGACGGGTTCAGGTTCAGAAGCAGGGCCCGGTGCTGGTTGGATTTAACGAGCATCAGGATCCCTTCGGCTATACGGTGCACACGCCCATGTATAACATTGGCTCGCTGAGCGGAGCGGTGTTTGAGGTGCGTGCGGTGGAGGATATTGTCGGCAAGGACGGCACCCTCTGGTTCAAGGCGGACGAAGTGGCCGCTGTGCTCACCACAAAGGACGGCACGGCAGAGACAGAACCGCTGCCGCTGGGTCATTACTATGTGACGGAAGTATCAGCTCCCGCAGGGTATATCTTCGACAGTACCCGATATGATGTGGTTCTGGAAGCGCGAGATCATGTGACGCCGATGGTCAATGTCTGCGTGATTGCGGTCAATGATTATCTGCCCACCCGGATCAGCATGCTGAAGGAGAAAGAGATTCTGAAGACCGAGACGGACAAGGATGGCATGACCCATACCACCCTGACCCGCGTTCCCGGCGAAGGCTTCATCTTCGGCCTGTATAACGGTGAGCCCATTTCCTATGCGAATGGTGTCCTCGATGCTGATACGCTGCTGGCAACCGCGATTTCCGACAAAGACGGGAAGCTCAGCTTCAAGGGCCAGCTCCCGCATGGAAAATACTATGTCCGGGAGTTGGCCGGTCCGGAGGGCTGGAAGCTGAGCGATACGGATTACCTGCTGGTCATCAGCGATGATTTCCGCACGGAGAACAAAGAAATCGTCATCAACCTGGATACGCCAGTGGTCAATGAGCTGGTTCACAGCGATGTGCGCGTGTCCAAGACGGATCTGACCGGCTCGGATTATCTGCCGCACACCCTGATCGAGGTGAAGAGCGCGGATGGTCAGACCGTGCTGAAGGATTACACCGGAGATGACGGCTATCTGCCTGCTTTCCCGGCTGTGCCAGGCAAGTATACCTACCGCGAGGTGCTGGCTCCGGAGGGCTATGAGCTGTGCGTGACCGAGCTGGCCTTTGAGATCAATTCCGAGGGCCAGATTGAGGGCAAAGCGACCGTAGCGGATGACTACACGCGCTTCAGCCTTCTGAAGGTGGATGAATACCATAAGCCTCTTGCCGGCGTGGAGTTCGGTCTCTTCCGTGAGGACGGCACGCAGCAGGCTTCGGCGGTATCGGATGAAAAGGGCCTTGTGACCTTTGAAAAGATCCCGTATGGCACATACACCATTCAGGAAACGAAAACCCTGACCGGCTATCTGAAGAACTTCACAAAGGTGCCCATCAAGATTGACGGTACATTCGTCAATCCCAAGGAACCGATTGCCACGCTGGAAAACTGTCAGTCCGTGATCCTGATCCAGAAGGTAGATCAGAACAACACCGCGCTGCAGGGCGCTGAGTTTGGACTGTACGACGAGAGC
>Ga0310690_10005597_pt1 | contig 16958 bp, 14 predicted proteins | sample AusTroGonzalo_MG_2_FD_207661 | JGI IMG/M metagenome (GOLD analysis project Ga0310690, IMG submission 207661) | Bovine rumen microbial communities from tropical cattle in Woodstock, Queensland, Australia - Gonzalo_04 (v2) (version 2) | ecosystem: Host-associated > Mammals > Digestive system >...
GATGAAACTAAACTATACCAATTCTTTGACGGAATTTTCACAGATAACGATTTTGTTCCTGAATTGGTTGAAAAGAAAATTAGTCTTGATTACAGTTATTACAAATGGACTGCTCCTACAATTAACGGTAAGAACTTTATTTCTAGGGTGTCGTCGCCATTATCATATGATTTGGATGGCATTGCTAATCCTATTTCGCAATTAGAAATCTATGTTCCAATTGTTCCCAATTCTAATATGCAAGCTTTATATCAAATTATTGGCAATCTTGGTGGCTATGCAAACAAAGATTATTTTGATGGAACAAATCTCGTTCTTTTAAGTAATGAAACTCTATCCAAACTAGAGCAAGGGATTAAAGATGAGATTATTCTCAACATCGAAAACATTTATAATAAAAGCGATGCAATAATGTTTAATGTTCAATTTACATGTGAATCTGCTTTTATTAATTGGGTAAAACAAAGAATGAAGGTTTTCCCTGATGAGAGTACAATTACCTTGTTGCAAAAATATGAGTTTAGCAAACAATGAACGACGAACAGAATATTATCATTTATCGCACTGCTGACGGACGGGCATCCGTGGCACTATATGCCAAAGATGGAAAGATCTGGCTGAACCAGCAACAGATGGCAGAACTTTTTGCCACCTCGAAGCAGGCTATCAGCTACCACATCATTAACATTCTGAAAGAGAAGGAGTTAATGGAGAAATCAGTTGTCAAAGAATACTTGACTACTGCCGCTGATGGCAAGAATTACAACGTCGTATTCTACTCATTAGAGATGATAATTGCCGTTGGTTATAGGGTGCGCGGCATTCGTGGCACTCAATTCCGGCAATGGGCAACGGAACATCTGACAGAATATCTCGTGAAAGGCTTTACGATGGATGATGAAAGGCTGAAGAATCCCGATGGCCGACCAGACTATTTCGATGAGCTGCTGGCACGCATCAGAGACATCCGAACTTCCGAAAAACGGTTTTACCAGAAAGTTCGCGACCTCTTTGCCCTCAGCAGCGACTACGATAAAACGGACAAGGCTACACAGATGTTCTTTGCTGAGACCCAAAACAAATTGATCTATGCCGTTACTCATCAGACCGCAGCAGAATTGATTGTTGCCCGTGCCGATGCCAAGAAACCCAATATGGGGCTTACCACTTGGAAGGGGAACGTTGTACGCAAAGGTGACATCATCGTAGCCAAAAACTATCTGCAAAGCGAAGAGATAGACTCTTTAAACCGCCTCGTTGACATCTTCCTTACGAGTGCCGAAGAACGTGTTAAGGGACGCAGAGATCTCACGTTACAATATTGGCAGCAGAATGTAGACAACCTGCTCACTTTCCAAGAAAAGGATATTCTGCAGAACAAAGGCAGCATCTCAAATGCAGAGATGGAAGCTATTGTTCGTAATGTCTATGACGAATTCGATACAAACCGTAAGCATTACGATGCCCAATTAGCAGATGCTGAGGATTTGAAAATGCTGGAAAAACTGGAAAAGAGCATCTTAGAACACAACAAATAAAGAAAAACGTATTGATTATCAGAAATTATTGCTACCTTTGCAGGCTGAAACGGAGTATTCACAAATTTATCAAATAAAAAGCAAGAAAAATGAAGAAGATTTTCACTTACATGATGATGTTCGTAGCAGTGGCAATGTTCACCACAAGCTGCGGCGACGATGAAGACAATTTCGACTACGAAGCAGCCATCAAGAACTTGACTGGCAATTTTTGGGAAGGCTACAACACTGAGCAGTACAAGGAGTGGGGCGGCTTCGTCGACAAGGGCGACCGCAACTATGTTGTCATCCGCTTCGACAGGTCTGCTGCTGCAGCTATGAATGGTACAGGCTGGCAACTGGAGTTCGACTCTCCTTATAAGAACGAGTGCACCGACAAGTGCGATTTTATGTGGAGACTTGAGGGCGACATCGTCACCATCAGCTACAGGAAGAGCGGTTGGAAGAGCGTTACCTTCAACATCCGCGAGATGACGCTTAACAGCAGCAAGTTTTCAGGATATCTCTACGTGGTTGACGACCACCGCTATACGATCAACTACGACAAGTCAACTTTCAGCGACTGGAGTAAATACACGAACAATTAAATGGCATTGAAATGTGGTATTGTGGGCCTGCCTAATGTAGGCAAGTCCACACTTTTTAACTGTCTGTCGAGCGCAAAGGCTCAGGCAGCTAATTTTCCTTTCTGTACGATAGAGCCCAACGTGGGCGTTATCACCGTTCCTGACGAGCGCCTGACGAAGCTCGCCGAGTTGGTTCATCCTGGACGCATCGTTCCCGCTACCTGCGAAATCGTTGACATTGCAGGCCTCGTGAAGGGTGCCTCAAAGGGCGAAGGATTAGGCAACAAGTTCTTAGGCAATATCCGCGAGACGGATGCCATCATCCACGTACTGCGCTGCTTTGAGGACGAAAACATTACCCACGTCGACGGCACCATCGACCCCATCCGTGACAAGGAAATCATCGATACCGAGTTGCAGCTGAAGGACTTGGAAACCATCGAGAGCCGACTGGCCAAGACAGAGAAGGCTGCCGCTGCCGGCAACAAGGACGCGAAGATTGAGGTGACAGTACTGAAGGCCTACAAAGAGGTGCTGGAGCAGGGTAAAAACGCCCGTATCGTAGAGTTTGAGTCGAAGGACGAACAGGACTGCGCCCGCAATCTATTCTTGCTGACATCGAAGCCTGTGCTCTACGTCTGCAACGTCGGCGAGGCCGATGCCAAGGACGGTAACGACTTTACCAAGAGGGTAGGGGAGTTGGCCAAGGAAGAGGGTGCTGAAATGATGGTTATCGCCGCCAAGACAGAAGAGGACATCGCTGAACTGGAGTCTTACGAAGACAAGCAGATGTTCCTTGAAGAACTCGGCTTGGAAGAGAGTGGCGTCAACCGTCTCATCAAGAAAGCCTACGCTCTGCTGAACCTTGAGACCTTCATCACCGCTGGCGAAATGGAGGTGAAAGCCTGGACCTACAAGAAAGGCTGGAAGGCTCCACAGTGTGCCGGCGTCATCCATACCGACTTCGAAAAGGGTTTCATCCGCGCCGAGGTCATCAAGTACGACGACTACATCCAATACGGTTCCGAAGCTGCTGTCCGTGAGGCTGGCAAAATGGGTGTCGAGGGCAAGGACTACGTGGTTCAGGATGGCGACATCATGCACTTCAGGTTTAACGTATAGGATGCCCTATGAATATTCTTAGCTACATCCTCTGGAACCCGTCGTTGGAGGCCTTTTCCATCGGCTCGTTCTCGTTCCGCTGGTACTCCCTGTGCTGGCTCTTCGGACTGGCGCTGGCTTACTTCGTCGTGCACCGTCTGTACAAGGAGCAGAAGATTAAGGACGAGTTGTTCGACCCGCTCTTCATCTACTGCTTCTTAGGCATCCTTATCGGTGCTCGCTTAGGGCATTGCATTTTCTACCAGCCCGACTACTTCCTCACGTCGTTCAAGGGCTTCATTGAGATGCTGCTACCCATCCATTTCAAAGCCGACGGAGGCTGGAAAATGACGGGCTACGCAGGGCTGGCCTCGCACGGTGGTACGGCAGGCCTCATGCTTGCCCTCTGGCTTTATTGCAAACAAACGAAGCTGAGCCTTTGGACGGTGCTCGACAACATTGCTATTGCCACAGGCACCACCGCCTGCTTTATCCGATTGGGCAACCTCATGAACAGCGAAATCATCGGCAAGGCTACAGACCTTCCCTGGGCCTTCATCTTCGAGCGTGTCGACCCTCTGCCGCGCCATCCTGGTCAGCTCTACGAGGCCATCGCCTACGCCCTCCTGTTTGTCATTATGTGGGCATTGCATAAGAAGTGGCCGCAGAAGATAGGCACAGGCTGGTACTTCGGCTTCTGCCTGACCTATATCTTCACTTTCCGCTTCTTCATCGAGTACACCAAGGAGATTCAGGAAGCCTTCGAAGCCTCACTGCCCATCGATATGGGACAAATCCTTTCGATTCCTTTCGTTATCCTTGGCGTCTACTGTATGATAAGGGCCAAGAAACAAGCATAAAAAGAAATCGTCTCACTTTCCTGAGACGATTTTTTTGATGTCGTTAAGCTTGTTGAGAGCTTCCAGCGGGGTTAGGTTGTTAACATCAAGCCCAAGGATTTCGTCGCGCACCTGACAGAGAACAGGGTCGTCCAACTGGAAGAACGAAAGCTGCATGCCCTCACGGCTATTGGCGATCTCGGCCGTTGGCTTGCCTACAGCTCCCACTTGTGCATTTTCGTTTTCTAATTGCTTCAGAATGACGTTGGCGCGCTTCACGATGCTACGCGGCATACCAGCAATCTCGGCCACATGGATACCAAAGGAGTGCTCCGAACCGCCACGCTCCAGCTTGCGCAGGAAGATGACCTTGCCGTCAACCTCCTTTACAGATACGTTGTAATTCTTGATGCGGCTGAAGTTCTTTTCCATCTCGTTCAGCTCGTGGTAGTGGGTGGCAAAGAGCGTTCGCGGATGTCCCGCCTTTACGTTCTCGTGCAGGTATTCCACAATGGCCCAGGCTATTGAGATGCCGTCGTAGGTAGAGGTGCCGCGTCCCAATTCGTCGAAGAGCACCAATGAGCGGCTGCTGACGTTGTTGAGGATGTTCGAGGCCTCCGTCATCTCCACCATAAAAGTCGATTCGCCTAACGAAATATTGTCTGAGGCACCCACACGAGTGAAGATTTTATCCACTAAGCCTATTTTCGCGGCCTCTGCTGGCACGAAGCAGCCCACTTGGGCAAGTAGCACGATGAGTGCCGTCTGACGCAACAGCGCCGATTTACCAGCCATATTCGGGCCCGTAATGATGACTATCTGCTGCTTCTCGTTGTCGAGCATGATGTCATTGGGGATATATTGTTCACCAAGCGGCAGCTCCTGTTCAATCACAGGATGACGCCCCTGACGTATTTCGAGCACCGTGCTGTTGTCAATAACAGGGCGGATATAACGGTTCTCCTCTGCGGTCTTGGCAAAGCTCAGCAGGCAGTCGAGGTGGGCCAGAATGTTGGCGTTAATCTGAATCTGCGGAATAAACTCCTGCATAGCCAGCACCAGTTCGTTGAACAGCTTGGTCTCCAAGGCCAGTATCTTATCCTCTGCCCCAAGTATCTTTTCTTCATATTCCTTCAGCTCCTGCGTGATGTAACGCTCAGCCTGAGCCAGCGTCTGCTTGCGCACCCACTCCTGAGGCACTAATTCCTTATAGGTATTACGCACTTCAAGGTAGTAGCCGAACACGTTGTTATAGCCAATTTTCAACGACTGGATGCCCGTCTGCTCAGCCTCGCGCTGCTGAATTTGCAGAAGGTAGTCCTTACCGCTGTAGGCTATACGCCGCAACTCATCCAGCTCATCGTTCACACCATCGCGGATGACGCCACCCTTAGCCACCAGCTGTGGTGGGTCGTTCTGTATTTCCTTCTGTATCCTATCACGCAGCGACTCGCAAAGATTCAGCCGCTCTCCTACGCGCTTCAACGCATCGTTCTGAGCATAGAGGCAAGCCGTCTTGATGGGCTGAATGGCTTGCAGGGCTGTCTTCAGCTGCACCACCTCACGAGGCGACACACGCCCTACGGCCACCTTCGAAATGATACGCTCCAGGTCGCCAACCCTATGTAGCTGTTCGTCAATACACTGGCGGAAATCTGGTTCGCGATAGTAGTATTCCACAATATCCAAACGCTCATTGATAGGCCGTTCGTCCTTCAGCGGGAACACCAGCCAGCGGCGCAGCAGTCGACCCCCCATCGGGCTTACCGTCCTGTCTACCACATCAAGCAACGACTTACCATCGTCCTGCATCGGCTGAATCAGCTCCAACGAACGGATGGTGAACTTGTCGAGCCTCACATATTTCTCTTCCTCAATGCGTTGTAGCGAGGTGATATGCGCTATCTGGGTGTGTTGCGTCAGCTCTAAGTATTGCAGAATGGCCCCTGCGGCAATCATGCCATTCTTCAGATGGTCAACGCCAAAGCCCTTCATCGACTTCACCTTGAAGTGCTTCAGCAGCTTCTGCATAGCCGTCTGCTCAGTAAACACCCAGTCGTCGAGCTCGAAGGTGAAGAGCTTTGAGCCAAAATGCTGCTCAAAATCCCGCTTGCGTGCACGATCTACCAGCACCTCCTTAGGCTGCAGGTTACCCAGCATCTTTTCCACGTAGTCGTAGGTTCCCTCGCCTGTCAGGAACTCACCTGTAGAGATATCGAGGAAGCTGACGCCGCAGGCCACCTTTCCGAAATGAACCGCACAAAGGAAGTTGTTTTCCTTGTAGTTCAGCACATTGTCGGAGAGGGCCACACCAGGTGTCACCAACTCCGTAATGCCTCGCTTCACGAGCTTCTTCGTCAGCTTGGGGTCTTCCAACTGGTCGCAGATGGCCACGCGCTTGCCGGCACGTATCAACTTCGGCAGATAGGTGTCGAGGGCATGATGCGGAAATCCTGCCATCTCGTCGCCCTTGTTGTAACCGTTGTTACGATGGGTCAGCGTGATACCCAGTATGCGGGCAGCCGTCACAGCATCCTCACAATACGTCTCGTAGAAGTCACCACAACGGAACAGCAGCACCGCATCAGGATGCTTTGCCTTCAAGTCGAAAAACTGCTTCATCATCGGGGTCAGCTCCCCGTCTTTCTTTGCCATCTTGTCGTTTTTTTGAGTTAATATCTTTTCAATAGCCGATGAATGGCCTTGTCAAGCGATTCGGTAGGCTCAATGATATTGTAGTCGCGCCAGAAATCGGGGTCGCGGAAATAGTCAACCTTATCAAAGAATGCATCGCGCTGGTCAAAGGACTCACGGCCGCGGATAGGCTGTACATCCTGATTGGTGGTATTGGTCACCACCATTTCACAGCAGGCAGTAAACGCAGTAGCAAACAGCCGACGCTTCCAGTCACAGTTGAAACGGAACGTTGTGCGTATATAGCTGATACGTGTCAGACCGTCAGCATCCTGCCGATAATCAATCAGCAACGACATCTCCTTGGGCCTGAAGCGCACGCTCAAGGGCTTCCTCACCAGCATCACCTCAGTGGCCTTGTAGCGGTCGCTCATGTCAAGTGACAACTCTACACGCGTAAAGGCCAATGACTCCTCGTCAATATACAGTTTGCCGTAGTAAAGGGCATACTCCTGTTGTACCCTTGGCGTTATGCTTACCACATACTGACGGCGGTCGCCAATGGTTGTCGGCACTTCCATCTTCAAGTCATAATGGCTCAAATCTTCGTTGTTCAGCAGGAAGTCTGTGTTCTTCACAATATCGAGCTGGATAGGAGCTACTGGACCTCCCAACACCTTGACGCCAAGCGTATCGCTGGCCTTAGGACTGAGTAGTCGACGACCCTTGTAGATAGCCACCTTGTCGCGATAAACATTACCTCCATAGCCCGACTTATACATATCCACCACGCCCTCAGCCACGCAGATATGATGCTGGCGCTTGGTAGCTGTCTCACGGTAGAAACATCTGTATAGCTCTGGTTGTTGACTGTAGTTCTTGGGTATTTTGCTGATGGCTCTCATCACCAGGTCACGCGCATTGTCAGCCATTACTATCACCTCATTCAACTGGATGGAAGTAGGTTCAAGCTTAATGGTCAGGGGGGTGTTGGTAGGAGAACCGTCAACCACTTGCTGCTTCGTGCGGAAACCTACATGCGACACAACAATCCGTGACATCGGCTGTTCACTCTTCAGCACAAAATAACCGTCGGCATTGGTGACCACCGATATGCCCTCCGCTTTCACATTAGCACCAGCCACAGGCTGGCCAGTGGCATTATTAACCACCGTTCCGCTAACTACGGCTCTCTGTGCCATAACGGCCGACATCATGAGCACAGATAGTAACATCAACACACTTCTTTTCATAGTTCAGTTATTTGAATTGATTTTGTCTGTAATAGTCAAACTGTGCCTGTCCGTCAGAGCCATAGCAGTAGAGGCCTGTACGGATGCCCTTCCAAAAGCCGAAGTACATAGGAAAGGGGTTGCCAACAGGCGTAAACTGCTGTCCGTCGATGCTATACCAGAACTGATGGTGGTTCTGCACACAGTCGTTAGTAACGCGCAGATAGAGTTGGTCGTATTGACCTGGCCTGATGATTTCCTTCTGTCCCCCAAACTCAGTATAGATACCCTGAGGACAGAGCCCAATCGCATTAAAATGCTTGCCAATGCAGAAGAGGCCGGCATAGCAGTTGCCTTTGGAGGAGAGTAGGGTAGTGGACTCGCTCTTGTAGCCAACCACCTTCTGCGTCAGCATGTTCCTGCTGTCCTTCAGGCTATCGGCAGGCAAGGGGTGGAGGGTCATCCAGCCCTTGCGCTCCGTAAGGCTCCAGCTGGAGTTAACGGGGTTATGGTTCCATTGCCATTGGAGTCCGAGTGTAGAGTCTGAAAAATCATCGTTGATCTGTAGCTCGACGGGCCGAGAGGGTAGGGGAAACTTCCATTCTGCCACAGGCTCACCCACGCCGTTACCGTCGTAGTCAACACCCATCAGGGGCCAGTCGTCCTCCCAACGGGCTGGTTGCAAATGAACCACACGACCCAATACCGGGGTACGCTGGAAGTGATAGAACCACCACGTTTGTTCGCTAGCATTGGGGGAGTCAGAGGGAGCCGTGTCTACCAGAGCACCCTGATGAGGTCCATTGATATTGGTCGTTCCCTGTTCCAGCACAATACGCCGTTCGTAGGGACCATAGATACTACGCGACCTGAGCGCCGTTTGCCAGCCGGTGCCGACACCGCCCTCAGGAATGATCAGGTAGTAGTAGCCATTACGCTTCATGAACTTCGTGCCTTCGGCCGTAGGGCCTGTATATACGGTTACGCCGTCGTCGAGCAGCTGCCGTCCGTCGGCTGTCATCCTATGAATGATGATGGGACCTGCCCCACGAAGACTGTGACCCAGATAGGCCTGACCATCCTCATCCCAAAACGGACAAGGGTCTTCCCATCCCACCACATGTTTCACCACATGCAACTGACTCCACGGGCCATGAGGATCTTTGGCCGTTGACATAAAGAGACCCTCCTCAGGCGTACAGAAATAGACGTAGAAGAGCCCGTCGTGGTAACGGATGGCTGGTGCCCACGACCCTCCGGCATAGTGCTGGTTGCTGTCCCATCCAGGCTCGTCGAAGCATGAATAGATCTGACTGATATAGCGCCAGTTCACCATATCGTCGCTCTCCAGTACCTGCATACCAATGAAATGGAAGTCGGAGGCCACCATATAGTATTTCTTACCCACACGAATGACATCAGGGTCAGAGAAGTCGGCATTCAGCACGGGATTGCGGAAAGTGCCGTCTCCCTGATCACCCCAACGCACATCTGATTCCTGTGCCAACGCAGCCATACTTAATAGTCCGGCCAGCGTCATTCCTATAATTCTCGTTGCAATCATGGTGCAAATATACAACTTTTTCACGAAAAACGTGGCCTTCGGCAATTATTTGTGATGAAAAGGACTGATTATTAGATTATTTATGTAACTTTGCACCATAATGATGAACAATAGAATGAAGCTTGTTAACACTTTATTATTGATAATGGCTCTGGCTGGTGGTACCGTTGTGGATGCCTATGCCCAGAAAATCACCCAACAACAGCGAAGGGAACGGATGGACAGCGTACTTGCATCCCGTTATTATCGTACGCCCTACGACACGAACTACGTCGTTCGTCCTGAGGGACGCCTGACGCTGAAAGTGAGACTCAACCAGACGGGAAACACCTTCCATGCAAAGGGAACGGTCAATGACGTCTATTCAAAGGCTGACCTCAGTACCAGTCACAAAACCACGTTGAGCATAGGCGCTTCCTATCGTGGCCTCTCTGCTTCTCTGGCTATCAATCCGTCCAAAATGAGCGGAAGCTATAAGGACTATGAGTTCAACCTTAATTACTACAGCAGCCGTATCAGCCTCGACTTCAGCTATCAGCGGTCTGAGTCATTGACGGGCGACGTAGAGCGCGACGGACGTGGCGTGCAGACAATGGAGTCGGGCGATCTCACGCTGAAGGTTGTCAATCTGGCGGGCTACTACGCTTTCAACCACCACCGCTTCTCCTATCCCGCTGCCTTCAACCAGAGTTACATCCAGCGCCGTTCTGCTGGCTCGTGGTTGGCTGGCATCAGCTATCAGGGGGGCATCATTGAGACGAGCGACGATTTGAAAGCCAGGAATCAGAATGCTCCCGATGTCAGCATCGATATCGGACATATCGGCATTGGTGGCGGATACGGCTATAACTGGGTACTTGGCAAGAAATGGCTCATCCACATCACTATGCTACCCACCTTTGTGGTCTATAACCGCAACAAAATGATGGTGAACGGCGAGCGCAAGGAAGCCCAGCACATGCGGTTCAACATGATTTTCAACGAGCGTGCCGCCATTATCCACAACTTCTCCTCACGCTATTTCGCTGGCGCAACCCTTGTCATGAACAACTCCATCTTCGACGACAAGGTAGTGGTTGTCAACCAAAACAAATGGCGCGCACGTGCCTTAGTCGGCATACGCCTGTAGTGCTTTCCACCTCTTTATAATTTAAGGCGACGCCACATAAAGCGGGGAATGCGTCGCCATACCCATGTGATGGCCCGCCAACGCCAGTCGATCACCCTCACATGCCGATGTTTCTCGATAGAAATCACCATATCGCGCGCCACGTCTTTCTTATCTAATAGGAGAGGGTAGGGGTCGTCGCCCAGCAAATCAGTGGCTACGAATCCTGGCCGCAGGTCGGTAAAGCGGATGTTCAGGTGCTGCGCATGGGCTAATTGTTCTAACGACTGGATATAGGTGTTCTGGAAAGCTTTCGTGGCAGAGTAGGAGGGGGCTGGCCCCAATCCCTTCGTACCTGCTATCGAGGATATAACGGCCACGTGGCCGCCTCCATGAGCTGCCATATAGCGATAGGCCGTACCTACCATGCGGGTGAAGCCCAGACCGTTGGTAGCCACTGTCTGCAGCTCTATCTGCTCTTCCAAACCACGGTTCTGACGGCCTATGCCTGAAGCGTGGAAGTAAAGGTCCATGCCACCCAGCTCGTCTATCAGCGCCAACAGCTGCTGTCCGGCAGCCTCATCATTGACGTCGATCCTTGCCGCATGCTCAAACTCCGATAGCTGCTCCATCCTTCTGGCAGCTACGCCCACTGTCCAGCCTTTCTGCTTCAACAATCGCGCCACCTCAAGCCCTATGCCTGAAGAGGCGCCTATTACGATTGCTCTGTTCATCTGGAAACAGAAATCCCGCGTGGTTGTTGTCACGCGGGATTTCCTATTCAATTCATTATACGAATGGATTCTCCGTGGGATAGAAGTTACCCTTCGGGAAGTTGTAGTCAATCTCGTCCACGGGGATGCCCATGTACTTGAGAACCTCCCACAGGTACTTACCCTGATGGCCGAACATCACGGCGCAGTGGTGCGGGTAGTGCTTCTCGATGAGGACGTGACGATAGAAGCGGCTCATGTTCTTGATACCGAAGATACCGATAGAACCGAATGAGCGTGTAGCTACAGGAATCACCTCACCCTGAGCGATGTAAGCGCGGAGCTTAGTGTCGGCTGTAGACTGCAGACGATAAACAGTAGCCAGACCCGGCTGGATGTCACCCTCGAGGGTACCGTTGGTCACCTCAACAGGCAGAGCGCGGGCCATAATGCGCTGGAAGCACATCTGGCAGTTGCAAACCTTCGAGCTGGCGGTGTTACCACAGTGGAAGCCCATGAAGATCTCCTTCTCTGTGTATGTATCGCAAGCGAACTTCTTGCCCTTGATGCTCTCCTCGTACATATCGGTAGGAACGGTGTTGTTGATGTCGAGCAGCGTAACAGCATCCTGAGAGATACATGTTCCGATGTACTCAGACAGAGCGCCATAGATATCAACCTCGCAAGCTACGGGAATACCACGGCTGGTCAGGCGGCTGTTCACATAGCAGGGAACGAAGCCGAACATGGTCTGGAAGGCAGGCCAGCACTTGTTAGCCATAGCCACGAACTGACGAGAACCCTTATGACCCTCAATCCAGTCGAGCAGCGTGAGCTCGTACTGAGCCAGCTTCGGCAGCACTGAAGGAATCTTGTTACCGTGACCCAGCTCAGCAGCCATATCCTTCACCACGTCGTCGATGCGTGGGTCGCCCTGGTGCTTCTGGAAAGCTTCCAGCAGGTCGAGCTCTGAGTTCTCCTCAATCTCCACGTCGAGGTCATAGAGGGCGCGGATAGGAGCGTTACAAGCCAGGAAGTTATTGGGACGAGGACCGAAGCTGATGATCTTCAGGTTCTGCAGACCAACGATAGCGCGGGCAATGGGCAGGAACTCGTGAATCATCTCAGCGCACTGGGCTGCATCGCCTACGGGCTCCTCGGGGATGTAAGCACGGGTCTTACGCAGGCTCAGAGCCTGGCTGGCATTCAGCATACCGCAGTAAGCGTCGCCACGACCGTCAATCAGGTCGTTCTGAGTCTCCTCAGCAGCAGCACAGAACATCGTCGGGCCCTGGAACCAGTCGGCAATCATGGTCTCAGAAATCTCAGGACCGAAGTTGCCCAGATAAACGCACAAAGCGTTACAGCCAGCCTTCTTCACATCCTCCAAAGCCTGCTGAGCGTGGATCTCACTCTCAACAATACAGATGGGGCACTCGTAGATACCGTCCGTTCCGAACTTCTCTACATACTTGGCAATCACGGCCTTACGGCGGTTAACGGCCAATGACTCGGGGAAACAGTCGCGGCTCACAGCGACGATTCCAATCTTAATTACAGGTACGTTGTTCATTTACAATAAAGGTATTTGTTAGTAATGAATATATTTCAAGCCACAAAGATATAACATTATCGTCAAACCACCAAATTCTTTAGGAAAAATAACATTTCAAATTTGCAAACAGACTGCTCGTCCTACTTTCCTACAACCTTCCTATTGCCTTTCGAACGCACAATGTTGACACCCTTTTGCAGGGTTTTTACCCGTCGGCCATCCAGTCGATAGATGGTTTCAAGGGCGTCGCTCTCCTTTTCTCTTACCAAGAAGTTGATGGAGCTGGTAGAATAGTTATCGTAACTGAACGGCACATCCTTCAGGTCGCCCCAGACGTAGCGTTCCAGCTCTGGATAGTCGATAAAGGGGTTACGGTTCTGCTGAATCTCGTAGACGGCATTGTTTCTGTTGACCTCTTTCTCGCTGACAGGGTCGTTGGCAGCCCACTTCATGAGCATTTCCAACTGCCACTCGCTAAGTCCTGGATAGGCCGTTTCGCTGAGTGTTGACTGCGTCTCAGCATTGTTGTTGTACCAGTCGGCAAGCTTTTCTTCATAGCAGGTCACCATATAGAAATAGGTACGAGCAAAGTCGCCTTTGTACTCGTCGTTAGGTTCAAAAACCATACCCGAATAGCCAGGATAAGTACACGCGCCCATCTTGCTAAAACCGTTTTCCGACTTGAAGCTCTCGCCGTTGGTCTCGCCGAAAGGATAGTTGGCACGTTTGCTGTTCACCAATTTGTCCGTAGGATAAATGTGGTTCAAGTCTGTGTACATTGGCATCACCTTGCCGCCAAACCAACTATTGGGAAAGGAGTGTTCGCGGTTATACAACTCACCCTCCGTCGTGCCTCCGCTGCCTTTGTCCTGGTCGTCTCCGAAGGTCATCTCGCGCTTGTTCGAGTACATGTCCCACACAGAGCCGTTCTCCTTCTTATCGGTTGTCAGGAAGTGCGTCCACAACGCCTTGTAGGCTGTGGTCATGTCTCCACCCTCGTCGCGATTGTAAATCACGCCACAGAGCGCCGTCTTCAGTTCAGCACCTTTCTTTCCGTCGGCCGCTTGGTAATACGTTCCAGAGCCATTAGGTCCCTGTGCATGGACGCTTTCAGTACTGAGTGCAAGCATCACAGCAATGCTGGTGAATAGTCGAAAGTATTTCATAGTTTTGGGGTTATAAAGTTTGCTCGAAAACCAGCATCCAGCGATAGAGGTTGCAGCCTACGAAGTTGCCCAAGACCTCGCTGACGTAGACGATGAGGACTTCCGTATGAAGCAGTTGTTCTGATGGGGAGACCAGGAAATAGAAGGCGTCGGCAATAGAGTGGGCAAAGCCACAAAGGATAAAGACGGGGACTCCCAAAAGCAGGGGCAACATCTTTCCCTTGCGGGCAAACTCGACTGCTGTGGTCATGATGAAGCCACAACCAATGGCTAACAGGAAACAAGCGAAGGGACCCTTAGCCAGCCGACCAGCCAGAATCTTCGAGGCGGGTTCGATACAGTCGGGCTGCGCATAGGCAATCAGCCACGCCGAAAGGAGGCAGCCGATGATGTTGCCCAGGAGCACCATGAGGAGCATCATCCAGTCCCCCTTCATGCGGATGAACCCGGCAGTACCCGTATAGAGCTTCAACCCATAATACACCACCGTGGTCAGTCCAAAGGCAAACAGCACGGCTCCAGCCACGCCGCCCACTCGCAGGTTCACCACGCATCCTATGGAAATACAAATTCCGGCTAAAATAGCTAAGGGTATAATCTTTCTCATCTTCTTTTACGACGATTAGTCATCGTGGCTGCAAAGATAGCCAAATATGCTCACAAAGCCAAATATTTCCACCATTTTCTTGTTTGTCCCGGTAATAATCCTTTGTTTTTGACCTGCGAGCGATGACGATGACACCGATGACACCGATGACACCGACCTATTTTTGTCATCGCTGCAGCATTGTGTAGAATAGAATTATATATATATATTTATTATATTTATCATAATATTATTTATAAATACTACTATTCTTCTGCCGACTACGCCCTCTAAAAAAATAAATACCCCCACTGTCATCGGTGTCATCGTCATCGGTGTCATCGATTCGTGGTGGTGGGGGACGGAGTAAACGCAAGGTTTAGTCGGAGTAAACGCTAGGTTTAGTCGGAGTAAACGCTAGGTTTAGTCGGAGTAAACTCGGAGTTTCTTGCGTCCTTCCAGTAGCAAGCGACAAAGGTCGAGCGAGTCGGAGCAAACTCGGAAGGAGGTCAAATTACGTTCAAGCGAACAAATGCAAACAATTGCAAACCGCCAGATTTGGTAGATAAGCAGAATAATCGTACCTTTGTGGCCGAAAATATGCAATAGTTCGAGTATGGAAGAAATCAAAATCTATCGTATTGTCTGGAAAACCCTGTTAGCAGCCATCGTCTGCCTGGCATTAACTGCCTTCGGTATTATGGAGGCCATCAACACAAATAATGGAGCAGGGAAGGCGACGGTTGGCTTGTTTTTCGGCCTGATCGGGCTGTTCGCGCTGTATCAGACGGTGAAGGTGAGGCTTCGTCCCTACCTGACCATCAACGACAAGTGCCTTGTACAATGTCGTGCGGACAAGCATCTTCCGGATTATACCATAGATTTTTCTGAGGTAGAGCATTTCGAACTGTCGCGCTTCAACATATTGTTTCCGTTTGAAAGAGACATCCTGGTCTACTACAAAATCAACAAAGACAAACAAAAACTTTTCAAGCCTACCTTCTTCGGACGCATAGGCGCCAAACTATTTGCCGGTGCCGACGATTATATCGCCATTCACGGTATCAACATGAAACCGCAGGAGCTTCTCGACCTGCTCAGCGAACGGGTTAATCGTGGCTAAGTTCGTAAAGGCGAACATAGTCAATTTCGTAACGCATAGGGAAGGCTGAGTCGTCAATCTCGCCACCATTGTCGCCACCAAGTGCCAGGTTCAGCAGGATATATTGCTTGCGCGTGAAGGGATTGATATGTTGCCCAACTCGTCCGTTAACGGTCTGACTCATAGGCACTTCGTTCAGTAGTTCATCATCCAGATAGAGCCGAATACTCGTCTCGTCCCAATCCATTCGCCATATATGGAACTTCTTTGCCCAGGCTTCGTCGCGACTGGTAAAGTGAGTAAAGGGCACCTTCTTGCTGTTCCAAACGGCCTGGTAAGGGCGGTCATTGCCCCACGCCACGTTAGCCAGTATATGGGGAACACCCTTTATGCGATAGTACTCCATCACATCAATCTCGCCACACGAAGGCCATTGCAGGCCGTTACCCAGCGTCCAGATGGCTGGCCAGGCTCCGCCAGCCGTTGGAATGCGGGCACACACTTCAAGGCGACCATAGAGGAACTCACGCTTGCCGCGTGAATGAAGACAAGCCGAGGTGTAGTCGATGTTGGGGCGTTGCTGTCCCCAATGGCGACCATCGGGCTGGTAGGTGGGGTTAGGGCGCTGCTCCTTGCGACCCTCAATGACGAGTAGTCCATCCTGCAAGAACGCATTCTCTTGCTGGTACCACTGTGCCTCGTGGTTGCGCACAAATCCCTCCTCATAGCTCCACGTTGCCTCGTCGGGCCTTCCGTTGCCATTGAACTCGTCGCTCCACACCAGCCGCCACTCTTGTGCCGACAACTGCATGTGAAGAAACAGCAGCAATAATGCTATCCATCCTCGTTTCATATCATTCAAATTACGCCTACAAAGATAGCAATTATTCCCATAACCTCCAAACATTTTGGAAAATCTTTGCGATTATGCGGATTATTCAAAAAATAAGTTGTACCTTTGCAGCCACATTTAATAAGTACGGAAACAATTAAAAACAAGAATACGACAATGGATTACAATTTCAGAGAGATTGAGAAGAAATGGCAAAAGCGGTGGGTGGAAAACGGAACCTACCGCGTAGTGGAGGACAAGAACAAGAAGAAATTCTACGTGCTGAATATGTTCCCTTACCCATCGGGAGCAGGTCTGCATGTGGGACACCCCTTAGGTTATATTGCCAGCGATATCTATGCCCGCTACAAGCGTCAGCAGGGCTTTAACGTGCTGAACCCCATGGGCTACGATGCCTACGG
>Ga0310690_10005599_pt1 | contig 16952 bp, 10 predicted proteins | sample AusTroGonzalo_MG_2_FD_207661 | JGI IMG/M metagenome (GOLD analysis project Ga0310690, IMG submission 207661) | Bovine rumen microbial communities from tropical cattle in Woodstock, Queensland, Australia - Gonzalo_04 (v2) (version 2) | ecosystem: Host-associated > Mammals > Digestive system >...
ACGTATTGCCCCAGCACCGTATTGGTGGCAATATCTTTCACGTAGTTAAGGTAACCCATGTTGAGGCCGCGGTTCTGGAGTTCACTGCGCGCCTCGGTTACGGAATAGCCGAAGAGATTGGGCATGACCACCTTGCGGGGAACCACCGAATTGATGGTAAGGAAAATGCTGCGGCCTTCCTTCACCTTGGAGCCGGCTTTGGGCTGCTGGCGGTATACTACGCCGCCGTTAAGGCGCCGCACAAACACGGAATCCACCACTTTCACGGCCACTTTTTTCTCCTTGGCCAGAACCTGGGCCTGGGCCACGGTGAGGTTGGTAAAATCCGGAGCCATAACAGTTTTGCCATGACGTGTGATGATTCTCAGGCCCACGGACACCAACACCAGCAGCACCGTCAGGAATGCGATGGCCAGGAACATGTTTTTCCAGATCCACTTATAATCTTTGATCTTCATATCCATTCTAATAAGCGCTACGAAGTTACAAAAAATAATTAAAAGGTTGTGCACGTGGTATAATTTCCTGTAAATCAACTAGATAAGTTTTTTTCTTGATACCATTTGGGATCAAGAAAAAAACTTAAGTTATTTATTTTCAGTTGCTTATCGGCTCTTCGTAAACCGAAAGAGCGCGGCGGCGGCCAGCAGCAGGAAAAGGAACACGCATACGCGGCCCACCATATCGCCGTAGCGGACGAAGGGGGGCTGGGCCGACAGAAGCTGTACCGAGCCTTGCAGGACGGCCTGTTCCCACCAGGGGGTGCGGGCCAGTACGCGGCCGCAGGGGTCGATGATGGCCGATATCCCGGTGTTGCCGCAGCGGACCACCCAGCGGCGCGTTTCGATGGCGCGCAGGCGGCTGTAGTTGAAGTGCTGCCTGTGGCCGGGCGTATTTCCCCACCAGGCGTCGTTGGTGATAACGGCCAGCAATTGGGCGCCCTTGCGCACATAGCCGGCGCAAAACTCCCCGTACACAGACTCGTAGCAGATGGCCGTACCTACTTCATCCAGGCAGCTTATCTCCTTCTGGCCCACGCATTTGCCCATGAGGTTGCCGCCCAGGAGATGCTCCAGGGGAAGGAAGAACTTGGGATAGGGCGTGAACTCCGTGCCCACCACCAGTTTGGATTTGTGGTAGACGGGATGCCGGCCGCTGGTGTCCGTGAGGATGGCCGAATTGTGGGCGGTATACCAGAGGTGGCGGCCGTCGGAGCGCGTGCCCATGTCGTAGGAGCAGATGTCGGGGGCCGAATAGCCCGTCTCCCGGTCGTAGGTGGATGCGCCGAAGATAATGCGGGCGCCGGGATGCTTCTTCAGGAATTCCTGGAAGTTGAGGAATGTACCGTCCGAGCCGATGTCGTCGGTGAAAACGTGGTTGGTGAAGGTTTCCGGAGCCAGGACCAGCACCGGCGTGCCGTCCGCCGGCCAGTCGGCCTTTTCCAGCTGCCCGATGAAGCGGGCGTCCTGCTCATCCTGCGTCAGGGATTCAAACTTCTCATAAGGGTCCAGGTTGGGCTGGCCGATGACCACATGCAGCTCCGGGCCATCCTCTTGGAACGTGAGGCACGCCGACCAAATCATCGGCCCGAAAAGGGCGATGACGGTACCGGCGAAGGCGGCGAGGCGGGCTTTCCCGTTCCACCGGGCCATGCGTCCGTCCGACAATGCCACCATCAGGCCGAAGAGGGAGAGATTGCTGGCCCAAACCCACAGCGAACCGCCCAGGGTGCCCAGGACGGAGTACCACTGGACCAGGCCGGTGGTATCGGCAAAAGCGTTGCCCAGGACCAGCCAGGGCCAGGAAATCTGGGCCGATGTAAGGTAAAACCGTTCCCACGCTATCCAGGCTGCAGCCAGGTAAAGGTAAGGCAGGACGCCTCCCGTGCGGCGTTTGACCCAGCGGAAACTGCCGAAGATGACCGACATCTGCAGGGCGTTGGCCAGGATGGCGAAAATGGCCCCGCCCACGGTGGCTCCGCCCACCCACCAGGTGGTGACGGCGTTCCACAGCACGAAGGTGCCGTAATGTACAAACCAGAACAGGTTGGTCTTGTGCTGCGTGGCCAGCCTTTCCATGATGAGCAGCGGCAACAAGCCTGCCAAGGCTGTCCAGCCCATGTGGGGCACCAGCCAAGGCAGGCTCATCAGAACGGTGAACGAGAGCGCCAGGGCGATGAATATGGGAGCGGGCCTTTTCATAATACGCAAAGATACAAAAAAATAGCATCCCGTGCACGGAAAAAACGGCACGGGATGCAATTAAAGGAATGGCGGAAGGCTACCTTTCGTTGGAAGGAATGCCGCTGACGCTGGTCTCGGAAGTGGGGATCTGATACTGGATCTTAGGATTGGTGTAGGCAATGACCTCGGACACGGTGCGGCTAGGGTAGCGGCGGTCGATGTCCTTCTTATTGCGAAGCAGGTCCGTGATGCGGAAGCCCTCATAGTAGAGTTCCAGACGGCGCTCGTCCAGCACGGCGTCCAGCACGGTGGGGTAGCCGCGGCGGGCCAGGTTGGCCGATGTCATCAGGGCGTTGCCGCTGAGGCCGGCGCGGGTGCGGACCACGTTGATGTCGGCCAGGGCTTCATCGGTTTTATTCAGATGGGCATAAGCCTCGGCCCGGTTCAGGACCACCTCTCCGTAACGGAGCATGATGATGGAAGCGGTGAGGGGGAAGGTGCTGCCTGTCTGATGGCTGAACTTCTCGCAGAACCAGGTGGGATAGCCGCCGGGACGGATGCTGAGGCCGTTGTTGGCCCAGATGACAGCGCCGCTCTTCATGAACTGGGGCGTCGGCATCACTTCGCGCACATAGCAGCGGGTTTTGGCGCCATCGTTGAGGATGTAGCCAGGGAATTCGTCGCAGATCTTGGTGGAAGTGTTGTCCGGAATGGCTTTGTAGGCCTTGCCGTCCAAGGTGAAGGAATAGGTGCCGTCTCCGTTGTCGGTGACGCTGGAAGAAATGGTCTTGGTCTCCTTATTGGCAATGGGCAGGGCTATGGACTGGGTGAGGCAATTGTTCACCTCATCCAGGACACCCCAGTTGATGGTGAGGCCGGGCTGCGAGTTGTGCAGGCGGACCAGGTCCTTGTAGCGTTTGTCCTGCGGGAAACGCTCCATCAGGTCCAGCAGGGGATCGGCCACATAGAGCTCTCCCCAGCCGGTGAGCTGGGTGCCGTCCGGCGAGTCGAACATGCTGGCCACGTTGCCCTTGGGGTTACGGGATGCCATGTCGCCGTCGGTGACGTTCACGCACCAGAGCACTTCCTTGGAAGTCTGGGCGTTGGCGTAAATATCAGTGACTTCGGCCTCCAGGTGGCTGGAGGGGTCGTCTCCCAGGATTTCGCTGCAGGTGTCGATGCACTTCTGCCATTCACCCTTGTACAGGTACAGGCGTCCCAGCAGGGCCTGTGCGGTTTCCTTGCCGGCATAGCCGTTGTTGCCGCGCTTGGAAGAGGGGCTCATGAGGCGGATGGCTTCCAGGAGATCGGCCTCGATGGCGTCGTAGCATTCGCCGATGGTGGCCCGTCGGTCTTCCTCATAACCCTCTTTGCCGATGCGCAGGATCACGCCCGGATTGTCGGCACCGAAACTGTAGGGCTTGGCGAACAGGTTGCAGAGGGTGAAGTGGAAGAAGGCGCGCAGGAAGTAGTTTTCTCCCTTGAGCTGCTTGTTGGCGTCGGTGTCTTCCTCCAGCCCCATGATATTGGTGTTGGCCGAATAAATGAGACGGTAGCAGATGTACCACATGTAGTCGGAGTTCTCGGTCTCGGCGCCGTCCATATAGGTGGCCGAAGTCCAGAAGGCATCCGTACTGGTGTTGGAATAGCAGATATTGTCACCTTTGAGCTCGTTCAGGAGGATATACTGGCGGACAAAGGTGTTGGCCTCGCTGGTGTGATAGTCGGTGTAGTCCTTCATCAGGGCGTAGATACCGTCGGTGGTGTACACGGCGGCGGCCGGGTTGCTCTCGAGAAGGGCGCTGGTGAGGGCATCGGACGACATCAGGTCCAGATTGACGCATCCTGCAAGGAGCAGGGGAACAAATATAGTGTAGAGTATCTTTTTCATGGCTTCAGCGTATTAGAATTTAAGGTCGATGCCGAAGATGAAGGATCTGGGCACGGGATAATTGTCGTTGAACATACCGGCGAGCGACCAGGAAGTGCCTTCCAGGCGCACTTCAGGATCGGCTCCGGAGAACCTGGTGAGGGTGAACACGTTGTCGGCGGTGAAGTACACGCGGCCGCCCTTGACGAAGTTCCACAGGATGGGTTTGTTGATGTTGTACGCCAGGGTGATGTTCTTCAGACGGAGGAAACTGCCGTCTTCCAGGAAACGGGAAGAAACGCTGTTACTCTTATGGTTACCGTTCTGCGTGGGCCTGGGGTGGGTGGCGATGGCGTGCGTGCTCTCGTCATCCGGATCCCAGCGGACCCAGCCCAGTCCGTTATGGATACTCATCATGTTGTAGTCGATGTACGAACCGTCGGCGTCGATGGTGTTACGGGCTCCGTTGTAAATCTTGTTGCCATAAACAAAGAAGAAATTGGCGCCCAGCGTCCAGTTCCGCCAGCGGAGGTTGGTGGTAATACCGCCGGTGAACTTCGGGGTGGCGGAGCCTACCATGCGGAAGTCGGCATTGTTGTACTGGTTGGTGGTCTCACGATTGCCGGTGAAGACGGGCCAGGCCGTTTCCGTGGTGCTCTTTTCGGCGGTGGGGTTGCCGTGGCTGTCCACTACATAGTAGAGGATCTTGCCATCGGCGTCGGTTTCCTTTTCGTAGGCCCACCACAGCGGGTCGCCGTTCTCGGGATCCACACCGGCCCATTCTGGCATGTACCAGGTGTAGATGTCATATCCTTCACATACGATCTGTTCCACCGTGGGGGTGCCGAAGCCGCGGCGGAAAGCGCCGTTGGGCAGGTACTTCACGGTGTTGCGGTTGAGGCCGAAGTTGAAGCCCAGGTTCCAGTGCCAGTCTTTGTTCTTGATGATATCGGCGTCAAAGGCAATCTCGATACCCTTGTTGTTTACGGTACCCACGTTGGCCGTGAACTTGGTGAAGCCCGTGGAGGGAGCCTGCGGCACGTCCAGCAGGAGGTTGGTGTTGTTGGTGCTGTACAGGTCAAGGGTGAGGTTGATACGGTCCAGCATACGCATATCCAGGCCGATGCTGGCCATGTGGGCCGATTCCCAGCCCAGATTGTCGTTGGGCATCCTTTCGGCCACGGCCACTACTTTGTCGCTGTAGGTGTTGCTGGTGGCAAAGGAGTCCTGATAGAGGAAGGGGGAGATGTCGGAGTTACCGGTAACACCGTATCCGGCCCGCAGTTTGAGCAGGTCGAAGAACTTGACGTCCTCCATGAAGGGTTCTTTGCTGATGATCCAGGCGGCCGATACGCCGGGGAAGAAACCGCCGCGGGCCTTGGGAGCGAACTTGTAAGTCTTATCGTAACGGATGGAGGCGGTGGCGATGTATCTCTCCTTGAAGGAATACTGGGCCTGTGCCAGGACGGCCCAGGCGGCCGAAGGGGAATCGCTGCCCCAGACGCTCATACCCGTCGCGCTGACACTGTTGAGGGCCTGCATGCCCACGGGCATGTCGATACCGGCGGCGCCGATGCCTTCGGAATAGCCCCAGCCCACTTCGTAGCCCAGGATGCTGCTGAAGGCGTGCTCGTTGAAGTTCTTGTGGAACTTGAGGAGCTGGGTGAGACCCACGCTCCAGCCGCGGCCGGCATCCTGCGACAGTTTGCCGATGTTCTTGGCCTCGGTGTTGGTGCGGGCGTCCAGATAGGTCTTGTTGCTCCAGTTATAGGAACCCAGACGGTTGTTGCTGGTGAAGGTGAGCCAGTCGGTGATGTTCCATACCAGCTGGAAATCTCCTACGATGTCCTCGCTCCAGCTCTGGGCGCTGTTATAGACCAGGGAGTGGAAGGGGTTGTACTGCTCTTTGCCGTACCATACCACATCTCCGGCGTCGGGCAGGCCGATGGCGTAAGGCTTGCCGTCGGCATCGTACGGATTGTCCCAGGGCATTCCGTTGTAGGCCGTTGCCAGGTCCTTCCAGTCGGTGTAGGAGGTGCTGTGGCTGCGGCTGTAACCTACGCGCATATTCAGGGTGGCTCTCTCGCCGATGGGGGCGGACAGGTTCAGGCGGGCCGAGTTGCGGTCGAAGGCCGTGCCGATCATGGAGCCTTTCTCGTCGTAGTGGTCGATGCTGGCGAAGTAATTGATACGTCCGGCCACGCCGGCGATGGAAGCATAGTAGTCCTGAACGACACCTTTCTTGAAGATGTTGCCGTACCAGTCGTAATTCTGGTCCAGGAGAGAGGCCGGGCGCTGCTTTTCAAAGCTGGCCTGGCTCATCATCATGCGCTGGGTATCATAGAGTTCCTGGCTGTCCATGGGGTGATAACGTCCGGAAAGGGCTTGCTTTACGCCCACACTGGCCTTGAAGTTCACTTCGGTGCGGCCGCGCTCCTTGGCACTCTTGGTGGTAACCACGATGACACCGCCGGCAGCGGAAGCACCATACAGTGCGGTGGCCGAGGCGTCCTTCAGGATGGTCACGCTTTCCACGTCGTTGGGGTTGAAGGTGCCGCCGGCAATGCCGTCCACCACATAGAGGGGATCGGCGCTGGCCGAGATGGAACCGGTACCGCGGATGCGGATCTGGGCAGCCTCACCGGGCATGCCGCTGCCGTTCATGACCACCACGCCGGCAGCCTTGCCCTGGATCATGTTGCCCAGGTCGGGGGTGGAGTTGTCCAGGAGTTCCTCGCTGCGGAGGGAGACCACAGAACTGGAAAGTTCGTTCTTTTTCTGAGTGGTGTAACCCATCACGACGACCTCTTCCAGGAAATTCACGTCTTCTTTCATGAAGACTTCCAATTTGCTCCGGCCGTTCACGGCTTCCACCACATCTGCATAGCCGAGGAGGTTGAAGGTGAGGGTGGCATTTTTCCCGACGTTCACGGTAAAGCTGCCGTTCTCGTCGGTAATGGTACCGCCGCCGGTGGAAACGATTACACCGACGCCGATAAGGGGTTCACCCGTATCGGCATCTTTCACCGAACCTGTGACGGAGGTCTGCGCAAAGGCAGCCGTCGTGAGCAGGCTCAGAAGGAGGATTAATAGTTTTTTCATTGTATAATAGGAATTGTTAAGTTGGGTTTCGGTTAACTACAGGGCCAGTTTGAGGCCGTCCAGTTTGTTCCATTCACCGCGGGTGAAGTCGGGCATCACCACCGGCATGCTGCCGTTGTTGATGGAAACCTCGGTGAGTTCCACCAGGGAGCTCCATTCGGCGGCGTCGTAAACGTCCTGGTCCAGCGGAAGACCGTTGTGCAGGCAGTAGATGAGGCGGTAGTCCATGATGAAGTCCATACCGCCGTGGCCGCCCACCTTCTTGGCCATCTCCTCGATGCTCTTGGCGATGGGGTGTTTGTACTGCTGCATGAGGGCGTCACGCTCGGCATCGCTCATGAATTCCTCGGCATCCAGGTTGTCGTAGGCCACGTCCTCGATCTGGGCGCCGCCCAGGGCCAGGCCTTCAACCGGATACTTGTTGGCATAACCCTTGGTGCCCTGGAGCTGATACATGCGGCTGTAGGGCTGGGGCGTTACCACGCGGTGTTCCACCAGGATGGTCTTGCCCTTGCGGGTGCGGATGAGGGTGGAGGTGTTGTCGCCGTTGGCATATTTCTTCACCGCACCCTTGCCATAGCGCTCATCGGCCTTGTCCTGGCCGGCGAAGGCGTCGGTATCCATGGACACCAGCACGTCCATCTTGTCTCCGCGGTGGATATTCAGGTCCTGGCAGATGGGGCCGATGCCGTGCGTGGGATACACGTCACCGTGGTGGTCCTTGTTGTATTTCATGCGCCAGTCTCCCTGGTAGTTGTCCCAGTAGGGCTCCAGGTTATGGCAGTAGGAACCTTCGCCGTGCACAATCTCTCCGAAGAGGCCCTGCTGGGCCATGTTCAGGCAGGTGAGCTCGAAGAAGTCATAGCAGCAGTTCTCCAGCATCATGCAGTGCTTGCGGGTGCGCTCGCTGGTGTTCACCAGGTCCCAGCACTCCTGGATGGAAGTAGCGGCAGGAACCTCGATGGCTACGTGCTTGCCATGCTCCATGGCGTATACGGCGATGGGGGTGTGCAGCTGCCAGGGAACGGCCAGGTATACCAGGTCGATGTCCTCCAGTTCGCAAAGCTGCTTGTAACCTTCCTCTCCGGTGAACTCATATTTGGCACGCGGGGCGCCGTTCTCTTCCAGGATTTTCTGGGCATTGTCGATGCGGTCCTGGTACAGGTCGCAGACGGCCACCAGGGTGGCATCTTCCAGATAAGGGAAGCGGTGCACGGCACCGGTACCGCGGTCTCCCAGGCCCACCAGGCCGATGCGGACATGCTCGATGGGGTCGGCCGCAAAGCCCAGCATGCTCTGCTGGTCGGCGGGACGGGCCGGCGTGTTGTAGATAATCTTGTTGTCTTTGATGACATAGCCATACTCCGGAGCTTGGCTGCAGGAGAAGGTCAGTGCGGCCAGGGCCGCCAGTACTAACAGTTTTTTCATATGGTTATTGTTTGTTTATTCCAGCATCATGCGTTTGAAATCGTCAATATCGGTTTGGGATACACCAGCCACGTTGAGCAGGTAGTATTCCACGCCGCCGGCGAAGGTTCCGTCCGGGGAAAGGCCCCAGAAGTACGGGGCCACGTCGCTGTACACCCATTCCTTGCGGGTATTCTTGAAGATGGGCTCCGGATTGTTTTTCTTCTCGGAGGAGGAGACGCTGTAGCCCACCGGTGCAAAATAAGTTACTTCATAGGCCTTGGAGATGTCTCCTTCGCGGACACCCAGCAGGCCCAGCAGCAGGATATCCATCGTACCAGTGCGGTCACGGCCCAGGGAGCAATGGAAATACACGGATTTGTTGGCGCGCAGGCTTTTCACGACGAATTCGAAGCACTGCTTGCCAAAATTGCCGTCACTGTTGCCGTGGGTGAGCATCCACTTGCCGCCTTCCTCGATACCGGGAGCCAGGAAATCCATGGAAGGGTCGGCAGGCTGGTTGAGCTTGTCGGTGTTGCGCAGATCCAGCTGGGCGCCGATACCTTCGGCCAGGATTTCCTTCCTGCCGGAGGCGTTGACCGTCTCCCTGTTCTGCATGCGGCCTCCGCGGTAAAGCCTGCGGTATTTCACCGTTTTGCCGTCCAGCGTTTTCCAACCGCCCAGGTCACGGATATTGCGGCAGTTGTTCCTGAAGAACAGATGATGCAGGTGTCCGGTGGTGGAGAAATTGCCCTCGGTGATGACCTTGCCCTTGGTGGAGGTTACCTTATAAGTATATTGGTCGTTGGGCACCAGGTTGGTGATATTGGTATAGAGGGCACCGGCAGGAACCTCGGTCTCGCTCTTCCAGCCATACTGGTCGGAGAGGACCAGGGTCATGTCGCTGTCCCCGTCCAGGTTGGCTTCCGTCCAGTTGATGCTGTAGCTCATGGGCTTGTCGGAGTTGGGCTGGTTATCCCAGTCGAAGGCCTTTCCGGCGGGGTCTTCCACGCCGTCTTCGTTATAGGTCTTTCCGTTGAAGCCGCCGTAGTAGTCCAGGACGCTGGTAAAGGACCAGTCTTGGTCCGGATAACTCACTTCCGTGAGGAACTTCTCTACGTTGGGATTGGTGGCCAGCACGGTGGAGCCGCTAACCAGCGGTTGGGCGGGTTTGGCGTCAGGATCGGCAGGCTGGCTGATGGAAACGACCTTCTGGGCGTTTCCGGCGGTGATGACCACACTGCCCTTCCTGGCGACGGAAGTGGGGTTGTCGTCACACTCGATTCTGGAGACAACGGTGTTCTCGGAAGCCTTGCCGCTTTCGGGATTCATGTGAATCCATTTGTTTTCCGTGGTTACCTTCCAGTCATAATTGGCGGTGAACCTCATGACGCTGGATCCGCCTTCGTAACCGATTTCCAGGGCCTCTTTGCTCAACAGGGTGATAACCGCTTCCGGTTCCAGCGGCTCTACCTCGGGTTCGACGTTTTCGGGGTCATTGTTTTCGGGGTCCGGGGGAAGTTCCTTATTGGTTCCGCAAAAAACCAGCAAGGGGAGTAGGAGGATGAGGGTGAATACTTTTTTCATATGGCTGAAAGGTTATTATTTTACTTCAATCAGGTAGTTTCCTTCAAAAATGGGAGTGATGACGGGGTTGGCGCCGTCCACGGTATAGGAACGCGGTTCGTCGGCTGTGTATTCCGTAACGGTATACTGCCGGGAAGCGTCAAGGCCGCGCAGGGTGATGGGCTGACCTTTCCAGGAAGGGGCGTAGAAAGCGTAATACAGGGCGCCTTCCTTCTCAATCACGTGGGCCTCGGGCTTGTCGATGCCGTAAGTATAGAGGTTGAGATACTTGCCCTTGGAGAGCATCTTTTCCTTATAGATGGGCACCCACTTTTTGAGCAGGGCCTCTTTTTCGGGGGTGAGCAAGCTGCCGCCGTTTTCCGTGGCGTCCGGGTTGGGCTTGGGCCAGGTGAATTTGGTGCCGATGACACCGCCTACGCCAATCTGCGAGGCAAAGTCCAGGCCGCCGTCGCTCAGCTCCACGTGGTCGGCATAATAGGCCAGCTCCGGCGCCAGGGCGGCGTAGGCCATGCGCTTCATGCGGATTTGGGCGCTGGAAGTGGGATCCGACGCCACTGCCTGGTTCATCCAGGGCAGGTTGAAGAAGTTGATGGCGCAGCCGCAGGGGCAGATCTGCACCACGGAACCGGGCTTGTCCAGCTGCGCGCGGGTGTAAAGGTGCTGGAAGAATTCGGAGAAACGCTCGGGCGCTTCTTCGGGATAGGACAGTCCGCTGGCCGGGTTGTAGTCCGGTTCGCTCAGGTTCAGGTGCTGGCCGTCCAGCTTGAAGCCGTCGAAGCCCCAGTCCTTCAGGAACATGTCCACCAGGTCTTCCGTGTATTTCCAGGTATGTGCATTGACAGGGGAGAGGTACCAGCTGTCCCACCAGGAGATATCCTCGTGGGTACCGTCGGCCTTCACCAGCAGCATCTCGGGATGGTTCTTGGCCAGGCTGCTCTCCGGGTCGGCCGCCATGGGCGCCCACCAGATTTTGGCCTTCATGCCGGCGGCGTGGATGGCGTCCGTCATCCGGCGCATGCCATCGGGGCCGATGCGGTCGTTGGTGGTCCAGTCTCCTTCGCAAATCTGGTAGCCGTCGTCGATATCCACCCAGCGGAAGCCCAGTTCCTGCACTTTTGGAAGGGTGCCGATGACTTCGTCCACGGTGAACATGCGCTCATAGCCCCAGGCGCACCAGACAGGCTCGTAGGCCTCTTCCGGGGAAACCGGGGCCTGCCAGCCATACGTATCGTGCATATAAGCGGCAAACTGCCGCAGCGGCTGGAAGAAATCTCCCTTGCCTGCAATGACAAACTGCTTCAATGCGAACAAGGTGTCTCCGGGAGCCACTTTCACGGGCGTTTCGAACTCCTGCCGGATGATGGCGGTGGTGGTGTTGCCCTTGCGGTACACGGGGATGGAAACCTGCCGGATAACCGGTTCGGCCAGGCCCACGCTATAGCAGGCGTCCTTGCTCCAGATGCTCACCATGGGAATGCCGCCGCCGTAATCGGGGTCATTCATCCCCAGGAAGTTGCGCTGGAAAAAGCCTTTTTCCACGGGAAGCACCCAGTCTTTGCGGTAGGTGGTAGAACTGGGCTGGAAGGACCAGACCTCTGTTCCCTCCACGGTGACGGGGGAGGTTTCAATGACATCTACCTCTACCGGCTGCGTGCCGTTGTTTACAAAGCATACGCTGCGCAGGGTGAGGTCTCCGGCCGGGGCGGTGGTGACCACCACGTCCAGGCCCTTGACGGTGTTGCCGTCCAGGAAGGCGGCATCCGTGGCGGGTTTTGCACAGGACAGCGCCAGGGCTGCCAGGATAAGGGTATAGAATAGTTTTTTCATATGTTACAGTGCGATTTCCTGACCAAAGCGTTCCTTGCAGATCCTGCGCACGTCCTCCAGGGAGGTGAAGGCGCCAGTGCCGCCTGCGGCGGTGGTGTTTACCGCACCGGTGAGGTTGCCGGTCTTCTGGCATTCCTCCGGGGACAGGCCCTTCACAAAGGCGCTCACAAAGCCGGAATTAAAGCTGTCGCCGGCGCCGATGGCGTCTACCACATTCTTGTTCAGGAAGGCGGGGAGAAGCTTGCGGGAACCGTCCTTTTTTACCAGGAGGGAACCCTTGGAGCCGCATTTTACCAGCATGATGCCGCCCAGGTAGGGGAGTACTTCGGCAATGGCGTCTTCCAGGCTGGCTTTACCCGTGAGGGCACAAAGCTCTTTCTCATTGGGCATGAACACCGTAATCTTGGGAAGTACCGCCGGGTAATCCAGCGCCCATTTCTCCATGGGGTCCCACTGGGTGTCCAGGGATACCGTGCAGCCATTCTCGGCGGCGGCATCCAGCACTTTGTGGATGTCCCGGAGCAGGGCGCTCTGCATGAACAGGGAGGAAAGGTGGATATGTTTGGCCAGTTTGAAGACACTCTGGTCAATCTGGTCGAATCCCATCACGTCCATGGAACCCTGGTAAGTGAGGTTGGCTCGGTCTTCCCCGTAATTCATGCAGATGGTGGCGCCGGTAGGGGTTTCTCCCTTGCCGATGAAATGGGTGGCCACACCCTTGGCCTCCAGGGAAGAGCATACCAGGTCTCCGAAGGAATCCTTTCCCACCAGGCCCACGAAGCATACCTTGCTTCCCAGGGCGGCCGCATTGGCGGCGAAGATGGCGGTGGAACTTCCCAGCGTTACGGTCATGTCCTTACAGAATTTCTCTTTTCCGATTTCGGGTTCCGATTCAATACCGTTGAGGATGATGTCCACGTTGAGCTCTCCGATGGCTGCAATATCGTATTTTTTCATTTTATGAAAGTTATAATGTTATCGTTTTGTGGTTTAACCATGCGAATATGCAAAAAAATTACGAAAATATTTCACATGGTTTCGATTAATGGCTAAAAAAAGTATTTCGTTTTGTTTCGTATAAAAAAGTTCTTATCTTTGTGGCAACACTAACACCAAGGCCAATGGATATTTTTGACTCTGCCCAAGGTCGCCGCTCAGCTATCCTTCAGATACTGAAGGACGATTCATCCGTAAATGTGAGCGAGCTAAGTAAACGTTTCGGAGTTTCGGAAGTAACCATCCGAAAGGATCTCCGTATACTCAAGGAAAGGAAGCTGCTCGTGCGGGTTCACGGGGGCGCCATCATGGGCGCCAGCTCCATGGCCGACGAAGTGGAAGAGCGCCACGTGAACTTTAAGAAATTAGTGAACGCGCGCGAAAAGGAAGCCATCGGCCGGGCCGCCGCCGCCCATATCAAAAACGGTGACACCATCCTCATCGATTCCGGCACAACGGCCTTGGAAGTGGTGAAAAACCTGCACCGCTTTGACGACCTCACCATCATTACCAACTCCATCTCCGCTGTAATGGAAGCGCTGAAATACAAGCGTTTCCGCGTTATCCTGCTGGGAGGTGCCGTGCGGGAGAGCAGCCTGTCCATCGTAGGCCCGCTGGCCGAGAGCAACCTCAAGCTCTTCTACTGCGACAAACTGTTCCTGGGCGTGGACAGCTTCTCTGTGGAAACGGGTCTTTCCACCCCCAGCGTAGAGGAAGCCAGCACCAACCAGGTGATGATTTCCCGCGCCCGTGAGGTGATCGCCGTCTTCGATTCCTCCAAGGTGAACAAAAGGGCCCTGGCTTTCATCGCCGAGACCGACAAAATCCATACGGTCATTACGGACAACAACTTGCCGGCCAATGTGAAACGGCAGCTGAAGGGGATGAAGATCAATGTTGAAACCGTTATTTCGTAATATAATCGAAACGGTTTGAAACATTTTTAATAATTAATTAATTAGCTTATACACAATTAGTTAGCAAATAATTCAACCTGTTTCGATTTCTGCAATCCAAAATTTCAAAACACAAATCGAAACATTTTGCCAGATGTTTCATACATTTGCACTGTTAGATTATACGCTAATGACACACGATTATAACACTTACAAAGAAATTCTTCAGCAGCCCAAGGTCTGGTTAAAAACCTTGGATTATGTCCGTGCCCACAAACACGAGATAAAGGCTTTTACCGACAAATACCTTAAGGCGGGCTATCAAGTGGTCCTCACGGGTGCCGGTACATCGGCCTATATCGGAGACGCCCTGGAGCCGGCTCTGTTCACTACCAGTTTCAGGGGCGTACGCGCTATCGCCACCACGGACATCATCACCAATCCGCAGATGTTCTTCGACCGGGACAGCAAGGTCCTGCTGGTTTCCTTCGCCCGTTCCGGCAACAGCCCGGAGAGCGTGGGTGCCATCAAAACCGTAGAGAAGACGGCCGGAAAGGTGGCCCATATCTTCATCACCTGCAACAAGGACGGCGAACTGGCCCGCACTAAGGGAGACAACATCCTGTGCATCCTCCTTCCTCCGGAGACCAACGACCTCTCCCTGGCCATGACCAGCAGCTACTCCACCATGATGCTGTGCTGCTCCATGATTGCCAATATCGGCCGCATCGAGGAAGACGCCTCGCTAATCCAGGAGGTCGCTTCCTGCGTAGAAAAAGCCATGGCCCAATACGAACCCGCCATCGAGAAACTGGCTTCCCGGGACTTCAAGCGCGCCATTTTCCTGGGCTCCGGCCCCCTGAAGGGCGTGGCCGAGGAATGCCGCCTCAAACTGCAGGAGCTCACCGACGGCGCCGTCATGTGCGCCTTCGATTCCTTCCTGGGTTTCCGTCACGGCCCCAAGGCTGTGGTCAAGAACGATTCCCTGCTGGTGTACCTGGTTTCCCCCAATCCCGCCGTGCGCCGCTACGAGATGGACCTCATCCGTCAGGTTAAGGCCAACAACAACGTGGCGGGTACCCTCATCGCCTGTTTTCAGAAACCCGAACTGGAAGACGATTGCTTCGACCTTTGCGTGGAACTGGGCATCAGCCCCTCCATGCCTGCCTGCTACGGCAGCGTCGCCTACGCTTTCGTAGGCCAGATGCTGGGTATGTTCAAATCCGTCAATATCGGGCTTTGTCCCGACAGCCCCTCCGTCTCCGGAAATATTTCCCGCGTGGTGGAAGGTGTTACCTTATATATAGACTAAGAACTTATGCCTAAGACAGAAGAACTGCTTCACAAGCTGGATGCACTGAAGGAGAAGACCGGTGTTCCGCGCACCATCTTCGCCGCGTGCCCCAATTCGCCCACCGTCATCCGTGCGTCTCTGCGCGCCGCCAAGCGCAACAACGCTCCCATCTACTTTGCCGCCACCCTCAACCAGATTGACTGCGACGGCGGTTACACGGGCATGACGCAGGAAGACTTCGTGCGCACCGTCCGCTTCGAGACAGAACGGGTGAACTTCACCGGTGACGTCATCATCGCCATCGACCACGGCGGTCCCTGGCTCAAGGACAAGCAGCGCACAGAGAAATGGAGCGTGAAAGACGCCATGGACGGCGTCAAGAAGTCTTTCGAAGCCGCCGTACTGGCCGGTTATGACCTCATTCACGTAGATCCCACCGTAGATATCAACGTCCCCAAGGGGGAAATCATTGACATACACGTCGTCGCCGCCCGCACCGTGGAACTCATAGACCACGTGGAGCGTTTCCGCAAGGCCCATGGCATCGCTCCCATCTCCTATGAGGTGGGTACCGAGGAAGTGCACGGAGGCCTGGCCGACGAAACTACTTTCGACACTTTCATCAGTGAATTAAAAAAAGGGTTAATGGTTGTCGGACTGGCCGACGTATGGCCCTGCTTCATCGTGGGAAAGGTGGGAACCGACCTGGACACCACCATCTTCGACGGAGAGGTCGCACGCCGGCTCACGTCCAAGGTACGTCCTCTGGGTAGCTACATCAAAGGTCATTACACCGACGATGTAGCTAACCCCGAGGAGTATCCTCTGTGCGGCATGGGCGCCGCCAACGTGGGCCCCGAATTCACCATGAGCGAATACCGCGCCCTCTGCGAACTGGAAGGCCTGGAGAAGAAATTCCACGCCGAAGGGAAGGTGGGCGTACTCTCCCACATGAAGGAAGTCCTCCTGGAAGAGGTGCATGACAGCCACCGCTGGGAAAAATGGCTGCATGCCGACGAACAGGGCAAGGACCTGCACCAGCTTACGGAAGACCGTCAGGACTGGATCGTATCCACCTGCTGCCGCTATATCTGGCAGCAGCCCCGCACCCTGGCCGCCCGCGGATTCCTGTATGCCAACCTGGAACGCCTGGGAATTGACGCCGAGGAAATCGTCCTGGGCCGTATCGAGCGGGACATGGACAAGTACTTCCGCGCCTTCAACCTGGTTGGCGTAAACGATTTGCTTTAGCAAAACGCAACGATATTTATTATTTTTGCATCTATAATTTAATAACCAATTGGTCTAACCATGAGAAAAATCTATTCCTACCTGCTTGCTCTGGTGGCAACCGTAGCGCTTGCCATCCCTGCAACGGCCCAGAAGATTTCCATTTCGGGCCAGGTTCTGGATGCCTCCGACGGCCAGCCGCTCATCGGCGCCGGCGTCATGCTGTCCAACGGCACCGGTACCATCACGGATTATGACGGTAAATACGTCATTCAGGCCGAAAAGAATGCCACCCTCACTTTCTCCTCGCTGGGTTATGTGAGCGTTGTGGAACAAGTGAACGGCCGCACCGTCATCAACGTGAGCCTTTCCCCCGACACCGAATCCCTGGAAGAAGTGGTTGTGTTGGGTTACACCACCCAGAAGAAAGCCGAGCTTTCCAGCGCCGTGGTTTCCATGAGCGGTGAAAAGCTGCGCGACGTAGCCACCAACGACGTAGGTAACATGCTGCAAGGCAAGGTTGCCGGCGTGGTGGTCATGAACGGCTCCGGCCGTCCCGG
>Ga0310690_10005600_pt1 | contig 16949 bp, 25 predicted proteins | sample AusTroGonzalo_MG_2_FD_207661 | JGI IMG/M metagenome (GOLD analysis project Ga0310690, IMG submission 207661) | Bovine rumen microbial communities from tropical cattle in Woodstock, Queensland, Australia - Gonzalo_04 (v2) (version 2) | ecosystem: Host-associated > Mammals > Digestive system >...
AGATAGGGGAGCGAGGACTTCGATGCCAACGCATCAACGATGGTCCAGATAATCAAGCAACAGCATCTTTACATCTACACAGAGCCGATGACCGATGCCGACAGGGAGGAAGAGAGATGAACTGCAATACGGAGGGATGCGACAGATTGGGGGTGTTCTACAACATCAACGGTGTGGAGCGCCTCATGTGCGAGCAATGCCATACGATGTTCGTGGAAGGGCTGGAATTAGGCATCCGGATGGGAACAAGGCTGTCGGAGGATGATAAGGGATGAACAGACTGAACCGCATGATGGAGATGATCGGTAGCGAGGAGAGCGGAACCCCGTACTGGGGGATCGCCTTGGCGGTAAGATGCCCCCATAACTCCTACCACTGGAAGGAGAACAGGTACGTGGGATGCAACACCTGCCTCACGGACCCCAAGGAGTGGTGGAACGGATACAGGGGAGAGGGAGGAAAGGCACCATGAAGGTAACATACTACATGTTTCCATACGACAAGGACAGCGTCTTCGCCGTAAGGCAGAATGATGACAAGACCTACTCCATGAGGACATGGATGGGGAGGTACGATGATGAGTACGGCCCCCAGAAACAGAGGTTCGACCTCAGATCCTCCAAGCCATACATTCCCACCGATGACTTCAATCAATTGGACAGGGTGTTGGCAAGGATAAGGGCGAATCGCATAGGCGAGGACCTCGAAAGCGTAGGGTTCAACTACTCCCCCATCGACAGGAAGACTCATGCCAACCGCACGTTCCTCCAAGCCGGTTACGATGACGACAACCTATGGGTCATCACCAAGAGGAAGCTCTACAACGACCCCTTGGACTGCAGAATCGCCATCATAAGGAGGAAAGAAGAAACGAAGGAGATCCCATGGGAGAAGGAACCCCATACGTTCCTCAGAGGCTCATGGAGATACCACAGATACGATGAGGTCAAGGAGCTCAACGAGGATGCCCTGACCATGATAGACCGCCCGACCGCCTTGAAGATGGCATTGGAGCTTTTCATGGACAAGTGGGAGGAGCAGCTGGCCGACTTCAAGGACTGGTGCGGATTGGAGGCGGGATCATGACCGACCCTACGGAGATAATCATATCCTACGAGGACAGGCTAAGGCTGTCGGAGCTTGCCGGGGAACTCGTACACGCCCAATGGTTAGCGGACAATCCTCTGATAGCGAACTCATTGCCATGCCTCATAGCCTTGGTGGGAGGTCTGATCCTCGCATGGTTGCTGAACAATACCGTATTGGAGGACCTTGAATGGAAATGGTCGCTCGCCATCGACAAATCCATCGAAAGATATGTGCTGCTGAACAAGTTCATGCACGGCATCGTATGGGTCATGCCGTTCATACTCACGGTGTTGGTGTGGTTCCTGTTCCAAGCCTTTAGGGCCCATGACGTTGATGTGATCCAAGCGGAGATTGACGAGATACACCGCATATGGGGGATGAAGTGATAGCATGATAGTGAGGAAGGCATACTGCGACAGATGCAAGAAAGAGATCCCGGGGGAGCCCGTAAGGGTTCCCAAGTACGTGTTCGTACCCAGAGGGAACGGATGCCAGCCGAACGACAGATGGGTGATGCAGAGCAGCTGCGAGGATTACTGTAAGGAATGCGCCCAAAAGCGTGCGGAAAGGGTCATGGGGATATTCGGCAGGAAAGGACTCCCGGACGAACTGCTGAATGTCATGGAGCTATGGATCCAACGCTATTGGAACGACCTGATCCCGGAGGTAATCGGCAAGGAGGAGGACGAATGACGGCGATCGATGATATGAAGATACCAGAATCACTCCTGAAGGATGTGATGCGGGACATAGAGAATGACAGCGGATGCAAAGGATGCGGTATGCACAGGGACGGATGCGTGTGGAAGCGTGCCAACGGACCAAGACCGTTCCACCTGTACTGCGACAAACTAAAATGGATACTGGAAAGGGCGCAGCATTACGGTGAGAAGACGGACCTCCCTCCAGAGACGATCTTGGAGCAGTGGGAATCCGACAGGACCGATTGGTACATGAACCGCTATCAGGATGCCCACCAGCCCCTCATAGACGGGGAGTATGTCCATGTCTATGAGACCATAGATGAATGCCGCAAGGGCATAGGAACGAAGTTCAGATGCCCCAACTGCAAGAAGACGGTGGACGATCCGCAGGAATGCCCCCTATGCCACTGGAAATCATACGGATTGCTATCCTCGGGATATCACGTGTTCCTCAAGGACAAGGGTGCGGCGATCCCCATCTTCAAGCCCCTCACTTGGGAGGAGAGGGAGAAAGCGGAGGGAACTCAATGAAGATTCTGCCATGCGAGATAGGGCTCCTATGCCCCTACAAGAATGCGGCCGGACCGGATGACGATGGATGCGACCCCGCATTCCCCACGATATGCACCTATCCGGATGACGAGGACCATCTGGGAGAGACCACCGAGGAATACGAGTACCTCTGCGGTGTCGAGGAATGCCCCATCATGGGGTCATCATGCTCCCCGTTGGGACAGCTTCTCGCACAGATGGAGGAGGTCGACATGTCGCATCCTCTGAACGACCGTACCATAAAGGTATCCGTGGAGGACCTGAGATGTTCATCGAACTGAGCATGGACGAATTGCCGATCGTGGGAATCTTTGCCTTGGCAGTACTGAGCGCGGAGATATACTGGTATGCCATCAGGCCATGCGCCGCCAAACGCAGGAAGGAGGAGGAACCCATGGGAACACCCGACCTCCTACCATGTCCGAAATGCGGAAAGACGGAGAATGTATCCCTCCAGTACAGGGTAAGGGGCAGGATACATTATTAGATCACATGCACTGAGCACGAGTTCGGCCCAATGGTATGCAAGAGGACTCTGAAAGATGCCGTATCCGAGTGGAACGAGGGGTATATGAGGGAGGGTTACGTGGAGTTCAACCCGATAACCATAAGCGAATACAACCAGAAATACAGATTCGATAACAGCAAGGGGGACAAGGGATGACCTCGCGCAGAGGATGGATGGAAATCAAGCAATCCCAAGAGGATAGGCAATCCTACGAGGATTTCATGAAAGAATACAAAAAGAGATGCGGAGAACCCATGCTGGTCGACTGTCAGAGCTCCATAGTGCCCTCGGATGGCGATCCCACAGGAACGTTCCAATCGAGAAAGCATCAAAGGAGGTCTTGACCATGGGCGTGGTATTCACATCCTACGGACCGATATAGGAATCGGATAATCTCTCATACACCACCATCCAGAGGATCCGCTCGTACATGATGCGCTACTGCGAACTCAGATACCCATGGTCCAAGAACTGGTATAGGATGTTCGTGGAGGCGAGCATAGAGCCCCTGACCGGGGATTACAAGATTCTCATGCACATCATAAGGTCTTCATTGAAGGACATTCCCACGGATAATCCGGAATCCACCGTTTTGGAGGGCATATACATCTTCTGCAACCATGAGGATGACGGAGGGGATTTCACTGACGATTCATGCGTGATGGTGTCCAAAGCCCTCAAAAGACTGATGGATAGCATATCCGATGGCACGCTGGAAGTGAGAGACAGCGATGCCGAGAGGATAGAGGAACTATATCGGCTGTTCAATAGCGTGCCGAAGGACGGCATAGTGAGGATATGGTGAGGAGGTTCTGCAATGGCGAATGAGATGCCGAACGACTTCAAGGTAGCCATGAGGATATACGAATGCAACCTATCCGGGGAACCCATATGGTACAGGAAACTGGCCGATGAGTTCGAGAAGGAGGGTGCGATGGATAGGATGATGGTGTCGAGGAACATAGACAAGCTCTTCGACCTCGGCATAGCGGAGGGCGATTGGGAGAGGATAGACGGCACTTGGACGAGGACATATCGCATAACCGAGAGCATGATCCCGTTCATGAGAGGCCTGAAACAGGGATGGGAACGATGACCCCAAGGAAACACCTCCCAATCCCCCTGAAACCTCTTTGCACCCGTATAGCAATCATATCCGAATGATGATGCAACCGCTAAATACGGATGCTACCATCCATACGCGATGCATTCTATTATAACCGTAAGCATACACGCATACGAACATTCGCATGAGAAGAAATATAATATAAAGCAATAACCTAATACATTCTCAGTCAAGCATCATCCACCGAATGAGAGAACACATGGACACATACGCAGCAACCATACCGTGCCAGCACGTGCCATGTTCTGACAAACCACGCTCATAGGTGGATATATCATCACATTCCATCAGTGATGGAAAGGTTGGTTCACAACAGGTTCCTACGTTGGCACTTTTCCGCGTTCTGAATGTCGGGGGCAATGCCTGGTCCGACTGGGGCAACTCTGTGCAGAACGGTGTGTCCTACTCGAACGTCAACAACGCTTTGTCGAATGCCAACGCCAACATCGGAGCCCGTCTGTACTTTATCGAACATCGTTTGAAAGTGATCCCAACCTTGCCGAGAGGCAGAAAACAAGAAAGCATACAACCCGTGTCGGTAGCGTCCAATGCGAAGACTCGGGAGAACGATAAAGGCATTACCATGAGACATAGACTCAAAGATTGCTATGCCGATCTATACAGAGCCGAGTTCTTGAAGAAAATGGCAGATGCTACCTGTACATCTCGCAGCGACAAGTACGAGGTGATAGCATTCAGGAATGATGAGGATGCATTGTTGGCCAAGCTCAGGCACGACATCATCTACCATCGGGTGGAATTGTCAGATTATCGTGTCTATTATAAGAACGAAAGGGGAAAGAGAAGGCTTGTGGCAGACATAAAGCTGTATCCGGATAGGATACTCCAGACTGCCATCGCCCATCTGATAGAGGACAGGCTGAACAGCACTTTAATCTACCAGACACACGCATCGATCAAAGGTCACGGTTCGCATCTGGCGATGATGGATGCAAGGAAGCATCTCCACAACGACCCGAAACTCTTATACGTTCTCGTGATGGATATCGACCAGTTCTTCGGAAGCATCCCCCCGGAACGCATCAAACTGATGCTCAGGGACTACATCAAGGACAACGAGCTGCTGTTCCTGATAGACAGGATCATAGACAACTACAATAGGACAGGATATCCGGGGATAGCGTTGGGCGGTAGGTTGTCAGCAATGTTCGCCAACCTATACCTGAACGAGCTGGACCATTACATGAAAGAGCATCTCCACGTACACGTCATGGAACGTTACATGGACAACTATTTCATTTTTGGATATTCGAGACAGTGGCTTGAGAAGATCCATCGGGAGGTCGTAGCCAAACTCGGAGAGTTGGGATTGAGACTGAATGACGGCGCATACATTCAGAAGATCGACTCCGAACACGGTGTGGACATGGTTGGATGGGTTGTCTACTCAGATCACGTCCGTATCCGTAAGAAGACCAAGGAAAGGATGCGCAAGACATTCAGACGCATAGAGAGGAAACTCGACTGGTGCGTGGAACTGAGCGACACGGACAGACATTCGATGTCATCGTACATCGGATGTCTGAAGTGGTTCGATTCCTACAATCTCAGAAAGAAAATCGTGACACCCGTTCTGGACAAGATTGCAGAGTAGCAGCGTCTTGAAAGGGGATGGTGGAGTTTCCGCGTCTTTATGAAGTACAACAAGGAGGTATATTATTGATAAGAAGAAACAGAATGAAGATCATGGCTGCACTCGCAGTGCTGGTCATGACGATGGTATGCATCATACCCGTCAACGATTCCGAGAACGGGCTCGATGCGGCCGTAGGAGATGGAGGATCCTACACCTATACCATCGCATACGATTCCTCCCTGATGTCCACGACATCAGCGGCAATAAGTGTGGCCAACATGACGGCCATCAATCATATGGGGACGCCCACGACCGTCTCGATCCTCAATGAGGGGTCGTGGACTTGGAACACCACAACTGGAAGGGGGCCGTTCAACTCGTTCTATGCGGCTTTCGACATGCAGAACGGCAATGCCTATTACGCGGTCCTAAACCCCTACAACCTCACAAAGACCATAACCGGAGAGGATCTCCCCGCGCCTCTGACAAGGTGGAATATCATGTGGGTCCTCCCGACAGTATATATTAAATCCACAGCGAACTCGCTCACGCTTACCAACGATTCCACAGCAGGCGGTACAGCATACGCCCACACGATCAACGGTCATGTCTACAAATACGTGGCCATCGGAGTCTACGAAGGTTCGACTACAACTCTGAACAACCAGACCGTCCTCACATCCACCACCGGAACGATGCCGGCCGCCAATGCCACAAGGGCAACCTTCAGGGGATATGCGCACAATTACGCCATGTCATCGACACTGAACGAAAGCTCATCCTATCCCGCATACTCCATGTTATGGAACTATGATCAGTGGCAGTTGTTCAAGGATATATGCTTTGCAACCATGGAGGATTTCAACTCCGAGAATACCGTTGGTAACGGACATGCCTTCACCAACAATTCAACATATTCCTACCAGACTGGGGCGCTCAACACGATGGGACCATACGCAGGACTTCCGGCCAAGATCACCGACGAGGTCACCGCATTGTCGTACGGTTCGGATTCCGTTAAACTCTTCATCGAGAATGCTTGGGGTGGAGTGTTGGATTTCGTCGATGGTGCTGTTTTCGATGGCAGGACGGGAGTTTATCTGGATTCTTCCAGCAACCCCACCGATGCCCATACGGGAACCTATGTGACCTATCACCAGTGGCCCACCGCGATCCAGAATGGCTACCCTATCTCCATTCAGACCGATAATGCACGTGTATGGGGATTCCAAGGCAGCACCGTCGGAGGGTCCGATACTACTGGAACCGCAGACTACATCTGGACTTCCGCAGACGCTGACCGCGTTCTGGGTGTCGGGGGCGGTGCCTGGTCCGGCTGGGGCAACTCTGTGCGGAGCGGTGTGTCCTCCTCGTACGTCCCCGCCGCTTTGTCGTATGCCGACGCCAGCCTCGGAGCCCGTCTGGCCTTTGTTTTCGATGCCGGTCCGGCATCGACTGTTACGGCAACCATTGACCCAAGCGGATACGGGAGCCTGAGCAACGGAGTACAGACAAGCCAGCCCACCATCAGCGTTGCTGGTGTGCCTTACGCCAGCAACGTTACCGTAAGCGAAAACACCCTTACCGCGAACGGGACCACGATAACCGCAACCCCCACCACAGCAACCGCACAGTACACCTACACGTTCGATGGATGGTATCAGGGTGCGACCAAGATAACTTCATCTCAGATGATCTTAAAGGACACTGCGATAACCGCCAAATTCACAAGGGCGGTCAACAACTACAACGTGACGATATCATCCAACAACACTTCTTACGGAACTGTCACCAACTCATCTTTCTCAAGCATCCCCTATGGTCAGACATTCACAGTGAACGGGACAACCCTATCCATATACGGACAGTCCACAGTAGCGAACAAAACCAGCGATACCTTGGATTACTCTTATGGATTCAGCGGATTCTACATCGACGACACGCTCGTGACCACCGGAACGCAGATATCATCCAATGTAACCATACAGGCAAGATTCACACAGACACCCATCCTTTGGGATGTGGGCATCCAGTCCAACAATACCGCATATGGGACAGTATCTCCCGCTCAGGTACTCGATGTGCCCGGAGGTTCATACTTCTCGGTAAGTGGGACTACCTTGACAATCAATAATACCCCGATCACTGCGACGAAACATGCCGATGACGACCATTGGATATACTCATTCGATGGATGGTACGATGCCCTTACAGGCGGGAATCCGATAACCGCATCCACAAGAGTGACTTCGGATATGAATGTCTATGCAAGATTCTCTCAGACCCTTGCCACCCATACCGCATTGGTCGAATCCAGCAACATCAATTATGGTACCGTCAGCGTAGGTTCCCTCACGAACATCCCATACGGAGAGACGTTCACGGTCACAGGCAACACGCTATCCATCTACAACCAATCCGTGGTGGCGTTAGCCACCGAGGATACGGTAAGATACGAGTACTCCTTCGACGGGTTCGAGACCGAGGGAATCCCGATAGTCACAGGCATGGCGATGACATCCGATATGACTATCAGAGCAGTATTCTCATCCACAGAACTCCTTTACACCGTCATCATTAGCAGCAACAACACCGATTACGGTGATGTCGATGTCAAATCCATAACAGGAGTTCCCGGAGGATCATCCTTCACGGTCAACGGCAACGAGCTGGAGCTTGCGGGAACAACTGTCAGAGCGACCAAGACTACAGATAACGCCCAATACACATACGGATTCGCCGGATGGTACGATGCCCTTACAGGAGGCAACGAGATCACATCTCTGACCACAGTCACATCCAATATGAACGTCTATGCAAGGTTCACGGCAACGGTCAACAACTACACAGTGACCGTTCAGGATGACGGGAGCGGATATGGTTCAGTTTCCCAAGCATCCATTACCAATGTACCTTATGGGACCAACATAACGATCAACGGACAGAGCATCAATGTCAATGGGACACCTGTGACAGCTTCAACGTTGAACGACACCGATCAGTACGATTATGCTTTCATCAACTGGACGGTCAACGGGACTCCAGTATCCGCAAGTTATCAGGTACAGGGCAACGTCACGATTCAGGCCAATTTCGACAGATACACCAAAACGTACGATGTCAACTTCTCCGTCAACGAACCCACATACGGAACTGTATCCCGCAACATAATCCAGAGCGTTCCATATGGGGAATCCTATACGGTGAACGGCAATGTACTGACCCTTTACAACAATACAGTTACTGCGACACCAGTGAACAACGCCCAATATCTCGGATCCCTCGTAGGATGGTTCGATGCCCCCACAGGAGGCAATGAGATAACGGATCTCTCCACCGTGACAGGCGAGGCGATGATATATGCGAGATTCACTGCCAGCATCAAGGAGTATACTGTGACCATACAATCGAACGATGATGAATACGGAACTGTAAGCGCATCATCCGTATCCAATGTCCCTTACGGTACATCGATCACTGTCAACGGGCAGGCTCTGACAGTGAACGGAACCCCGATAACCGCCACGGCCGAGACAGATGATGACCAGTACCATTACTCTTTCGTGAACTGGACCGTATCCAACACACCGATAACCACCAGCTATACCGTTCAGGGCAATGTGACCATCAAGGCCAATTTCAGCAGGGAAATGAAGACGTACAACGTCAATTTCTCGACCAACAACAACGATTACGGAAGCGTATCTCTGTCATTCATCAACGATGTCCCCTATGGAACGAACTTCGTGGTGAATGCCAACAAGGTCAGGCTGAACACGACCACGGTCACGGCAACACCTGTGAATAACCAGCAGTATCTCAGCACTTTCGTGGGATGGTACGATGCACTGATAGGCGGCAATCCGATTACTGACGAGACCGAGATACACGGGAACATGACCGTGTATGCAAGATTCACTGCGACCGTTAAGGAGTACACCATAAACATCCAATCCAACAACACCGCATACGGGACCGTATCCCCTACAGCCCTGACCAACGTGCCCTATGGGACACCGATTCAGGTCAATGGGCAATCATTGATCATCAACGGAACTACCATATATGCTCTGGAAACGCCCCCCACAGAGGACTACAACTACTATATGGAGTCATGGTCCGTCACCGATGGAACCATGGTTCAGGGCAACATGATCATAACGGCGACATTCGTGGAGGGAACACCCCCGGACAGATTCACGCTCAGATACAACCTCCAAGGAGGCCAGGGATACTTCCCGGAGCAGGTACACTGGAAAGAGGGAGAGGAGACCGCATATACATTCGTGATTCCCGAATCCGAGCCCACAAGGAACGGGTTCGACTTCCTCGGATGGGCGACATCATCCGATGCCACAAGTGGGGAATACGAGCCCGGGGACACTATAACGGTCGAGGCCGGGAGGATCGTGGTCCTATATGCCGTATGGGACGAGACGACAGCATTCTCCATAATGGCCATAATCCCCATTCTGGCCGCAGTAGGGCTCCTCGCAGGTTCCGCGATGATATTCATCAACGGCCGCAAGGATGACATCGGTGGAGAGGAAGAGGAGGGTGCAACGGTCATGAACATCCTCGGAGTGGTCCTGGCCGTGATAGCGATAGCCTGCATCATGGTACCGATCATCGGAGGGTTCTGAGAACCCTGAAAGGTCGCGGGATGCTCTCCGCGACCCCCTTAACCGATAACCAATCATAGCATACCTCCGAAACCCCTTACGATGGGATGCAAAACATCCCATCGCCAAGTTTATCCGCTTGCAAACGCAATCAAGGCTCATGGTCGATTACAAGGATATAGGAGCCCTTGATCAGAGGGAATTGACGCTCACGAGGACGATAGAGGGCCTTATGAGGGAATCGGAGAAAGATGGCAATCCCCAAGAGAGAGAAATCCTATCCAAACCCATAGAGATTCTGAGAAAGAGGTTGGAGGAGGTCAGGGCGCAAACCTCCATCGCAGACAATTGATGATAAAGATAAGGAATATGGTCACGCCAAGGGTACTGGGATGGGGTCTCTTGCCCTATCGCGCTCTATACACTCGTAGATGCAGGTGATGGCATTGTCAACGGACTCGCCCCCATAGACATCGGCGATAAAGTCATCCACCTTGCCGAAGACATCATATTGGATGAACAGATCGGACACTTCCTCACATCCCATCCCCTCGCACCTCCTATAATATTCCAACAGGAGCATCTTATAGAAAGTATCATCGGTACATTCATCAATGAATACTTCGCAGCGTCTTCCTCCCAGAATATCCAGAATCCTATCCACGGCAGAATCCTCATCCACGACGCTCTCTATCAGTACATCGTTCCCGAATCCCTCGCAGAACCCGATGAATCCTCTGTCATGATAAAGCCTATGGATGGCGGCGATCTCATCACCACCGATCATTCTCACAGCCATTGTCACCGCATCAGCGATATAGCTCGAATTAAGATACGAATACATGCAATCACTCCACGCTTACGATTACATCTTTGATGTATATTAAGTAATCTGTCGATTCCTTGGTATGGAAAAGAATCTGATCTTTAAGAAGATGCGGTTTCAGCCTTTTCAGGGTCACCCTCCAATCCGGATGGAGATTCGCCTGACGTCTCTGAAGATACCCATCAATTATACCATGGGCCTTATCATCTGCTACCGGACCGATGACCACATCGTAACCATGGTCGAAATTGAGATCGTGGTTATCGGCTATGAAATCGAGCCATTCCTTCGACACTCCATTGAACACGAGGATCTTCAAATCCCTCTTTGCATCATTGACCTTGAAAAGGTACTCGCTGATATGCCCGGTCCTAAGACACGTACCGTTCTCATTGTTGCATCTTGACAGGCTTATCTTCACATACCTATCTGCCTGTTTCTTGCTCGATGTCGTGTAGAAACCCTTTCCGTAATCTTTGTACTTTTTACGGCCATCCGTACCCACACCGTGATTGGATCTCTCGACATCGGGCTTCATGATCTTCACGGACGAACCATGGTATAGGTTTTCATAATCCGACCATTTCCCGAAACCCCCATCTCCCGGTACGCATGTGACACTTCCCTTTTTCACTTTCGGGAACTTCTTTTTCGCATTCTTGGCGGTCTTGATCGCGCTTTTTCCCGTGGAAACGGCCACGGGTCTGCGTTTGGGGGTCTTCGGATCTACCATATTATCATTTATGCATCCGCATAATAACTACAATAACTATACGCTTTATATTCAATTGCAATTGTAAGCGTATTGCAAGCAATAAATAGAATGTGATCATTCTGTTGCATCGAGGAATGAACGATGCAACACATCAGGAATCGGAATCCGAGGGAGGGAATCCTCCCATGAAGGTGTTGGAGCTGTTCGCGGGAACACGTTCCATAGGAAAGGCGTTCGAGGCCCATGGACATCAAGTGTTCAGCGTGGAATGGGACAAGAAGTTCGAGAATATCGCACTCTATCAGGACATCTCCACCCTCACTGCGGAACAATGCGTGGATTTATGCGATGGCAAGCCAGACATAATTTGGGCAAGTCCTGATTGTTTCCTTGAAGGTACTTTGGTATGGACCGACAGAGGGTATGTTCCCATAGAGGAAATCCGTTGCAAGGACAAAGTGCTTACCCATATGGGAAACTACAAGACCGTATACCGTACAATAAAGAAACGTGCTAATGAATTCACAAGAATCAAGATTTCTGGGGTACAGGAGTTCTTGGTAACCGATAACCACCCATTCTATGCGAGGAAGAAAATATCATACACTACAAGAAAAGGAGGACAATCGCAACGCATATCATATCTGGCAGAACCAGAATGGATTAAAGCCAAGGATCTCACAACGGAGTATAGGGTTGGAATTCCCATAAACAACAACTCCAAGATACCTATCTGGGATGGGTTTATCAAAGAATGCAAAAATCAAAAAGGATTGTTCAAGTCAGAACTGAGGAACGAACTCGGAAGGTTGATGGGCGATAAGGACTTCTGGTGGATGGTCGGCCTATATTTCGCAGATGGTTCTCTCTCAGAGAGCAAAGGTATAGTGACCATAAGCTGTGAAAAGAAGATGGATGAGGTCAATACCATAAAGAAGCATCTGGATACCATTGGGATAAGGTATACATTCAATGAAATTACATCGACTTATAGATTCAACATCTGCATGACCGAGTTTACATCATTTTTGAAGCAATTCAGTCATGGAGCACTTAACAAGCAAATCACACCGATGATTCTGGACTTGCCCAAGGAACTCTTGGAATCATTCCTTGACGGATATTTCTATGGGGATGGGAACATAGAAACCGTCAAGGACAACACAGTAATCCACTATACGACAATCAGCAGAAATCTCTACTATGGGATTACTCAATGTCTTTTGAAAGTATATGGGCGTTATCCCTCTTTGGCAATAAGGAAAGTGGAAGATATGCACCCCATAATAGAGGGGCGCAAGGTGAATCTCCACCAAGCTTATTGCGCTTCATTCTATGTTGAAGATCTCGGAAGACTCCAATACACCATCGAGGATGGAATGGCATGGGTCAACGTTCGTTCTGTCGAGAAGGCGGAGGATGAAAGCCATGAAACATACAATCTGTCCATCGAAGATGATGAGTCGTATACAATATTCAACGTAGCAGTCCACAATTGTTCAAGTTACAGCGTGGCTGCAATAGGCCATCACAGGAACAAGAACCCCAAGACGGGTTCTCTTGAACCCAAGACGGACTATGCGAAGTTCTGCGACAGGACGAACGCCCACGTCATAGACCTGATACGTGAGCTTGACCCCACATTCTACTTCATAGAGAATCCGAGGGCCGGACTACGTACCATGGAGTTCATGAAAGGAATCCCAAGGTACACGGTCACATACTGCCAGTATGGGGATTCCAGACAGAAGCCCACCGATATATGGACTAACCACCCATGCCCGGGGTTCAAACCCCCATGCAGACCCGGGAGTTCATGCCACACACCAGCCCCAAGGGGTTCGAGAACGGGAACGCAAGGACTTGAGAACTCGAAGGAGAGGGCGAGGATTCCACCGGAACTTTGCGAGCATATAGTCCGCATCTGCGAGAATCCCAACGGAATAGACGCTTTACATGTCACACCCCAGACCAGACTCACGGAGTTCGGAATCCAGTGACATCAGACATCCAAACCCCTTACCTTAACCACTTACCGACTGACAAGAAGGAGAAGCAAACCATGTGCAAAGGAGATTTAGAGATGGGAGGGGACGATGCCCTCCCGGAGATACCGGAATGCAGATACTGCAACAGGATGCCCGTATTGGAGCCCATAAGGGACTCCGATAACTGGCGCATAGGATGCGAATGCGGACATACGTACTTCGCACCCACCAAGAGGATGGCGATCCTCATGTGGGCATCCGCTCAGGCCAGAAGGGAGGGGGATTCATCATGATCTCGGTCATGTCCAAGATTTTCCATTCGAGGATCCCCGACATCATCGGGGTCATGTACGAACACCCCGGAATGAGCAACAGGCAGATAGCATATGCCATAGAGATGGACGAATCGGGATTATCCAAGCAGTTGCGCCTATTGGAACTCAAAGGCATGACCGTACGCAAGGACAGGAGATGGTATCTCACGGCCATCGGCACGGAGTTGGCCCCGGAGATCCTCGCTCTCAGGGACAGGATAGAGAGGACCATGAGCATGGAGGATGTCGGCGGATGGAAGGACTTCCTCATCAAATACGATTGGTCTGCGGCCAAAGAGGATGCCTGAACCCCTCCGAGGAGAGGATTACATGGCCGCACAACTCGACCAGACCCGCACGTTCTCCAAGAACTGCGCGGTATGCGGGGAGGAGGGGAGGGTGGATGTCAACATCCACCATCCCGTGTACCTCCCGAACACCATCATGCATATATCCAAGGCGTTCACGCTGAAAGGATGGCAGACGTACCCCAACAACCTCGGACTCATCGTGATATGCCCCGAATGCATCAAGAACCGCTCTCAGAGCGAAACGGAGGGCGGAGAGGATGACTGATACCTGCTTCATGTGCGACAAACCTCTGAAAGAGGGGGAGGCCATCCTATCGGTGCCCGCACCGAGCGATGGAGGGAAGGAACGCATGAGGAGATACTGTCCGAGATGCGCCGCGAAGATATCCCTCGCCACCAGAGGGAGGATCCAATGAGAAGGGATGGTAAGACCACTACCATGGGGTTCCTGTGCACCAACTGCCTGAGATCGGAGGAATCCACAGTACCGACCACCATCGACGTCTTCAAGGACGTCGATGCCATCGAGAGGAATCTGACGGAGGGCGGATGGAGGATCGTGAAGGACTTCCCGTATATCAGGTACTACTGCCCCAAGTGCGCACAGGCCGCAAGGGATGACAGTATGAGGATAGAGAAGAGGAAGATGCAGAGGATAATGGAGTCGTGATTTCCCCTATCAAAAACACCCCCCAAAACCACTTCCAGAATGGTTTTGAACCACCAAACCAGCAATTCAACAGACACCTTTTGTTCTATACGTTCAGAAAGAACGGCTAAATATCCATTTTCCCACTAATCTTATACATGACGACTCCACACAAGAGCAAGACATATGCGGTAGCATATGCACGTGTTTCTACGGATGATAAGGACCAGAATCCCGAATCCCAGTTGATGGCCATACGCAAATGGGCAAAGGATAGGGAGGTAACAATCCTGAGCGAGTTCCAAGACCATTCCACCGGAACGAACACCCAACGTAAGGGGCTGTCAGACCTGATGGGATATCTGCAGATGAACGCTCTGGACATGGACCCGGGAAAGGTCACGATGGTGATAGTCCATGATATGGATAGGCTATCGAGGAGCATGAAGGACACCAACAAACTGCTGGATCTGTTCGACCGCTTGGGTGTCAGACTGATGAACATAAGCAACGAGGGTCTGGACACGAGGACCGCAGAGGGAATGGTCGTGGCCGCCGTCAACTCCTATGCGGCCCAGAACTACACCGACCACATCAAGGGGAAGATCCGCGACGGTATCGCAAGGGCGAGGGCGGAGGGAAAGCAGATAGGCCGTCCGTTGAAGAAGGGCGCGGATAAGATCGATATCAAGTCACTGCTCATTCAGGCGGATGCCGGGTACTCCATGAACGAGATAGCGATAATGCACAGCTGTTCGAGGATGACCATCGCCAGAAGGCTGAAGGCCGGCAATGCTCTGGACGAGTTCAAGGCACGCTATGCGGTGGCTGTCGCAAAGTTGTCTGCGGAGAAACACAGAGCAGAAATGGAGAGCAACGCACAGGAAGCACCAGCAAGGGTGGATGACAATGGAACTGATGGATTACAAGCAGAATGAACCCCGTCCGCGTATAGAATGGACCAAGGAGGCCATCGCAGAGACCCTCAGAGCGAACGATGTCCCCAAGGAGGTTCTGACCATCATCCGGAAGAATCTGACCTCCGAGACCCATAGGATAGGCCTCGTGGAGATGCCCAAGCCCAACACGAGGAAGAAATACTACTCCCTGAACATCCCCAAGATGTCCGTGATCACGCAGAAGGACTACGATGCGGTGTTCCCGAGCGATGCGGCCGAGATGTGGAGAGCGACATACAAGGATCCCAAGACCGGGGTCGTGATGAACCGCAACGCATACGTCAAGGGCGGTAAGTGCTTCTGGAGCAAGAATCTGATAATCTCCACGGAAGACCCCAACCTCACCCTGATCGAGAGATTGGACTTCGAGGAGGTGGGCAACGGTCCCGATGACATAGGGGTACCCAAAGCGGAGCCTCCCAAGGCAGATGACCACCAAGAGGGACATTGACCCTCCCCCGGGGGCATATGCCCCCATAACCCCCTTTCCGACCCTATCAGTACCCTCAGCCATACAGAGGATTATTGCATTACATGGAGTTTTGGATGATATATCCACATTCAACCCACATACGCGCGTGCAATCTTATTATTTAATGTATCACATAAATTAATACAAATACAAACTTTATAAAAAATCAATAAATCATTATTTTTCAAGAATCTCAACAATCCCAAAAACATAACATCACGAAAGAACGCATATATTATAGAAAAATGAATAATCTCTTGGAGTGGTATTATGCCCAACGATGGAAAATTGAGAATATCCATAAAGTACGATGATGTAGACATGACCGTGAAAATCTCAAAAGAGAAATCCCCCGGAGTCTACAAAAGCGTGATGTCGGACATCAAAGCAGCAACTGCCGATGTTGATGAACCCGAGCAAAACGAAACAATGTTTGACAATTAAAGCATCTAAGCAATCTGAAAAAACCTTTTTACACTCTCTATCCGCAAAAACCTCTTAATTGCATCCCCATAGG
>Ga0310690_10005601_pt1 | contig 16949 bp, 33 predicted proteins | sample AusTroGonzalo_MG_2_FD_207661 | JGI IMG/M metagenome (GOLD analysis project Ga0310690, IMG submission 207661) | Bovine rumen microbial communities from tropical cattle in Woodstock, Queensland, Australia - Gonzalo_04 (v2) (version 2) | ecosystem: Host-associated > Mammals > Digestive system >...
TTTTTATATAAGGGATTCTTTCGTCTGTTCTCGTGTATCTTGTTGTAAGTATAAAACTGCTCTAACGGTTTGTACTTATTAATAAAAAGCACAGTGCTGACAGGAACCGTGTCATTCTGTGCTACTTCTCTGACATACCTTGAAGTATCCACATTAAAATTCTCTTTAATGTACTTTAAATCAGCATATGCCATACTTTTGTTAATAGCTTTCATATTATGAACAACCTCACTTTATTTTAGTTTTTATTTTTTATTTACCATTATGCTATTGAATCAATTAACATATCAATTGCATCAATAGCATTGTCAACACAATTTAACATTTGTGCTTGACTATACTCATCAAAATATGGGTCTTTTTCTACATCTTCACGATATTTTTCTAACTCATCTGAAACTCTACACAATTTATAATATAATTTTTCTTCGTCTACCATAATTATTTACCTCACTTTATTTTAGTTTTATTTTTATTATATAATAATCAGTGTCATCTACGGTTTCGTTTTAAATATTTTATTATCTCTTCCGCCGTCATTTCTTTCGGGTCAAAACTTTCCTGCCAACCAGTATCATCTGTTATATAAATTAATTTTGTATAATGTGTAATTTCAAAAAAGAAATTCAACCACTCACAAAGCACACTGTACTGAACACTGTTTACTGTATCTGGTACATACACATAATTTTCAAATACACAGTTTACCCGTATGCAGTTAAGATTATCCAATATCAAACTGCCAAAAATACCATTATTTTTAATGTTCATTGTTATATTATACTTTTGCTCTAAATAATCACAAATATCACTATCTATGGTATAGTGTGGCTGATTTTCTTCTGTAGATATGCAACTCCCATCAGGCAATATGAACATCCTTTTAGACTCAACGCCACAACCATAATTATTTTTTATAAATGTGGTTATATCTGATACGATTTCTTTGTCTGCCAGTAATTTTTCTAATGAATAATTTGCACTATTAACTGGTTTGCTAAAAATTTTCTTGCCACACTTTACCGTTTCACGCATAGCATTACATATGGAATTTAAGCTCGCCTCAGATAGATTATAACAATGTGCAAATGCAAAATCGCCTAAATAATTCATAGGGTGAATTAAAACATTTTCAAGCCATTTATTATTAGCAAAAGCATTTTTTCCTATATATTCAACATTATCTGGTATATTTATAACTTTTAATTGTGTATTAAAAAACGCATTATTACCTATATACCGTAATTTATTCCCAAGTTTGATTGAAGATAACTGTGAGTTTTCAAATGCACCCTCACCTATAAACTCAACATTATTAAAATCAACTCTCTCCACACTGCTATTAGAAAAAACACCATTATCTATTTTGCGTATGTTATCAGGTATTTTTAAATAATCTGTTTCGCCACCACTATATTCAATAAGAGTGTCACCATCTACAATGAAATGCTCTTCTTTATATTTATTATAATATATAGTACACAGTGTATTTATATCATCAGTAGATAACTCGTAAACTCTCTGTAAGTCTTTAATAATAGAATCATCAAAAATAAACTTGGCATCTAATCTTAAAACACTGTGGATTTCATCTGCATACTCTTCAAGTTCATCTCTGTCGAAATTTTCAACAATTGTTATCATTACTCTTCTAAATTATCAATGTAATCATAAAATTCATTACTAAATGTATTAAATTGATGCACGAATTTTTCCCATTTATCTGACACGCTATTTAACATAGATTCAACTCGGTCAATAGAATACCAGCCTTTCCAGGGTTCTGACGGTCTACTGCCCCACCCATTATATGTCGATAAGTATGTCACATAATCTGAACCAAGCTCACTTAAACCCTGACTGCCATAAGGTCCATCTTCTATTTCTGCAATACCCTTTACAGTACACCCGATATTGCCTTCCTTTTGTTGATTTCCATAATATAACCCATCAATTCCATAATGGTCATAAAAATTTATACCAGACCTTGATTTAAAACCCCGTAATAACCCAAGTTTTTCCAGCTTCTCTGCAAGCTGTATCATTTCTTTTATGGGTTCAGCATATTCCAGTGATTCTTCATAAATGTCGTCCCACATTGCTTTTAATTTTATAACTTTGTTTTCTTTATCCATTACCTGCCTATCAGAAATCCTGCCCAACTTTGCAAGTCTTTCTGCATTATCTTCATAAATTTTTACCATAATTATTTACCTCACTGTTTAATTTTTTGTTTTTATTTATCATACCCTATAGGCATAAATTTTTTCATTATTAATATTACCAATAATTAACTCTTTGCCATCATAACAAGCGAGTTCATTAGCAATACCCCACTCGTCAATAACATTTTTAGCAAACTCTCGACTGTCAATCATATATGCTATTTCATATCGGTCAAAATCTTCTATGTCGCCATTTGAATCATCCCAAGTTTTTTGCAATGCCCATTGAAGTGATTCATCTTCAACATAATCCTCTCCGTGGTCAATAAATGAACTCTCAAATTCATCTACAGCGGTTTCGTACATTTCATCTTCTGTGCCAACATAGTAAGCACGACCATCTGGGTAACGGTCAGAATAAATTTCATAATAATACCTACCAGCCTCATAAACATCATCATAACCTATCCCAAGATAATCTGCAAGTAGTTTAGCGTATTTATCATAGTCTGTGGATTCAAACTTTTTTCTTACCATAACTTTATTATTTGACCTTCGATTCTCCAAAACTATATTATATTTATTTACCCAAAAACCAATATCCTTAAAAGCATTATTAATAAGTTCGTCTATTGATTTATAATCGGATATAATATAAACGGCTGTGTCAACTGGCTCCCACCACTCGTCACCATCATCAGAATAAATTTCATTCAATTCAATAAAGATATCATCCAACAGGTCTTCAGTAATTACCATTTCTTCGAGCTTAATATATAACCCATACCTTTTATTCAATCTTACTTGTTCACCATTATAATAATCCTGGCTATCAATTAAGGAATGTATAGCATTTTTTAATTCTTCTTTAACTCTGGTTATCATATACTCACCTACTTTATTATCACATTAATTATAATATATTTCTTCTATGCCTAATTCATTATCTAATTTATACATAACTTTACCGTTAATCTTTACAATGGCTTCTTTAATGTTTTTGGTATTATACCCGCCACCACAAACCAGTAAAGCATCACCAACAATATAACCAGCAACTTCATCTCTGCTATAATTACTATCTATATAATATGTGTCTTCAAACACATAATATCCGTTCTCTTTTTTGCCTACATATCTGGGGTCGTCTTTAAATAATTTATATTTTACTACCGTCTTAAATGCTTTTTTAGGATTACGCTCGTCTTCCCAATATGCTTCTTTTACTTTTCTTTTCCTACCATTAATCTTTGATTCATAAGCAACACTATCAAAATCAGACATAAACGATGCTAAATGCTTATTCATTTGAGTTTCATAATCCTCAACATTGAATATCTTATCTACTTCATTGTACCCACTGTATTCACCATTTTCATCACCGTAATGCTTAACTTTATAAATTTTCTTTATACCATTCTTACGACAATATTTTTTAGCGTCTTTTAAATTATCAAATTGATTTTCATAATCATCACCACACTCATATGTAAACCAATAATCATTATAATTTATTGCTTCTTTTACTTTTCTTTTCCTACCATTAGTGCTGAACTTACGATTGCGATTTTCCATCCTATTCCTGCCCTTTTCCCAAATGACTGTTAATTCATTGTCGCCGTCTTCCCAATAAATTATTTCAACAACAGAATCATAACCATTATCTTCGGCATATCTTATTGCCTGCTCCTTGTTATCAAAATATTTTACTATTCCGTTATCGCTATCTTCAACACCATACTGAACATACTCAGAAGATTCACCGTCCTCCCAATATGCTTCTTTCATTTTCCTTTTTCTGCGGCTGTTACCAGTACCACAAACTTTTCTACCTTCAACTAATTCACAGTCAGCCCATCTTAACAATTCTCTTTGATGGTCTTCAAGATAATACATATAACTCTTGTCTTCATATTCCCAATCTAAAAACTCATCATAACTCACAAAGCATTCATTATATCTGCTTTCATCAGCATAACAAGAAGTTTTAAAATCGTACCAATCATACCCTCTATCTTTACACCAATCAATCGTATATAACTGATATAACTGTCTACTATTTAATTCCATAATATTTCACCCCATTATTTTCTTTCTGAAATCTTTTACAAAATCGTAAGACCAATCACTGAATATTTTACTTTCAGTTGAATTTTCAATTGCTCTTATAAGGGAATTTATGGAACTATACCTCTGTTCGTCTCTCAAACCCTCAACATCTTTGATTATCTCTAATGTATCTGGATATACCCAAACTTCTAATGTATATGGTTCTGCTGGTAAATTTTCTGTACCATTAAGTATATCATCCGCAAAAATATCTGCATATAAAATTGAAATGGGATTATCATTATATGCTTTTTCTCTCTCACCGACATCTTCATATATATCAATAAATCCGCATTTGTCTATCCAAAAATCTATAATAGCATTACCTAATAATTCCCTCTCATTAGGATTTAACGATTCTATAATTTTCTTTACCATATATTACATCTCCTATCAATATTATTCATCGTCTACTGGATAAGGTGAATTTATTGTAAAAGCATTCTTAGTTACCTTATCACCGTAAACTAAATCAAACTTTAACTCTCTCTCAAAATTCTTTAAAATTTCAGCAACATCTTCTCTATAACTGTCCTTGCCTAATTTTACTGCATATTTATAGAGCGATAACGGCTTAAGGCAGTCATTGTCTAAATAAAATCCTGCAATTTCTTCTGCCGTTTTCGGTCTGTTCGGTCTGTTGTCTTTGTATTCATTATATAAATCTATGTAATAATGAAAATCATTTTTTAAACTCTCTTCATAAACTTTTATCAAAATATTTCACCTACCATAGTCAGCTTAATTATTTGTTATATCATACCATTGGCTTTCATTTCATTATAAAGATTATTCACATCTACCTTAAAAGAAATTACAGAGTCATTCATCTTTTTAATGTCGTCATCTGTTAATTTTTCACTGCCAGTATAATAATCTTCGGCTGACGGGACAAACAGCATCCAATCCACTGTACCACTGCTCAAATCAACCATAGCGTCCACCCAAGTTGGATAAACATCGGTTCTAATAGCAAAAACATCGTCTTCACGGCGTTCAAACTCAATAACATCAACCAATCCATAATCAAAATAATTCATAGTTTTTCCATTATCAAATATATTATCTTCAAAATATTTTGCATATCTGCAAATCTCAACCATCTTTTTATCAAGAGAGCTTAACACCCCAAAATAATCAATTGGCTTCTCTGTACTTTCATTTACCTTTTTGGATTCCATTTTATTTAATCCCCAAAATCCACCAATAAAATCACTATCATACCAACGGTGATTTCCATAATATTTAATAAGGAACTCATTAGGTATATCATCGGGGCTATCAAATTTATGACTTGTGTTATTATAAACATAATTTCTCACTTTTTTAAGAAATTTAGGATAATTTCGTATAATATCTTTAATAGTATAAGATTGTTCATTCTCATTTATTATTCTTACCATAACTTTTACCTCACATTAAATAATTATAAATTATAATTCTGCTATAAAATCGCCAGTTTCAGTGTCATATACAATAAATGAATCTGGATAATAATAAAATCTCTCGTAAAGGTCTTCACTTATTGCACTTATGATTTCATCTTCGTCCATAGCATCAATTTTATACTTGCTAACCGTTACTTTTCTTGGCAGTAACTCGTAATCTGCTGAACGACCATCTCTGTATGCAGAAAAAATGTCTGTCCATTCAGAATTCCATATGATATTATCAACAGTTACAGTTGGATAGCCAAGAGCCTCTTTTAATCGCCTAAAATTACGATTAGTCTTATATCTGTTATTCTCATATTTTTTATTTACCAACTATACCACTCCAGTCTCAATGATTTTTATCATAATAATCCATTAACTCAACCCGTTTATCCACTAAATCCTTTATTAAACCTAAATTATACATTTGTTTATCTAAAAACTCATCAAAAGAAACATATTTTTCGGGATAATATTTTCCGTCACCAGCATCTGTATAATTATATCCCAGCGATTTACACCAAAATATTTGATAAAGAAAATATAATTCGCTCATTTCTATTTCCATTACCATTACCGCCTTAATCTAAAACAACTAACAATGAGGTGTCAACAATAAACATTTCTTCACCTCGTTCAATAAAAGGTTGAATTATATGATTTAATACATCTCTATCTTCGCACTGCGTAAAACAAGTCCAGTCACCTTCTGTTTTTCTCACTGCTATATATTTATAAAACAGTGAATCAGTAGGCACTAAATAAATCTTTAAACCACCCTCACCAATAGTAACAGTTTTAAATTTGCTTGAATGTGTACCAGCAAATTCCCCGTTTTGCTCTGTGGTTTCAATAATGTTTTCTTCCGCCATTTTGTCCTCACATTTATTTTAATATTAATCTTTTAAGCCCCTGCTAAAAAGATAATTATCGTACTCGGCTTTTAACATATTTTTCATATTATCATCCATAGTTTCTAAATCTTCTGCAAAACCTGGATAATATAAACTGTCAACCCAAGCACGATAATCTGATTCTTTTGATTCTGTTCTTTTCTTTTTATTACCATCAGATAATTTTATAATCATAATTGGTCACCTCAATTTTTATTCTTTTATTTTACAACTTTATATTTAAGATTACTATTTTTATCAATTATACCATCTGCTATAAGGTCATAGAGTAAATCTGAAAGGAAAACTAAATCAACATCAAGACTTGATTTCCCTGTATGACTACCCGTTCTATCTAAATGCCATTTATTGTAAACTTTATTATTGCTGTCAAAGAAATCATAATGAACATACTTTTCGGTTCCGATTTCATCAAGGATATCTTGTATGATTTCATCTCTATGGTCTTCAAGATAATCTTCATATTCAGCATCATTCATAGGAACTAACTCGCCGTAAGTTTTAACACTGATTAATTCAAATGTCTCTGCACCTTTAAGAAATCTCTCAATTTTAGGAATATCATTTTCAAGCACGGGACCTGTTAATTCCATAGGATGTAAATATAATCTTTCTTCTGTACCAGGCTTCACAGCAGTTGGACAGGAACCAGAAAACATACCCTCTCTTATTACAAAGCCATTATCTTCAAACATATGGATAATCTCATCATAAAATGCAAAACGGTCTTCCTCACTGACACCAGCCCAGCCGTCTCCCCACTTATAACCAGAATCAATATTAAAATGTGTATTTAAATATACATCATTACTATTTACACTTTCATATACCTTTATCATAGTTTTTTACCTCAACATTATTCATCATCAGTGCCAAACATTTCATCCCAACAATCGGGACAAATACCACCCATAAGCAACTCTCTCCACTCATCAGGAACATATGCAAATAAATCTTGTATCAGCGGTCTATGCCATCTGTCGCTATAAATATATGTATCGTAATCTGATTCATTTACATTTATATAATAATCCTTATGACAAGACGGGCAAGTGCAAGTGACCGTAATGGTATCATTAGGGTCAAGTCTTTCACTCTCTTTTAAAGTTACTCTTGACACCCGTGCATTTATTTTATTTGTTTCAAAATCATTTGCCTCTCGTAAGCCTTTAATTATACTCTTATATACCATAATAACCACACACTTTAATCCTTATCAATAATAGTGTTTATATCTGCTTTATCTATTTCAATCATAGTGAACACATATGGACAAAGCTCATCGGGCGGAACAGATTCTTTTGCCATATATAAAAACTTTTTAATTTCTGACGGCTCGTAATCTTGGAAATACCCTAAATCAATTAATACCCTAACCACATTAGGTATTTCACCCTCTGTATATACCCACTCTTTCGTATCTTTTGATTCAAATATTCTTGCTGGAAATTTTCTTACCATTACTGTTTTCCCCCAATTATGGATATTGCATTATCTTTTTATCCCAAGGACCATATGTTCCAAATTTATCAAGCATTTTTAAAACTTCTTGCCCGTCATACTCGTGCGTATATTCTATATTACCTAATAAATAGTAAACATCTTTCGGCATTTCTACATTAGCAGAACAATCAATAGCCTTATCACCATATTCAACCCAAGCGTGACCATATTGTATTCCCTCAATAGCACCTTGCCCCGTTACTATTCCGTGAACAAGTTTGTATTTTCTTGGATTTTCCATAAACTTATTTAATGAAGCAACATAACAATTTCCGTGTTTATTTTCTTCTGGAATACTGTCAAGGTCTATATTTGATTCATATATTTTAATCATTTATATCACCAAATTATTTATATCTAACATATGTTCCGTTAGAACCTATCTTTTTTCTTAATATTTCATTACCGTTATCATCAGTAACAATATAAAAACTACCTCGCTCTTCTATATTGACATCAGTTAACTGCTTTTTATTTGCTTTAGGGTGTTTCCTCGTCCCTGTCCATACAATATAATCAATATCGCCCTTCTTAACACCATTGTTTTTATTAACCGCCTTATTTTCCCAACTGTTAATTATATCTGGAGTTAATTCAACAACTACATCTTCGTCAACAGAATAAAATTCAGTCTTATTATAATAGTTACTCGTATGATGCCAAGATGAATTATAAAGTAATTTATCTTTTAATAATGGTAAAGAAATTTTCTTTAAATCATCTACAATGTCAGGATTAATTTCTGAAACGGCTGAAAGTATGTCTTGTTTTGTCCATTTGGATTTTGGTTTTTCACCATTTTCATATGCATCAACAGCATTATTACTCATTGAATATCCGCTATACCCTGCCTCATATATCTTAATCATAAATTGTCACCATTAATAATAAATATGATTATCATAACAGTAATTATAATTAGGAAGGATATTTTCTATTTCATCAATCCAAATAGTATCTAATATACCATTACTACTAACATAATCTTTTATGTACTCTAAACTGTCACCGCTGAAATCACTATTGATTTCGTATGCGACTTCATATTCAGTATCAACATTATGTAACAGAAGTTCAACAAGTAAATAAGCTCCCTCGTCTGCATCTTCTTCATTAGGGAATAAAAGAGGATACTCTTCCATTAACCAGTCAATTAATTCACTTTTATCAGGGTCATCAATATTTACATATGTATCCATAACTGATACATAATCATCGCTGTCATTATATCCAAATGGTAAATCATCATCAAAATTCTCTTTACACTGTTTTGATTCAACCTTATATAAGAATTGATAGTCCCAGGAATCATACTCCACATTGTGTGCACATTTGGCATTGGTATCTAAAATCACAATATAATCATCATTTTCGCTTTTAAGAACCTCGCCCTCTGGGATTTCGATAGTGTCACCATTCTTTAATTTAACTAACTTACTTTCATTAATTAACAAATCAATCACCAACTTACATATTTAAAACTTTTTCTTTAAAGTTAATCTTTAAATACTTATACTATTATCTGCATTTCTTTTATTTTTCTGTTTCTCAATCGGGTCAGTAGAATCTTGACTGTCTACACTTTCACTGTCGTCTGTATCTACGATTTCAGAAATATCAACATCTATATCATTATCCTCTGCACCGTCTTCTACGCCATCAACTTCGTCATCATCTGGCTCGTCTGCTTCAAGTTCTACAAGAAGTTCACCGTCATCTTCATCGTCTATATCAAATCTTGAAGTTCCATCTTCCACATTTGGTATTAAATCAATTGAACTTCTCTTGAAACTGCCTATACTTCCGCAGTTAGTTGCTTCTTCATATCCACGGCTATGACAATTTTCTCTTATATATTCATAACCCGTGTTATAGTCGTCTGTTTCTCTGTAAACAAGGTCATAAATTTCTTTACCCTCAAAATTACAATAAGCACAAGTTACATCATAGTAATAAACAAGACCAGTACTACCAGCGTGTCCTTTACCATAAATTAAGTCTTCGCCACATATCGGGCAAACACCCTCGTAACCTATTCTATCATTTATTCCCATAGTCAATCACCCCTTACTGAACTCTCTTTAGTTCCCGCAAGTCTTCCATTAAACCGTCTACAAATGAATTACCATTAAGTATGTCGTGATAGTCTGAATAAAGTTCTTCTACCATAAACAACTGATGCTGTGATATCTCACCGTTCTTAATACACTCATTATGTATGTGCATAATTCTTTCTCTGATTTGGTCACGAAGTGTTTTCTTAATATCTGCCATATCAGCGTTTGACTTCTCAATAAAAGCATTAAGAGTTGCTTGTACTTCATTGAGTGTCTTATTGATATCATCAATTACACTTACCATTTCTTGCATTTCAACATCTATTTCTTCATCTATGGTATCCTTTGTAAGATTCTTTGCAAGTTTCTTTGCTACCTTATATATTATACCGCCAGCCGCTGACAGCGTTCCAATTGCACCAGCAACCCATAATAAAATGTTTGTATTTATCGTAATAGTTTCCATAATCAACACTCCAATGCTTTTATTTTCCTTACCATTAAAGCATTAGTCAGTTTTGTTCCTCTAAAAACTCCAATAATTAACTTATTCTAATACTAATTGGCTCGTTTAATTATTTATGTTGTTTCATCATAGTCTGATTCAAAATCTCCGAAACTGTCATTACCAAAATCAAAATCACCGCCGCCAGTATCGTCAACTGTACCCGTGGCAAAATCATTTCCGCCTCCAGTATCAGTATCACTGGTACCACTGTCAAAATCGCTTCCGAAGTCGCCACCGAAATCGTCACCGCCAAATGAGTGGCTACTGTGACCACCTCCGCCGAAACCACCAAAGTCTTCATCCTCGCCATTTTCTTCCATATCCTCTGGATTTTCCTCTGGAATATCTTCAAGTATTTTAGAAATGTCTGGCTCGTTAAGATAAGAATTGATGAGATATTCAACAATTTCTTTCATAGCACCCTCATCAACTTCATTCATACCGTTGTTAATAAGGTCAATGATTGAATTTGCTAAATCAATATGCGTTGCAAGGTCTTCACTTCTTTCAGCATCCTCAGAAGTTGAGGGCGAAACCATTTTAATTGTGAAATTATTCACATTTTTATCCAGATGCTTATTAACAGCAAATATATTAATTAAAGTAGTAATACCCTGAATATATACATTTTGGATTCTTTTGATTGTTCTCGCATACCTTGCATCAATTTTAGTTAATGAAGTTCCACCACCCAGTCCATTTTCCTGTGCAGTTCCACTTATATATGATAAGGGGATTTTTAAACCACCAGCTAACTTTTCTTTGAAATAATCAAGGTCAACGATAGATTTAATATCTACATCACCGCCAAGATTACTTGCTGAAATAGCACCTTTACCATTATATGTAGGAACATAAATGCAATTATCAATCGGACCAGGATTTGCTTGTGAAGTGAATGTTCCCTCTGTTTTATCCATAAAGTTCTTTTGCTCAATAATAGTTTTAAATCTTTTAAGAACTTCTCTTGCTTGTGATTTAGGCATATCACCCATCTCTATTTGCAAAATGCGGATTATTGATGACCGTGTTACTCTATTAAGTAATAAAGCATCTTCCATAAGTTTTAATTCTTGGTATGATTTATATACATCATTAAGAATTGACTTACCACGATTTACTTTATATTTTATTAATTTCGTATCACCACTATCATTAGAAACTTCAATATCAACCGTCTGTCCAAACCTTTCATTTCCTGCTAAATACATATGAACATATTTGTCAGACGGCATTAAAATATCCTCATCGGAAACCTGTATGGTTTGATAAAAATATTTAGGGTCTAAACTGTTAGTGTTATTTTCTTTTGTTTTAACGAAACCTACTGTCTTGCCTTTTCTTGTAAGCTCATATACAGTTGAAGGGTTTTCAACCCTCTCTATATATTCCTCTAACTCTGAACCTTTCTTCGGTCTGTAAACTTGCATTGTAGTTGAGGTTCCTGCGTCATCAAGACCGTATGGATTAGCATCATCACTACCTTCGTCATCTCGGAAAAGTTCAAGATATAAATCACCATACTTAACAAGTGAACGAATGTGTGACCAGGCATTTGTATTTAATTGAAATATGTCAATTAATCTATTAGCAAATGCAGAAATGTCGGGGTCATCTGATTCAGCCCAAATAACATTACCGTCACGATTATACTGCGTAGCATCATCGGCGTACATATCTAATGCAGACGAAATAACAGAATCTTTTTCCATCTCGTCAAATATTCGGTACCTCGCTTCTGCATCTGATGATAACTCACGAAATTCCTGTAAATCTGACAGATTACCAACTAAACTGTTGTTCTTGTCAATTTCATCTACAATGTTGACTAAATCAGAAGGTGTGCCTGCGGTATTAGGCATTTTATTAATTCCTGGATTACCTTTCACCCTAACCCGTAAAACATCTTCATATAACAATTTTCTACGAATATCAGCCATAATTAACTCCTAATCTTTATTTTAAATAAATAATTACCACTCTACTGATATAAAGATATTATATCGGCTCTATGTTGCGGAATATTATTCACCGCATTATTCCGATATATCTCTTCAACAATTCAGGTAAAATTATTAAAGTTTATTCAAAAAATTCAGCATTTTGTAAAAATACAGATAAGGTACTGCAAAATATATACAGTACCTCGTTAAAAATTATTTAATATTTACCGTGTATTAGGTTTTGATTTCAACTGCTCACTTAATGCTTTAACCAACTTTTTTATATCTGAATTTATTGTCAATGTATCAAAATACACAGCAAACTTATAATCATTATCATAATAACTTTCAGCATTCCTTATTGATTTTAAACACCTGTCACGAACATTTGTTATGTTATCATAATGAATATAAGAATTTAATAAACAAAAAGCATATTTATCATTTTTTGTAATTAAATCTCGAAAACCGACTTCTTGATTATAATACTTGACAATAAATTTTTTTATAAGCATTACCATAGCATTGACATCTTCACTACTACACGGCTTGCTTAAATACGCCCGTATTTGCGTCATATTTTATACCACTATTTCTCGTTTTATATGAAATCTCCTACCTTATGGGTTGAATGACACCAATGTGTAATACAGTATAGTGTTTCTTCTTTTTTAGAATTAAACGGATTTTTGGTAACACCTTCTGATAAAATGTTCCATTTACGGTTTTTCTTATCATATGTTGCAAATGCAAACAATGGTTTCTCATATATTTTATTTCTCTGGTCTTTGGTTATTTTACTACCATAGGCACAGCAAACCTCGTCATTTTTAGGAAGTTTATCATTTACTGAATTCCAATTTGAACTGGCACGAACTGCATCTTCACAAATACTGTTCAATAACTCTTCTCTTGATTTTTCGTCTGCCTTATATTCAACTGTCTGCGTATACTCATTCACCTTATTATCTATCCAAGACATAATAGCATCAATGCTATCAAAATTATCCAAAGCATAAAACTTATCGTATGTACTCTTATTTGACCGTGTAATCATTATATTAAATGTTATGGTTTTTTCACCCATCATATCATACACATCGTCATATGTTAAGCTCGCAAATGTATTTCGGGTATTTGCTATAACAACACTCCAACCACCGTTTGTATATTCTATTTCAGAATTATATTTTTCTGAAACGGCTTCTGCTATTGCACTGAAATCATCATTTGAAATTGAATCATTAATCTCAAAAATTTTATCTTCGTTACTGTATATACCAGGTGAGAGAGTACCTGAAAAGTCTCCACCGTCATTATGTGTTTCATATGAATGCTTTGCACAATTCATATATGCCTCATATTTGCTTTCTGCCTGACACAGTAATCCATTTATACTGTAATATTTCATTTTATCCACCTGCCTCACACAATTTTCTCACCATTAATCCCAGTCTTCAATAATTTCATCTTCAATAATGGGAGTCCAATCTAATGCCTTACCACAATATGGACAAAAACTATTCGTTTCTATCACTTCTCTACCACACTCACAAAAGCCTCGCTTCAAAAAGCATAATATATTCTGTTTCGCAGGACGAATCGCCCACTGCTTACACACGCTATCTATTGCTAAATTTATGCAATTCCTTTTGTAATCACCGCTCATTAGTGCCCTTTTAAGATTAGTTATTATTTCGTTAAAATCTACATCAGTACACTCATTAAGTGTTTTCTTGGGTTCAATTTTAGATTTCATTGCTCTTGCCATTTTGCATTATCCTCCGTTAATATTTTCCTTTTATCACCACTGGTTTTCTTTTGTGATTCAGAATATACTGCTAAATAATCATCACACAAACTTGCGATAGAACGAATTCGTTCAATATTATTTTCTTCATTCTTTTCTTTAAGAATATTTTCACAAAGATATTTAACAGCCTCTGCAACAACTTTGTCTTTTGTCATTTTTTCCATTATATCACCCCCTTTTTAATTTTTCAATAGCAAACTCATATAATTCTTTAACTATCATAACTTTCTGTATCCTCTAATAACATTTCAGCAATCTCTTTCGGAATATCAAAGCATTTTTTGATTTTGCTTTCTTTCTTTACTCCATAACTGCAAAAATAGTTTGGGTGCGTGTAAATGTCGTATACTGTACACACTATATCTGTCGGCTCAAAGCGGTCTCCCTCATATTTTTCTTCCGCTTTCTTGCAATACTTGCAATCTTTACACCTCACTATGTCAGGGGTGTCTGCTATCATTTGACTTATTTCTGTTATTGCCTGTGCGTACACCCATAAGTCTTGATGTCTCATCTCACCTATATCAATAGTAAGATTATAAAGCCATTTTATTGCTTCCTCTCGTGTCATTCTGTTTCCCTACTTTCTAAACATTATAACAAAATATACAGAATTTTACATCTAATATAATTTTCATTATTTACCAATCTTTACTTAATTTTCAATTTGGTGACTTAAAATCATCATTCAGAATATAACATATTTTCAATTACATACGCTTTAACTACTGGAGTGTAAGCAAAATGGTTATATAACTCTACAATTCCTTTTATATCATCTTCACTATATCCATTCATACACTTTAAAAACATTTCAGATGCTTCACCATAATATATTGCCAATTCTTGCACTGCGTTTTTAAAATTAATTGCACATTTTACATAGTGACTGTCATCTTGTAATATAAATAAGTAACATTTTTCACTCACTGTCGCTTTCTTTCCTTTCTCCGAGCCAAAATTCAAGAAGATGTTTAGCATTTTGTATTTCTTTATCAATTTGCTTTACCTTTTCTCCGAACTCTTGAATAAATCTTTCATCTAAATTACAACGGGTAGGTGCAAATTCTAAGGCTTTAACTTGCTCATACTCTTTAAGCAATTTCTCATAATTTGTCACTCTGTTTCACCTCTCATCTTCTTTTCTTTCTGCTTTCGCAAAAAATTTGTTTTCTTCCACTCTCTCATATCAGCACCGCAATTAGGACAAAAGTCCCAGGTGCAAGTCGTTTGGTGAGGTAATACTTGTTCTGCATAATGATGACATACACTACATTTCATATCAGTTACGCTGTGAGTGGTACATTCCCACCTTTTAACCTCTTCCCACTCTCCGTGTTTTTCTTTTCCACTTGATGTCTCAACCGCTTCGCTTTCATAAACCCAAAACACAACATAACAATTGTGATTTGTGTCATAATAAATGCTTACGATTTGCTCTGCATTTTTCAAGCCATACCAATCCTCGTCTTGCTCCGCAATTGCTGTGTTTATGTCATTTGGGTCTTTGCAAAATTGCCAATTTATCCGTTTCATCATTCTATTTCTCCTCTATTCTTAAAAGATTTTGAAAAAACATCAATTATCTCTTTTTCTTTTGCCTTACAAATTTCTGTTTTGTCATACTCTGTATTAGTTAAATCCTTAAACTTTTGTTCAGCAATATCATTACCATATATACCCCATAAAAGTCGGTATAAAGTATCATAATCATATTCCTTATTTTCATTATTTCTTTCTTTCATTTTCTCCTTTATCCCCTTTATCCATTTTCTTTACTAATTTTTTATTCTGTCTTTCTTCGATTTTGTCATAGGCAAATTCAATAACAAGAACAATAGGAATACAAAATAGGACTTCTATGATTATATTTTTAATATGGGCAATTACTGTCATTTTGTTTCTTTCCTTTCGCTCATAACAGCACTACCAAATCAGTATGTTCTTCGTTTTGTTTAGGTCGGATAATCGGATTGCACTCGTCAACTCCGTAATACAATCCCCCATCATCTCTGTACTGAATTTCAACATCAAGGTTATCGGCTGAATGTTCAACCGCCCATTCATATAATTCTTTAATTGTCATTCTGTTTCTTTCCTCTCTCCACAAAGGTGAGTGTATATAATTCTTAATGCATCGGAAAACCCTGCGTCATAATCTTCTTTAGCATAATCTGTTTCGCAAGGTATGTTTGATATTAAATTCGTAATATAGGTTTTAAGAGTTTCTACATCTACCACATCGGCAGGGGGCATTTCATTTATAATTTTTGCAAGAGCTTTTGTATGTGCAACTAAATGATATAAATCTGAGTCTTTATCTGCGAGTAGAATCCAGGGATTGTTTGCAGTATTTGCCATTATTTTTAGTATTAGGTCTTCTGTATTTATGTATTTCACTCTACTTCTCCCTTTCTTCCTTAATCTTGATTTCCATAATTGTCTTCGTTTGGGTCAACCTCTCGTGAGCCTGCTTAAGATTTTTATTTATATAATCACTTGCC
>Ga0310690_10005602_pt1 | contig 16948 bp, 15 predicted proteins | sample AusTroGonzalo_MG_2_FD_207661 | JGI IMG/M metagenome (GOLD analysis project Ga0310690, IMG submission 207661) | Bovine rumen microbial communities from tropical cattle in Woodstock, Queensland, Australia - Gonzalo_04 (v2) (version 2) | ecosystem: Host-associated > Mammals > Digestive system >...
AGATAATCAGGCTAAATGATTATTCGGACCATAACGAAATCCCGGACAGCGCGTCCGGGATTTCTTATGTCCGCTTTGGCGGGGGATCAGGGCGAGGGAGATTCTTCCTCAATATTCAGGGGAGAGCGGCAGATTCGGATATTCGGGAGCTTGGTCAGGCCCTCCAGGGTTGTCAGGCGTTCGTGGTAGCCGTCGGCAAAGCCTTCGTTGAGGATGATTTTATTATAGAGACTTCCGGAAATCTGGAGAAAGAGGATTTCTTCGTCGGAAACGGAATAGACCACGGCACTGTGCTGATATTTTTTTTCCTTGCCTTTGACGACGGCGGTGAACTCCGTCCGGACGATATCCCCGACGCGGACGCCACCGGCGGCATCGAGGCTGTAATACCTTTTCCAGTGCCCGTGGGGGCTCACTTCTCCGGAGAGCAGATAGCCGATGAAGGAGGCGAAACCGAAACATTCGCCCCGGCCCGCGGAGAGGCACTGCGGCAGGACGGCGTTGCACCCCCAGCGGCAGCCGTAAATTCCTTCTTTATAATAGGGACGATTATAAACATTGACGGCGGTATCCGTCCAGCCGGGGGCGTCTTCCGCACCGTGGAAGGTCTGGGTCACGTAGGGCGGGGTGGTCCAGTACCAGCCATCGTTGAGCTCGTATTCCCGGATGATCCGGTCCAGATTTTCGGTTGTGAATTTCCCCTGAAAGCGCTCATCGCTGAATTCAAAATCCGCGGAAGCGGCGGAAACACAGAGAAGCGCAGCCAGGAGAAACAGACAGAAACGCCGAAATATCTTCATGCTCCGGATCCTTTCTTCATACTTGGGGACGTTATTAATCTGCCAATTGCAGGGCGCCAGGAAGATCCTTCGCTGCAATGATTCGCACGTTTGATTCGCACGCGCACCGCGGAGCCGCATTCGCGGCTCTCGCGCACCGCACGCGACAGGCAGCCACGGAGCCGCATTCGCGTCTCTCGCGCACCGCACGCGGCATGCTCAAGATGACACAGTGGAGAGAGCTCGGGATGACACGGCGGGGAGAGGCAGATAATTCCATCAAATTATACGCCAATGGTCATAGATTCTGCAAGGCGGAAAACTTGACGGAAAGCGCCGGCTGGATTATTATGATATTTACGGGCGAAGGGAGGATGATCGGCGGATGGAGGCGAAGGCTGAGATCACGGTTCGGTCATTTTCCGAAGCGGATGAAGAGATCCTACGCCTGACGGAGAAAAGCGCGGAGGGAACGGCCCGGAAAGACGGGATCCTCTACCTGCGTGGCGGGGGAAAGATCTTCTCCTGCGAAGACAATGCGGAAGGCCGCAGGCTGATGGAAGCCCTTTCCGGAGAGACGGGAACGAAGACGGAAGACGCCTTCTGGAAACGGGTGATCCGCGGGACGGTGAACCCTCACGACGCGGCAAGATTTGGAATTCGGGACGAAGTTCCCAGATGCGTCATTCTTTTCCGTCCGATTCAGGAATCCGGACAGGGCATCCAGCGGGAAATGGTTCCCGTGGAAGAAACAGACCGGATTCTGGAATTTGAAAGCGGCGAAGCGGCGCTGATCCTTTGCATGAAAAAACGGTCGGCAGAAGAAGCGAAGGAGTTTGCGGGCGCGGCGGCGGAAACCATGGAAAGCGAAGCGGGGATTTCCTGCACGGCGGGAATCGGCCGGACGGCCGGGAACCTGCGGGAGATTGCCGGAAGTTTCCGGGACGCCGAAGCGGCCATCGAAACCGGGAGCCGGCACGGGATTCCCGGGCCCGTATACGACTTCAGCGAACAGACCCTGGAGCGGCTGGCGGATCTGATTCCTTCCGGAAAGATTGAGGCCTATCGGCGGGAGATGATTTCGCCGGAAGCGGAAAAAGTGCTGACAGAAGAAACGATTGAAACGATCCGCGCGTTTTTCCGGAACGACCTGAACCTTACGACAACGGCGAAAGAGCTTTTCATCCACCGGAACACCATCCTTTACCGGCTTGAAAAGGTTCGGAAAGCCACGGGACTGGACCTTCGGAAATTTGAGGAGGCGGCTGTTTTCCGGATCCTCATGGATTTTCAGCAGAAATAATTTTTTCAGGGAAATATATTTTCAGGCAAAAGAAAGAAGGGTGCTGAGAAAATGAAGAAAAAGATACTCCTCGCGGTGAGTCTGCTGGCGGTGATGATGCTGCTGAGCGGCTGCATGATGATGAGCGGAAGCAGGATCGAGGCCATGTTCGGGACGCGGGATACCTCGACGGCGACGCAGACGGTCAATCTTCCCGGGGAAGCGGGAGACACCGTCACGATCAGCAAGGAAGAATACGAGCGGCTTGAGAAGTTCTCGGAGCTGGCGGATCTTTATGACGCGGCGGACATCTACTTCTACTGGGAACCGGACCACGAGAAAATGCTCGAATACGCCGCGAAGGGACTGCTGGCGGGCATGGGCGACCCCTACACCTTCTACTACAACCCCGAGGAATTTGCGGAGATGTGGGAAGATGACGAGGGAAACTATGTCGGCATCGGCGTGCTGATTTCCGGCAACGCGGAGACGCAGATCTGCACGATTTCCCGCGTCTTCAGGGGCAGTCCGGCGGAAGAAGCCGGCGTTCAGCGGGGAGATATTCTTTACCGGGTCGGGGAGGACCTTTATGTTACCGCGGATAACCTGACCGAGGCGGTTAAGATCATGCGGGGCGAACCCGGCACCACCGTCGACGTTACATTCCTCCGGAACGACGAGGAAATTACCTTCAACATCCTGCGGCGGGAAATCAACGTGAACCAGATCGAGAGCACGATGCTGGACAGCGAGGTCGGATACATCGCGATGTATCAGTTCGCCGGCAACGCGGAAATCGAATTCGAAAACGCGATGAATGACCTGATCAGCAAAGGCGCGAAGAGCCTGATCATCGACCTTCGGGACAACGGCGGCGGCTGGGTTGATCAGGCCCGGGTCATCGGCGACCTTTTCATGGACGAAGGCGACCTTTGCTATCTCGTTTACCGGGACGGCACCGAAGACCATATTTACCGGACCAAGGACGGAAAAACGGAGATTCCGCTGACGATCCTGGTCAATGAAAACACGGCAAGCTCTTCCGAAATCCTGACGGGCGCCCTTCGGGAGACCGCGGACGCAACGGTGGTCGGGACAACGACCTTCGGCAAAGGCATCGTTCAGAACGTGATTCCGGTCGGCGAAAACGGCGCCGGATTCCAGATCACGGTGGCGGAATACTTCTCGCCGAAGGGCAACAAGGTCCACCAGATCGGCATTGAGCCGGACGTGGTCGTTGAACTGCCGGAAGGCGACAACGGCTCCTATGACTTCGCGGATCTTGAGAAGGACGTCCAGCTTAAGAAAGCGCTGGAGGTTGCCCGGGAGAAGTTGAAATAATCAGTCGAAAATGATACAATCACAGCGTACCCCATCCCGACACCAGGCCGGAAAGGTGAGGCAGAGGGACGGTACGCGGCGAACCTGATTGAGCGCGGAGAGAAATCAAAGCGCAAGACGGGAAGGGGGAAACAATGATATGATTGTCAGAAACAGCACGGGATAGGCCCTTTGCAGGGCGTATGCCCGTGCGTTTTTATGCCCGGTTTTTTTATCCGGAAAACGGGAGGAACCAAAAGTGGAAAAAAGACTCGGATTTATCGGCATCATTGTCAGCCGGAAGGACGCTGTTGAAGAAGTGAACCGGATTCTGTCCAGATTCGGAAAACTGATCCGGGGACGGATCGGTGTTCCGAACCACGAGGACGAATCCGCAGTGATCGGGCTGATTACCGAAGGAACCAACGACGAGATCGGCGCGCTGACCGGAAAACTCGGGAACCTTCCCGGGATCGTCGTCAAAAGCGCGCTGGCACCGGCAAAAAGCAAAGGAGAGGAACAGAAATGAAAAAACTGACAGCTGTATTATTCGCAATCATTCTGGCGCTGACGGCGGCGGCCGCCGGCGCGGAGGACGGTTTCCTGATCGTGGCTCCGAGCGGCGCCCCCGCCATGGCGGTCAGCGGCATCTGGGCAGAGAACAACGACGCGGTGAAAACCATCGGCGCGGACACCATTGCGGAAGCTTTCGGCAGCGCGGAAGCGGACTTCATCATCGCGCCGATCAACGCGGGAGCGAAGCTTTTCAAAGCGGGAAAGTCCACGTATCGGCTGGCCGCGGTCGTGACCTGGGGGAACCTTGTTTTTGCCTCCAAAGCCGAAGGCTTCACGCCGGAAATGATCAACGGCAAGAAGCTCGTGCTTTTCGGGGAAAACACCATTAATGCGTCCATCGCGCTGGACGTGCTTGAAAAGAAGGGCATTACGCCCTCGGAGATCGAATACCTCGCCGGTGCGGCGGAAACGCAGGCACTGCTGCTGGGCGGCGACGCGGACGTCATCGTCATGACGGCGGAACCCGCCATTACCGCAGCGAAGATGAAGGACGAAATGATTCTTTCTGTTCCGCTGAACGACCTGTACAAAGAAGTGACCGGCTTTGACGGATTTACCCAGGCGGGGCTGTTTGTCCGGGAAAAGACGGCGGCAGAGAACCCGGAACTGGTTCGGGAAGCGCTTGAAAAGATCCGGGCTTCCGTGGAAATGTGCGAAAAGGATCCGGAGACCGTCGCGAAGAACGTTGTCGCGATGGAGATCCTGCCGAAGGAGCCGGTGGCTTTGAAGGCGCTGCCCGGATGCAGCATCCGCTGGATGGAGGCAAAGGACGCGCGGGAACAGATTGAAACCACGGCGGGAATCGACCTGAAACAATTCGGCGGAGAACTGCCGGCGGACGATTTCTATTTCAGCGCCGAATAAAAAACGATTCGTGATGCAGAAAAAGCAAAAAAATTCGGCAACCGCCTTCTGCCTGGGGATCGTCCTGATCGGGGCGATCCTCCAGTGCGGCGGGATGCTGAAAGGAAACCGTGTTGTTTTTCCGGGGCTGCCCGAGATCGGGCAGGCCCTGTTTCGATTGCTCGGAAACGGGGACACCTACCTAAAAATCGGAACGACGCTTCTGCATGTGATCGAAGCGCTGATTCTTTCGGCCCTGATCGGGATTCTGATCGGGCTTGCAGAAGGGATCAGCGGATGGATTCATTCCTTCTTCCGGCCGATGATGATCCTGGTTCGGTCCATGCCGATGATCGTGCTCGTGATCCTGATCATGTCCATGATGAATTACAGATCGGTTCCGGTGACGGCGGCCTGCATGATCCTGATCCCGCTGTTCAGCGAGGCAGTTTACGAAGGCTGCCGGAGCCTTGAACCGGAGCTGATCGACGTTTACCGGATGAACGGCGGATTCGGTTTTGAGGTTGCGGTTCATGTTTATCTGCCGCTGATTTCGGGATATCTGCGACAGGCGTTTGTCAACGCGGCGGGAATGGGCCTCAAGGTTGCCGTTTCGGCGGAATACCTGGTTCAGACAAAAGACTCCCTCGGAAAAGCGGTTTATTCCAGCGCGTATTTCAGCGAATACGCGGAGATTTACGCTTATGCGCTGATCATGGTATTCCTTGTGCTACTGCTGACCGAGGTGCCGGAACGGTTCTTCCGACGCCGGGCAGCGGCATGATTTTTTGCGCCCAAATGATTGCATATTCCCGCGTTACAGGTTATAATATCCTGCGGCGGGAATCACCGTCGACGGAGGTTTTTGGGGGATGTACAAACTTTTGCTTGTTTCCGACCGGGACGAAGTTCTGAACGCTTTTGCAGAGATCGAAAACTGGGAACGCCACGGCTTTAAACAGCCTCATATCCGGCACGACTACGAGGGAATGCTGGACAGCCTGGCGAAGCACCACGCGGACGGGATCGCCATCGCGGTGATTCCGGAGGAAGCAAAGAAGATTTATCCCTACCTTCAGGAAAACTATCCGAACGTTCCGATCTTTGAGGCGGGAACGACGGAGGAGGAGATTCTTCGATACCTGAACGAACTGAACATCCTGCTGAACCGGATTCACGCGGATTTTTCCAATGACGGGTTTTCGGAAATCGATATGCTGATGGAATGTCGGCACGAGTTTTTCCGGAAGCTGATGACGGGCCGGATCGAAAGGAAAGACGACCTGGTCCGGAACATGCATCTGCTTCGCAGCCGGATGGATCCGGAAGAGACCTGCATGATCATGGAACTGGCGCAGCCCTCTTCGATGGAACAGGACAGGCTCGAAGGCCGCTGGCACTACGGCCGGGACCGGCTGGAGCTGACGCTGCGGCAGTCCTTCGGCGGCGACGTGGAAGGCGTTCATATTATGCCGACGGTTCACACGGATGGGCGAATTTTTGTGCTTTGCTGCCGGCTGTGGGACACGGATGAAATCGAAATGACCCAGGACCAGATGACAGCGTTGCTGACCTCGCGGATTGCGGACGGTATCGACCACCTCAAGGAATATTTCGGACTGGAGCTTCATATTACTGGCATGCGGATTTTACCGTCGCTGTACGATCTCTGTACGGAAACGGCGGAATAAAAAAATACATACGGATCAACACAAACGGACAGGGAGGGGTTTTAAAATGGGTATTCTGAACATGATCAAGGGCCAACTGATCGATGTGATCGAGTGGACCGACAGTTCCCAAAAAACCATGGTTCACAAGTATGACATGAACGGCAAGGAAATTATGATGGGTGCGCAGCTGACCGTTCGGGAGAGCCAGGTTGCGATCTTTGTGAACGAAGGCGAGATCGCGGACGTTTTCGAGCCCGGACGGTATGAGCTTTCGACAAGCAACATGCCGATTCTGACCGCCCTGAAGAGCTGGAAATACGGCTTCAACAGCCCCTTCAAGGCAGACGTTTATTTCATCAACACCAAACAGTTCCTGGACATGAAATGGGGAACCAGCAACCCCGTTATGATGCGGGACACCGAATTCGGCATGATCCGTCTGCGGGCCTTCGGCATCTACAGCTTCAAGGTTTTCGAGCCCGTTGTCTTCCTCAAGGAAGTATTCGGCACGGCTTCCCTGTTCACGGTTGAAGGCGTTGAAGGACAGATCAAACGCACCATCGTCAGCGGACTGAGCGACGCCATCGCGGAGAGCAAGATTCCGGCGCTGGATCTGGCCGCCAACTATGATGAGCTTGCCAATTACACGCTGCTGAACATCAACCCGAAGATTGCATCGCTGGGCCTGGCCCTTTGCAGCTTCGTTATCGAGAATATCTCCCTGCCGGAGGAAGTCGAAAAATCCATGGACAAGCGGACCTCCATGGGCGTGCTCGGCAACCTTGACCAGTATGCGAAATATCAGGCGGCGGAAGCCATGCGCGAAGCGGCCAACAGCGAAGGCGGCGGCGGAATGGCCGGCATGGGCGTCGGCATGGGCGCCGGCGCGGCGATGGGTCAGATGTTTGCCCAGAGCCTCGGCAACACCGCGGCTCCCGCGGCTGCTCCTCAGGCGCCCGGCGCGGTATGTTCCGCCTGCGGCGCAAAGATCGCGGCCGGCGTCAAGTTCTGTCCGGAATGCGGCGCGAAGCAGAACGCCGGCGCCTTCTGCACGAGCTGCGGCAAGGAGATTCCCGCGGGAACAAAGTTCTGCCCGGAATGCGGCGCGAAACAGTAAGTTTCCATGACGATCAAAAAGAGGCTGCCTTCGGGCAGTCTCTTTTATATACGCAGGGTGTTATTCTTCTGACAACTGCAGCGAGCGAGGGGAAGATCCTTCGCTGCACTCAGGATGACAGGGTTCATAGTTTATCAGATTTCAGAATAGAGAATATCCCTTTCTTCCGCATATTCCTTTGCATAGGAATCCGGATAGACAAAGAGCATCAAATGGCGGCATTCGGAAAAGGCGTCCGGCTCGATAAAGGATACGCGCTCCGGAATGACCAGGGAAATCAGATTCTCGCAGTTGATGAAGGCTTCGGAGCCGATTTCCTCCAGCGTGTCAGGAAGATTGACGCAGTTCAGGTTTTCGCAGCGGGAGAACATCATCGGCGGAATGGTTTTTACGCCGGGCCGGAAGTTGACCGTTTCCAGCGCCGAACAGGAGCCGAAAACATGAGGGCCGAGCGTTTTCAGAGATTCCGGAAGGGTGATTTCCTGCAGGGAACGGCATCCTTCAAAGGCGGATTCGCCGATTTCCACCAGCGATTCCGGAAGATTCAGAGAGCTGAGGCTGCTGCAGCCGGAAAAGGCGCAGGAGGAAATAAAGCGCACAGACTCCGGAATACGGATCGAGGACAGAGAAGCGCAGGCGTAAAAAACGGAATACTCAATCGACGTCAGGGCCTCGGGAAGACGGATCTCCTGCAACCCGGAACAGCCGTGGAACGCATTGGGGGAAATCCTTGTCACAGAATCGGGGAGATAGATCGATTTCAGGTTTTTGCAGCCGTAGAAGGCTTTCTGATCAATCACATGGACAGATTCCGGCAGGATGACGGACTCGAGATGGATCCGGTTGGCAAAGGCTTCCTCATCGATCACGGCGACGGTATCGGGAACAAAGTATTCATGATCATGCTTTTCGAAGGGATAGAAGATCAGACGTTTATCCTTCCGGTTAATCAGCACATTATCGTCCGACATGAAGATCGGATGATCGGGGGCGACGGTGATCGTCGAAAGCGCGACACAACCGGAGAAAGCGCCGCTGCCGATTTTCTGGAGATGGGACGGAATGTTGACGGACGTCAGCGCGTCGCAGGAAGCAAAAGCATTTTCACCGAGCTCCACAAGGTTTTTCGGCAGGGTAATAAACCGGAGACTGCGGCATTCCGCGAAAGCCTCAGGGCCGATCAGGTGCAGCGAATCCGGCAACGACACCGTCGACAGAGAGGAGCAGGACTGGAAAGTCGAATAATTGATTTTCCGGACCTGGGACGGAATGGAGATGCTTTTCAGGGAGGAACAGCCGATGAAACACCATTCCCCGATGGTTTTGACGGTTTGGGGAATCGAAATGGTTACAAGAGACTCACACCAGGAGAACGCAGCTTCTCCCAGGGTTGTGACCGTTTCGGGAATGACGACGGACTGAATGGTGGAAAGCCAGGAAAAAGCGTTATCCGCGATCACCGTTACGGGCTTTCCTTCAAAATGATCCGGGATGACAATCTGGATATCTTTTCCTTCGTAGCTGTCCAGCTGGGCATTACCGTCCCTGCGGATTGAAAAGAGAAAATCTGCCATGAGGGTGCTCCTTCTCTGGAGGAATTTTGGGGTTAGTGGGATGACATCGGTATACGATTACGAGAGCATGGCTGCGCCGATGATGCCGGCTTCGGAACCCAGGACCGCCAGCTTGATATCCGGGATGGGCAAATCATTGTAGAGGACATAGCTGGCATATTCGCGGTGGAGAGGATCCAGGAGGAAGGAGCCGGCCTTGCTGACGCCGCCGCCGAGAACGATGACTTCCGGATCCAGGAAATTCACCACATTGGCAAGCCCCTGGGCAAGCTGATGGATCCAGCGGCTGTAGACTTTTTCCGCCACCGGGTCCTTTGCCCGGGCCGCATCAATGACCGTCCGGGCCTCGATCTTCGTGATATCATTGCCGACGGACCGAAGGATCATGGAATCGGGCTCCAGGGCGACGGCCTCGCGGCCCATGCGGATCAGGGCAGTGGCGGAGCAATAGCGCTCGAGGCAGCCGCGATTGCCGCAGGAGCAGGGAACGCCGTTCAGGGCAAAAATCGTGTGGCCCAGCTCGCCGCCGACACCGTGGAAGCCGCTCCAGATTTTTCCGTTGATAATGATTCCCGAGCCGATGCCGGTGCCGATGGTCACGAAGACGCTGGAAGAGGTTCCGGCACTGACGCCCGCCACGCTTTCGGCCAGGGCCGCGACATTCGCGTCGTTCTCGATGAAGAGCGGGACGGAAAGATGCTTCCGGAATTCTTCCCGGAAGGGCACATGGAACCATCCCATATTCGGACACCGGTCGATTTCGCCGGTTTTCGGATTGGCAATTCCCGGAAGACCGACGCCCACGCTTTCGATCTGATCCGGGGAGAACCCCGCCTTTTCAGCCGTGGAAACCACCGCGGCGGCCATTTGGGCAATCTGCTCCGGGATCGGAAGATGAGTATTGGTCGGGATGGATTCCTCGGCGATGATTTTCAGGTTTTTATCCACCGCGCCGAACTGGATGCCGGTGCCGCCGACATCGATACCGATACGAATCATACAAAACCTCCTGAATCTTTTTTATGAATCATGAAAGACTGACGACAGATCCCGCGCCGCGTTCATTCCGGCGCGCTTGAGACTGAAATTGCGGGAAGCGACCTCCACAATGATCGCCAGATTACGGCCGGGCTTGATCGGGATTTTCTGGCAGGGGATGGATACGCCGAGAATTTCCACATAGCTGTCGTCCAGGCCGATGCGGTCCAATTCCTCGTTTTCATCCGGATCGGAGGAGGTCAGCTCCATGATCAGGTCAATGGATTTGCTGAAGGTTACGGCTCCGATGCCGAACATGGCCTGGACATCAATGACGCCGATGCCGCGGATTTCCATCAGATGGCGGATGCGTTCCGGGCAGGTGCCGATGAGGCGTTCCTCCGAAATCCGGCAGATATCCACCACATCGTCGGCCACCAGCTGATGGCCGCGCTTGATCAGCTCCAGGGCCGCTTCGCTTTTCCCGACGCCGCTTTTCCCGGTCAGCAGTACGCCAACCCCATAGACATCCAGGAGAATCCCGTGGCGCGTGATATGGGGGGCAAGGCAGCGGTTCAGGTAATGAATGGCGGAGACGGTGAATTTACTGGTCACCGCCGGGGTCCGGAAAACGAAAATCCCGTGCTTCTCCGCCAGCTCGAGGAGCTCCGGCGGCGGGGTCAGATCCCGGCAGATCACGATACAGGGGATCCGGTAGGACAGGTATTTCTCCAGAATCTTTCGGCGGTCGTCGGCGGACTGTTTTTCGAGATAACTCATTTCCACCTTGCCGATGACCTGGGGCCGCTCAAAGGCGAAGAATTCATAGAAGCCGCAGAACTGCATCCCGGGGCGGTTCAGGTCCGGCGTCCGCAGGTCCCAGGCATCGTAGGAGGAGGAGACGAGGCAGTCCAGCTTCAGCGCCTCCTGGAACTCCCGGGCGTTGATCATGACCGCACCTCCTCCGGGGAAGCATCCTGATTTCGGGAAAGATAACGGGAAAGAAACACAGCAACGCCGTCCTCATTGTTGGAAGGGCAGACCTCGTCGCAGAAGGAAATCACTTCCGGCCGGGCATTGGAAACGGCGACGGAAAGACCGGCGATTTCCAGCATCGGAAGATCATTCAGACTGTCGCCGAAAACCGCAAAATTCTCCGGAAGCAAACCAAGCATGGAAGCCGCCTTTTTCAGGGCGATTCCCTTGGTTGCGGAGAGGGGATTGAACTCCAGAAAATAGGGCTTGGAGCAGGTTACGGAAGCCCGGCCGGCAAAACGTTCCCGGCCGAGAACCAGCATTCGGGCGATGGTTTCCTCTTCCGCCATCATGAGGATCTTGCTGCGGGGTTCGCGGATGAAGACCGTCAGATCTCCGACACACTCACCGGGGAGCATCGATACCGAGGCATAGCGCCGGGAATATTCCGAAACCTCGTTGAAGAAGAACCGGTCGTCGGAATAGGTCTGCTCATAACAGTGGAACTCATTGCCGAAACGGATGATCTCATGACAGAGATCAACGGAAAAGGTTTCGCGGTGAAGCACTTCTCCGTCCGCGGGATTCCAGATCAAGGCCCCATTGCTTCCGATGCAGAGCGAGACACAGCCGAGCCGGTCCGTAAAGGGTTTCATGCTCATCAGCGTCCGTCCGCTGGCGGCCACGAAGACAAACCCTTCGTCACGCAGGCGGCGAAAAACACCGACCGTATACGGAGAAACCGACAGATCATCCCGCAGAAGCGTGTCATCCAGGTCAAAGGCGGCGGCTTTTATCGGATTCATGCTTTCAGCCCTTCAACGGCGGCTTTCTGGGCGGGAATACAGCTCATAAAGCTTTCCATATAGCGGTCAAAGCCCTTTTCATCCTCAGGATCGGGAGATACGGTCAGCTTCTTCATGCCGGCAAAGACATGATCCCGCAGGTAGTCCTCCAAAGATTCGCCGTCTTTGCGAAGCAGACGGTATTCCGCGAGAAGAGCGATTCCCCAGGCGCCGCCCTCACCGGCGGTTTCCATCACGGTGACGGGGGCATGGATTGCAGCGGCAAGAAGATTCTGGCCGACGCCTTCGGTTTTGAAAAGGCCGCCGTGGCCGTAAACCTCGTCGATCGGAACGTTTTCCCTCGCCATGATATCCATACCGGCCTTGAGGGTTTCAAGACTGGCGTAGATCTGGGTCCGCATAAAATTGGCCATATTCATTTTCGCATCGGGCATGCGGATCAGCATCGGCCGGCCTTCGCTCAGGCCGGTCACCGGTTCGCCGGCAAAATAGTTGAAACTCACCAAGCCGCCGCAGTCTTTTTCGCCCTCCATTGCCTTTTTGAACAGGCGGGTGAAGACCTTGCCGGCATCGGTCCGGAAGCCCATGATTTCCCCAAATTCACGGAAAAGGGCGACCCAGGCGTTGATGTCGGAGGTGCAGGAATTGCAATGAACCATGCCGACCTGCTTGCCGACGGGGGTGGTGACGATATCGATTTCCGGATAGACCTTTGCCATGGGCTTTTCCAGGACGATCATGCTGAAAATCGAGGTTCCGGCAGAGACATTGCCGGTGCGCGGACGGACACTGTTGGTTGCGGTCATGCCGGTTCCGGCGTCGCCCTCCGGGGGACAGAGGGGACAGCCGGGCTCCAGATCTCCGGAGGGATCCAGAAGCTTTGCGCCTTCAGGCGTCAGGGTTCCGGCATCCTCGCCGGCGGAAAGCACGGCGGGGAGAATTTCCTTCAGCTTCCAGGGGAAACCCTTCGGCGCGACAAGGGCATCGAAGGCGGCGACCATTTTCGCATCGTAATCACAGGTTTCGGAATCGATGGGCATCATGCCGCTGGCGTCGCCGACGCCCAGGACCTTTTTGCCGGTCAGCAGGAAATGAATCCAGCCGGCCAGGGTCGTCAAAAAGCGGATATCCTTTACATGCGGTTCCCCGTTGAGGATCGCCTGGTAAAGGTGGCTGAGGCTCCAGCGCTGGGGCATGTTGAAAGAAAAGAGATCCGAAAGCTTTTCGGCGGCCTCGCCGGTGATGGTGTTCCGCCAGGTGCGGAAGGGAACCAACAGCTTCATATCTGCATCAAAAGGAAGATAGCCGTGCATCATGGCGCTGACGCCCAGGGCGGCGATCTTTTTCAGCGGAAGACCGGTTTCCTTCAGGACATTCTGCTTCAGATCGGCATAACTGGCCCGGAGACCGGAAAGAATGGCCTGTTCACTGTAGGTCCAGACTCCGTTCTGAAAATCGTTCTCCCATTCATGACTGCCGGAGGCGATGACTTTATGATCCCGGTCGATCAGCACGCTTTTAATCCGCGTGGAACCGAACTCAATACCGAGGATTGCTTTACCTTCCGAAATGATGCTTCCAGGAACCTGACTGCTCATGCTTGACCCTCCCGATTTTCTGAATGAAGTTTTTCTTTCCAATATTGTATCAAAACGTCAGAAGACTGTAAATGGTTATTTTCTTTTACTTTACATAGCGGCGGGAAGGCTTCGGAGCCTTCATCCTGCTGGCATGATGACGGTTGCGGAGAACGAAGAAACCGATCACAAGAGCGGCCAGGATCAGGACGGGCCCGAGAAAGACCATGACGAGCTCGAAGGACATGGGCGGGAAAGGATTCGGATCCGCGTAAGTCTCATTGATGATTTCTTCAAGGGTTTTCGGGGCGTTTTCACGCCGGGCAACAGAGCGGGAAGCCGTCAGGGAATAGACAACGGGATCGCCGTACTGCGGAAAATAGGTCATGGTTCCGATGACCTCGCCGGCGGCGATGGGCGCCGCGAAATCGCGGGTGTACTGAATCATCAGGGTGTTTGTCAGATTCTGGGCCATGCGCTTCACTTCAGAGGCGGTGGTTGTGATCCGTGGATTGACGGAAGACGGGTCCTGGAGCTGACAGGAGAGAAGAATCTTTCCGCGGTTGGAATCGGAGGTCGAATAATTATTGGTTTCGATGGTGATCGGATTCATGTTGTAAAGGTCGATGGGCGTTATGCTGACAAACTGGCTGAAACCATAGTTCATCAGCTTGATCGTATCCGCCCAGCGGGCCCGCTTCCCGGTGTAGAGAACGACGGAGATCAGGCGGACGCCGTCTTTCTCCGCGCCTCCGGCAAAACAATAGCCCGAACGCGAATGGGACCCCGTTTTGATGCCGACGGCATAGGGATAATAATACTTGTTCGGGCTCTCCTCGGTTCCGGAGAGCATGTATTCGTTTTTTGTCGTGATGGTGCGGGCCTTCTGCATATTGGTTTTGGGAATAGACCAGGTGACGGCGGATGCGATCTCGCGGAACTGCTCATTTTGCATGGCCTGTCGGGCAATGATCGCCAGATCCCGGGCCGTTGAATAATGATTATCGTCATGATAGCCGTGGGGATTGGCAAAATGCGTGCTGGTGCAGCCGTACATCTGCGCCGTTGAATTCATCAAATCCACGAATTCCGGAATCGAGCCGGAGACTGTTTCGGCGATCACGTTTGCGCCGTCGTTACCAGACAGAAGCATGGTACCGTAAAGCACATCGATAAAACGGATTTCCTCGCCGGCTTTCAGATGCATGGTCGAGGAATCGGCGGGAACGTTCAGCGCGGTATCGGTGACCGTTACGTAGGCATAAACATCATCCACCATCAGGATGCCGAGCAGGACGGTCAGCATCTTTGTCGTCGAAGCCGGATAACGAATTTCGTCCGGGTTCTTTTCAAAAATCACTTCGCCCGTATCCTCCACCATGAGAACGGCGGAAAGGGCATAAAGCTGATCGGGGGAAAGCTCCTCCGGGTGCTCTTCATCATACTTTTCCGCGTTCGGATTCAGGGTCGGCTCCGGAATCGGTTCAGCCGTCACCTGTTCGGCGGACGCGGATGAGAACGGAACAGAAGGAAACAGCACCGAAAAGGCAAAGCAAAGGGTCAGCGCGAAAAGCAGAACCTTTTTCAACCGGTTTCCTCCTTTCGGGAACGATGGATTCAGACAACCTGGTCAGGGCACAACGGCCGTCGGCGAAAAGGCGGGAACCAGGGAGGAGCCTGACAGCTGGAGCACGAGGAAAAGGATACCGATGACGGCAAGATAAATCGCAAAGGCGCTGAGCGGTACGCGGGAGATCATTTTCAGCATGAAACGCAGGGCAAAATAGCCCGCGACAGCCGCCACAAGGATACCGACCAGGGTCGGCATCAGATCGAGATTTTTGAAATATCCTTCTTCCAGGGCGTCTTTGCCTTCCATGATCAGGGAGCCGAGGATCGCCGGGGCGCTCATCATGAAAGAGAAGGAGGCGGCCTTTTTCTTGTCAAGGCCGGAGAGGACGCCGCCGAAGATGGTGGATCCGCTGCGGGAGACGCCGGGAATCATACCGATCCCCTGAAAGACGCCCATCACCAGCGCCTGCAACGGGCCGACGCCTTTTCCGGAAACGGGACGCCGGGAGCAGATTAAATCACAGAGAAGGAGGAAGAGGGCCGTGATCAGGAAGGCAGCCCCGAGGAACCAGCCGGAATCAAAGACGGCAAAACCGCTGACGCCCGGACCGCCGGCATTCGGGAAAAACACCTTGGCGCCAAGATAGATTACAAGAGTCGGCACGGAGGCGATGATCAGGTAGAGCAGCAGTTTGTTTTTCACCGGATGACGGAGCATGGCGATCCAGTCTTTCCAGAAAACGATCACCAGGGGAATCAGCGTTCCGACATGCAGGAGAATATCCAGGACCTTGTAGGACGCCTGAACATCGGCGGAAGCATTCTGAATCCCAAGCAAAAAGCGGGCGAGAAGGAGATGGCCGCTGGACGAAATCGGAAGAAATTCACCCAATCCCTGAATCAGACCAAGCAGGGCTCCCTGAAAAACATTCATACACAAACCTCCCAAATAAAAACCGTTCCAGCTATTTTATCACAGGAAAGGCTGTTTGGAAAGCTTGACGCAACGGAATCCCTTCTATATAATTAATTGCCGAGCTTATCGGCTATTTTCGTGCAGACGGAAGGAGAAAAAAACATGAAGCTTGGTGTTGTCGGACTGCCGAACGTCGGGAAAAGCACGCTGTTTAACGCGATTACAAACGCCGGGGCACAGGCGGAGAACTATCCTTTCTGCACCATTGAGCCGAATACCGGCGTCGTCATGGTGCCGGACGGGAGGCTGAACATACTGGCAGAAATGTATCACCCCAAAAAGGTGACTCCGACCACGATTGAATTTGTCGACATCGCCGGACTTGTCAAAGGCGCAAGCCGGGGAGAAGGCCTCGGAAACAAATTCCTGAGCCATATCCGGGAGGTCGATGCCATTGTCCATGTGGTTCGGTGCTTTGAAAACGAGAACATTATCCACGTGGACGGTTCGGTTGATCCGGGGCGTGATATTGAAACGATCAACCTGGAACTGATCTTCTCGGACATGGAAACGGTGCAGCGTCGGAAGGAAAAGGCCGAGAAAAACTTCCGGGGCGGAGACAAAAAGGCGGCCGCCGAAACGGAACTTGCCGGGAAAATCTACGCGCACCTTGAAAGCGGAAAACCGGCCAGGACCTACGACGCGGACGAGGAAGAGAAAGAAATCCTGAACGGGTGGTTCCTGCTGACGACCAAACCGGTCATCTATGCCGCGAATATCTCGGAAGACGACATCGGAAAGGATGAGAGCGAGATTCCCTTCCTCCGGACCGTCCGGAAGATTGCCGACGAGGAAAAGGCCGAAATGATCACCATTTCCGCGGCCATTGAGGAAGACATTGCCCAGATGAGCCCGGAAGAGAAGGCAGAATTCCTCGAAGAAATGGGGATCGGACAGAGC
>Ga0310690_10005603_pt1 | contig 16945 bp, 14 predicted proteins | sample AusTroGonzalo_MG_2_FD_207661 | JGI IMG/M metagenome (GOLD analysis project Ga0310690, IMG submission 207661) | Bovine rumen microbial communities from tropical cattle in Woodstock, Queensland, Australia - Gonzalo_04 (v2) (version 2) | ecosystem: Host-associated > Mammals > Digestive system >...
GTCTGATGACCAGACAAAGGAAACGGCCGCAAAGTTCAAGAAAGTCCTCACCGATAAGGGTGCAGAGATTATCAACGAAGAGGCCTGGGGATTGAAGAAGATGGCTTATGCTATTCAGAAGAAGTCTACAGGTTTCTATTTCCTCGTAGAGTTCAAGGCTGAGCCAGAAGTGATCAAGACATTGGAAACCGCTTTCCGTCGTGACGAGAAAGTGATCCGTTTCCAGACAGTTAAACTCGACAAGTATGCTGTGGAGTACGCTGAGAAGCGTCGCAACAAGCTTGGCGCAAAAACAGAGGAGGCTTAATTATGGCACAGGACACAGAAATCCGTTATCTTAACGCTCCTTCTATCGACACGAAGAAGAAGAAGTACTGCCGCTTCAAGAAGAGTGGTATCAAGTACATCGACTACAAGGATCCCGAGTTCCTGAAGAAGTTCCTCAACGAGCAGGGTAAGATTCTTCCCCGTCGTATCACCGGAACATCTCTGAAGTATCAGCGTCGTGTGGCTCAGGCCGTGAAGCGTGCCCGCCAGATTGCTCTGCTGCCTTACGTAACCGATTTGATGAAGTAAAACAAGGAGGACGCAAGTATGGAAATTATTCTGAAAGAAGATATTATCGGTCTGGGTTTCAAGAACGATATCGTGAATGTAAAGTCTGGCTACGGTCGTAACTACCTCATCCCTCAGGGTAAGGGTGTGATTGCATCGCCGATGGCCAAGAAGATTCTTGCCGAGAACCTGAAGCAGCAGGCTCACAAACTCGCTGCTCAGAAGGCTGCTGCCGAGGAGAAGGCTGCCGTGCTCAACGGCGTTGCTCTCGAGATCGCTGCCAAGGTGAGCGCAACAGGTCAACTCTATGGTTCTGTTGGTGCTGCTCAGGTGGCTGAGGCTCTCGCACAGCAGGGCAAGGAGGTTGATCGCAAGATCATCACCATGAAGGATGCCAAGAAGGTAGGCGACTACGTGGCTCTCGTACACTTCCACAAAGAGGTGATCGTTGAGATCCCTGTGAAGGTGGTTGCTGAGAACGCTGCTGAATTGCAGGCTGCCGCTGAGGCTGAGGAGGCCATCCGCGCTGCTGCTGATGCAAAGGCTGCTGCTGCCGCTGAGGCTGCTGACGAGGCAGAGGTGCTCGAGGCTCTCGATGCTGCTCCCGTAGAGGAGGCCGCTCCCGCTGAGGAGGCTCCTGCCGAGGCTTAATCTCGCATTTTAAATCATAAACAATTAATAATTAATCACTGCTGTAAGGCATCATTATTTATTATGACAACAGTGTCCCGAGGGCTTCTGCCCCCGGGATTTTTGTTGTGTGATGGGGCCTATATCGTAACATTGTTAATAAAAATGTCAAAGAACTCTGTGTCGCCAGAAATCGCTCTGATTCGAACTATTAAGGGAAAATATTGCTACTATTAATGCGCGCAATTTCTAGAATTAATTCTCGCAAATTTTACCTTTAAAGGCCGCCTCTGTCGCTTCATCTTTCGACACTGCAAAGGTATGAAAAATTCAAAAATGGTTGACAAGAGCGTTACACTGTAACGGTGTCACAGACAACGTCCAATTTGCGAAAATATATGGTTTATCTATGTTTGATTTCAGAATCTTAGTGAGGGCATTTTTAATGTCCGTCCTTGCCGTGGACGCTCTTGACTTTCATGCCCAGTTTGCCTGGCAGGATGGCGTTGAGCGTGACACCCACGATGGCTGAGAGGGCGAGGCCGGAGAAGTGGATGGGGCCGATGGCCACATTATCCTCGGCACCGTATTTGACACCGATGGCGATGACCAGAATGGAGGCTGCCACAAAGACATTCCGCGATGAGTTGAAGTCGACGCTGTCCTCAATCAGGTTGCGCACACCGACGGCAGAGATCATACCGTAGAGAATCAGACTCACACCTCCGATGGTGGCATAAGGAATCAGGCCGATGAGGCAGGCGAACTTGGGACAGAACGAGAGCAGAATGGCGAAGATGGCGGCCAGACGAATGACGGCTGGGTCGAAGACCTTCGTGAGGTTGAGTACACCGGTATTCTCGCCATAAGTGGTGTTAGCAGGCGCGCCGAAGAGGGATGCCAGCGAGGTGGCCAGTCCGTCGCCCATCAGCGTGCGGTGCAGACCAGGCTCCTTGAGGAAGTCTTTTCCTACTGTGGAGGAGATGGCGCACATATCGCCGATATGCTCCATGATGGTGGCAATGGCGATGGGCAGGATAGCGATGATGGTGGAGATGAGGAACGTGGAGTCCATATTGTCGAAGACGGCCAGCACGGTCTGTTCGCGGTTGAAGGGCAGTCCGATCCATGCGGCATCATTCAACGGGGTGAAGTCGACCTCATCGATGGCTGCGGCCAGCGAATAACTGACCAGCACGCCCAACAGGATGGGGATGATCCTGATGATGCCCTTGCCCCATACGCTGGCGGTGATGACTGTGACGACGGCGACGATGGCCAGCGGCCAGTTGGTGGTGCAGTTTTGTATGGCGCTGCCTGAGAGCACCAGACCGATGGCAATGATCATCGGACCCGTGACCAGCGGGGGGAAGAATCGCAGGATCTTGTCGATGCCGAAAGATTTGATGAGGCCTGCCATCACGAAATAGCACAGGCCGGCGAAAAAGACGCCCACACAGGCATAGTCTAAGGCCAGCATCTCGGTCATGCCTTGTTCGACGCCCAAGGTCTTTACCGACATGTACCCCCCCAGAAAGGCAAACGAGGAGCCGAGGAAGGCAGGTACTTGCAGTTTGCTGATGAAGTGGAATACCAAGGTGCCGATACCCGCAAAGAGTAGGGTGGCGGATACGGAGAGTCCCGTCAGGACGGGCACCAGAACGGTGGCGCCGAACATGGCAAACAGGTGTTGGATACCAAGGATGATGTATTTGGGCATGCCCAATTGTCTGGCATCGGTGATGCCTTCTTTCGTAGTATAGTTACTCATAATGAATAGGTTTCTGGTTTTTAAAAGAAAAGGCCGCAGGACTCTCGTCCAACGGCCTTCAATTCTCTCAATTTGTTCTTTACTGCGAATTACTCAGCAACTGCAACAGTGTCAGCAGCAACTGTGTCAACAGCAACGCTATCAATAACGCTATCAACAACCTCCTCGATAGAATCGGTGTCAACCTGAGCGGGCTGAGCCTGCTGGCCACAAGAAGCGAAAGAGATAGCTGCAACAGCAGCGAACATAAATACTAATTTCTTCATTTTTCTAATGCTTTTAAATCTGTAAAACAATCATTTGTTTATTAAAACGCTGCAAAGTTAGGCATTTTTTTAATACGGCGTATCATTTTTTTTGTTTTTTTTTTGCCTATTTTTGTAACTTTTTCGCAAAACGCTGAAATTCAGCCAATTACGAAATGTTAAAAAATGGTGAAAAATGGCCAACTTCTGAATAATTGCTAAAAATTGGCTGTTTTTCAGAAAAAAGATGTACCTTTGTGCCCGCAAACATGAGGCTTTGGTTTACAGTTTATAGTTTACAGTTTAGAGATGATAGACAGTTCGGCTTTTCAAGGTAAGACGGCAGCTTATTTTACCCTCGGGTGTAAGTTGAATTTCTCCGAGACCTCCACTTTCGGCAAGATGCTCCAGTCGATGGGCGTTAGAACGGCTGAGAAAGGGGAGAAGGCTGACATCTGCCTGATCAATACCTGTTCGGTGACGGAAGTGGCCGACCAGAAGTGTCGTCAGGCCATCCGAAGACTGGTACGTCAGAATCCGGGTGCCTTTGTGGTGGTCACTGGCTGCTACGCCCAGTTGGAGGCTGACGAGGTGGCTGGCATCGAGGGCGTGAGTCTGGTGCTGGGGTCGAATGAGAAAGCTAATCTTATCCAGTTTCTTTCGGATGCGTGGTCTCTTTCGAGTAAGGAGGAAGGAGAAAGGAGAAAGGAGAATACCTTAACTATAAGACAGAAGACGAAGGATATAAAGACGTTCGCGCCCTCGTGTTCGAGAGGTAACCGGACGCGGTTTTTCCTGAAGGTGCAGGACGGGTGTGACTATTTCTGTACCTATTGCACGATACCTTACGCCCGCGGATTCAGTCGTAACCCGTCGATAGCCTCGTTGGTGGCACAGGCCGAAGAGGCGGCTCGCGAAGGGGGCAAGGAGATTGTGCTGACGGGTGTGAACATCGGTGATTTCGGTAAGACCACAGGTGAGCAGTTCCTGGATCTGGTGAAGGCGCTGGATGCCGTCGAGGGTATCAGCCGTTATCGCATCAGCAGTCTGGAGCCGGATCTGTTGTCGGACGAACTGATTGATTATTGCGCCAAGAGTCGGGCTTTCATGCCTCATTTCCATATTCCGCTGCAGAGTGGCAGCGATACGGTGCTCAAACTGATGCACAGGCATTACGACCGTCAGTTGTTTGCCGACAAGATCCGGAAGGTGAAGGCTGTGATGCCCGATGCCTTTATCGGTGTGGATGTGATGGTGGGCTGTCGTGGTGAGACACCAGAGTGTTTCGAGGAGACCTATCAGTTCCTGAGTGAATTGGATGTGACGCAGTTGCACGTGTTCCCGTATTCCGAACGTCCGGGTACCTCGGCGCTGAGCATCCCCTATGTGGTCAGTGAAAAGGATAAGAAACTGCGTTCGAAGCGGTTGCTGGATCTGAGCGACGAGAAGACCATCGCCTTCTATGAGCAGTATATCGGTGAGGAGGCGGAGGTGTTGTTTGAGAAGGCCCCGCGCGGAAAGGCGATGCACGGATTCACCAAGAACTATATCCGTGTGGAACTGCCTGCCCAGATGGCGGACCCTGCATTTGATAACCAGATTATGAAGGTGAAATTGGGTGAGTTGACTCGTGATAAACAAGCGCTCACTATCATAAATATATAAAGGAACGCGCGCGATGGAAAAATTAGCAATCGTCATCTTGAATTGGAACGGGCAGAAGATGCTCGATCAGTATCTGTCGTCGGTTCTGCAATATTCCCAGGACGAGGCAACGGTCTATGTGGCGGATAATGCCTCAACGGATGGCTCGCTGGCGCTGTTGCGTGAACGCTATCCCGAGGTGAAGTTGATTGTGTTCGACAAGAACTGGGGGTTCGCCGAGGGCTACAATCAGGCGCTTCGACAGATAGAGGCAGAATATTATCTCCTGCTGAATTCGGATATTGAGGTGACGCCCAACTGGCTGACACCGATGATTGCATTGATGGACAGTCAGCCCGATGTGGCGGCTTGTCAACCCAAACTGCTGAGCATCTTCGAGCGTGATGCTTTCGAATATGCGGGAGCCAGTGGGGGATTCATCGACCGATTGGGTTATCCCTTCTGTCGCGGACGAGCCTTTGAGACGGTGGAAAAGGATCATGGGCAGTATGACGACCCAGCGGATGTGCATTGGGCGACGGGTGCCGCACTGATGATACGCGCCAACGACTACTGGGCGGTGGGCGGACTCGACCGTCGGTTCTTTGCGCATAATGAGGAGATTGACCTTTGCTGGCGATTGCGCATCCGTGGAAGACGGATTGTCTGTGTGCCAACGAGTCATGTCTATCATGTGGGAGGCGGCACGTTGCCGAAGAGTAATCCGATGAAGACCTTCCTCAATTTCCGCAACAACCTGACCATGCTATATAAGTGTCTGCCTGAGGCGGAGTTGAAGTCGGTGATGCGCTGGCGCTGGTGGTTGGACTACCTGGCTGCGTGGGAGATGCTGATCCTGAAGCGTAACCTGGGTGATTTCAAGTCCATCTATCGTGCCCGTCGGGCCTTTAAGCAGTGGCGGAAGGATTTCGAGGCCGACCGTCAGGCGATTCAGACCAGTCGTGTGCAGCAAGAAAAACCAGAGCGAAAGATGTTCTCTCTGCTCTGGCAATACTATGTGAGGGGTCGGAAAACCTTCAGTACTTTACCTGAATAGGCTTTTCAACCTCTTTCTTCCATTCCTTGAGGAACTCAAACCAGTCCTTGGCCGAGTGATAGCCGAAGGACTCGTTGTCGGAACAATAGATCACCTTGTATGCGAGGTAGTTGTCGGTCGTGCCCACCACGAAAGCATAGTTGTCCTTGTTGGCAGGCTCTTCGCTGCGCACATACTTCATGGGGATGCAGATGCCCAGACCGACGGTCTCGCGCTTGAAGTTGATGGTGTCGCTTGAGGGCCAGTCGGTGCCCCAGCAGGCTCGCAGCCCTTTCTTGTCGCTGAACTCGACGGAGTTCTTCACGTTGATGATGCCCGTAGAGAACTGGTAGTCGGCTACCGGACGGTTGAAGAACACATCGACATCGGTATCGCGATGACCTGCGTATTGGGTGTAGCGGAGGGTCATGTTGAGAGGTGAGAGATTACCCTTCGGTGCCAACCAACCCTTATCAATCACTTCGACGATGGTGCGTAGCGGACCGTAGGAGATGATACGCTGGGTGCGGCTCTTGACGGGCGACACATGCGTGGGCTCCTTGCCGTTCCATCCTCTGAAGGCACCGAGACCAAAGGTCTGTCCCACCCAGAGCACATCGTCGCCATAGCCTTTTGCTTTCTGTTCCTGGTCGGTATAGAACTGCGTCTCTTTCAACTCCAGTTGTTTCTTGAACTTGCCGTACAGGTCGAGCGTCTGTCGTTCGTCGAAGTAAATGCGGATGCCATTGAGTTCGCTTTCGAAATCGACACCGTGATGATGTTGGATATTATAGGTGTAGGCTGCATCGCCACGGGCTGTGATCGACTCGATGTAATTGTTCTGCTGGTTCTTCTTCAGACTCTTGTCCTTGCTGTTGCCCAGTACCATTTCTGCGAAGACGCGGGCAGGGTAGGTGCGGGGTTCGCCCTCTGTGAGGAGCGTAACGGTGTACTGCTTCTTCTCTTGGCCCTGAAGGTTGACCAGGAAACAGAGTTCGTCGAAGGTCTCGTCCTGATCGAGGTCGTCGAGTTGGCAGGGAATCTCCTGACCGTCGACCGTCACGAGGGCAGAACGGATGTCACCGTAGGGGGTGAGGCTGATGACGACCGGTTCGTCGTTGCGGACCGATTTCGAGGGGTTGCTCACATGGACCGTGAGGGTCTGCTGGGCAACGGCTGCCAAGGGCAACCAGAACAATAGGGAGAGTATTCTCTTCATTTCTGTACTTCTTTGTTTTAGTAGATTACAAAAGTACATAAAAAGTCGGAAAATGGCTCCTAATTTTTACACAAATAAACAAATTTGTGCAGTTTTGGGCGAAATTTTTAAAATAATTAGGTTAAAATTTGGATTTGAAAATAATTTTTAGTAAATTTGCAGAAATTTTAAAGAATCGTAAAACTCAGACTGCCCGCTAGTGCGAAAAATATACTTTATATTGTCGTTGACGATGCTTTGTTGTATCGGCTGTGAATGGCAACTCAAATCCGATGAGACGGATACGGAGATTGTCGTCGACCGCTATGACCGTATCCAAAGTCTGTATCTGACGACGGGCGACTTCTCGGCCCTTCAGCAGATGAATACGGCTTATCCCACCCAGACGCGCACCTTGATTGAGGATGTGCTCCGTATCGGTAAGGTGAATGAGGCGGACATCAACATGAAATTCCTGCGTTTCTATCAGGACTCCACGCTCCAGATGCTCATCAATGAGGCAGAGCAGCAGTATGCCAATATGGACGACATCAACAAGGAACTGACCAGTGCCTTCCAGTATCTGTTACAAAACATTCCTGAGATGGAGATCCCCGTTGTCTATGCCCAGATTGGTTCGCTCGATCAGAGCATCATCGTGGGTAATGGGCAGATAGGTATCTGTCTCGATAAATACTTAGGAGCCGACTATGCCTTGTATCAGAAACAGAACTATGGCTATTCGCAGGAACAGAAAAACATGATGCAGCGTGAGTTTATCGTGCCCGACTGTATCGGATTCTATCTGTTGAGCCTTTATCCGATGCCGTTCGATCGCCAGTTGTCTCAGGAGGAGCGTGATGTCCACATGGCCAAGATCCAGTGGGTGGTCAACAAGGCGATGGGGCGCATGGTATTCAACAATCCCATGGTGGGCAGGATTGATGACTATATGAAACGTCACAAGAACATGATGCCTGGCACCATGCTGGCCAACAATGAGTATCAGTTATTCGAATAAGTCACCTTGGTGAATCCCCTTGTTTTTCAGATAGTTGTTGAGGAGATCCGTGAACTCATGGTTCTTCAGTCCCCAGTGTGGGGCGATGAGCATCTCCTTGGGTGATTGCGAGACAAAGCGCTCCAGCACCAGGTCTTTCCGGAGCCGTTGGATGTATTGGGCGATGAGGCAGACATATTCTTCGACGCTGTAAATATGAAACGGCTGTTTCTCATATTCCTCTGCCAGTCGGGTGCCTCGGATGATCTGCATCTGATGGATCTTCAGGATGTCGATGGGGAGTGAGGCGATGACGGGTGCCTGACGGAGATTCTCCTGCGCATCCTCCCCAGGCAATCCTAAGATAATATGTGCCCCAGTGAGGATACCGCGTTGATGGGTCTTCTCGATGGCCAGACGCGACTGCTCGAAGGTGTGTCCGCGGTTGATGCGTCGCAACGTCTCGTCGTTGGCACTCTCCACACCGTATTCCACCATGAGGAAAGTCTGCCGGTTCAAGTCTTCCAGATAGTCCAGAAGTTCGTCGGAAACGCAGTCGGGTCGTGTGCCGATGACAAGCCCCACCACATCCTTCACGCTCAGGGCTTCCTCGTAGAGACGGCGCAGATGGTCTAAGGAGCCGTAGGTATTGGTATAGGCCTGAAAATAGGCCAGGTATTTCATCTCGGGATATTTCCGCGCAAAGAACTGCTTGCCCGCTTCCAGTTGCAGGGTGATGCTGTCCTGTCGCTGACAGTAGGCAGGGTTGAAGGTGCGGTTGTCGCAGTAGATGCAGCCGCCCGTGGAGAGACGACCGTCGCGGTTGGGACAGGTGAAGCCGGCATCCACCGAAATCTTCTGCACACGGAAGGGGAAACGGTGCCGAATCCACGTGCCGTAATCATAATAATAAGGTGTATTCACTTTATTTAATTCCATCAGCATGCAAAGTTAGGGAAAAAATCGCTATCTTTGCACAATCAAACAGAAAAATCAAGTGAATCTATGGCAAATATAAGACTTTCAATGGTTGGTGCTGCCCTGATGATGCTCTTGACGAGCGTTCAGGCTGGTGAGAAATTGAGTTTAGGCGATATCACTCGCGGAGAGTTCCGTCAGGAAACATTGTCGGAGGTGCGTCCGATGGCTGATGGTGAGACCTATGCCCAGATCAGCGATGACGGTAAACGCATTGTCACTTATTCCTTCAAGACGGGCAAACAGGTGGGTGTGCTCTTCGATGCCGCAACGGCCAGAGGGGCACAGATCAGACGTGTGGAGGGCTATATCGTGAGTCCGGATAGTCGGCGGTTGCTGATTCAGACGAATACCAAGTCCATTTACCGTCGTTCGTTCACGGCTGAGTATTATATCTTTATGATCCAGAACAACAAACTGGAGCCGCTCAGCGAAGGCGGTCCTCAGCAGACACCGGTGTTCTCGCCCGACGGTAACCAGATTGCTTTCGTGCGCGACAATAACATCCATCTCGTCAAACTGCTCTACGACAATGCAGAGAGTCAGGTGACGAAGGACGGCAAGCGGAATGAGGTGATCAACGGCATTCCCGACTGGGTCTATGAGGAGGAGTTCTCGACCAACTCGTCGATGGTGTTCTCGGCAGACTCGAAGCAGATTGTCTGGATTCGCTATGATGAGACCGATGTCCCACAGTATTCCATGCAGTTGTTCAAGGGACTGGCCCCCGAACAGGAGCAGTATCGTGACTATCCCGGTCTGTATACTTATAAGTATCCTGTGCCAGGCAAACAGAACGCCAAGGTGAAGGTGCTCTCGTATGACATCAAAAGCCATCAGACACGCACCATCGACCTGCCTCTGGAGGCCGACGGATATATTCCCCGTATCAAGATGACCAACGATCCTTCGCGGATTGCCATCTTCACCTTGAACCGTCATCAGGACGACTTGAAGATCTATATGGCCAATCCGCTCTCTACGGTGACGAAGTTGATCATTGAAGACAAGATTGACAAGTATGTGAAGGATGATGTGTTCGAAGATGTGCAGATCACCGACAAATATATCCTTCTGCCCAGTGAGCGTGACGGTTATAACCACCTCTATCTCTATAACCATAATGGTCAGTTGATGCGTCAGATTGTCAACGACCGCTATGTGGTGAAGGGTGTTTATGGCGTCGACGATGCAACGGGTGATGTCTTCTTCGCTGCCAATCCCACAGGGGCAACCGAACAGCAGGTGATGGTGGCGCATCAGAATGGTAAGATGGAGACACTGACGCCGAAGGCTGGTGTCAACAACGCCATCTTCAGCACGAACTTCAAGTATTTCATCAATATCTGGAGCGATCTCGACAATCCCATGCAGTACACGCTTTGTCAGAACAACGGCAAACTGTTGCAGACGCTCATCGACAACCACGAACTCAAGGACAAACTGGCCAACTATGATCTGGGCAAGAAGGAACTGTTCCAGTTTAAGACTTCTGAGGGTGTGACGCTCAATGGCTGGATGGTGAAGCCTGCCGACTTTAATCCCTCGAAGCAGTATCCCGTGATCATGTATCAATATGGTGGTCCGGGCAATCAGCAGGTGTTGAACCAGTGGGGTGTCGGTATGAGCGGCAATGGTGCGCTCCTCGAACAGTATCTCTGTCAGCAGGGTTATATCTGTGTCTGTGTCGACAACAGAGGTACGGGTGGCCGTGGGGCTGAGTTCGAGAAATGTACCTATCTGCGCTTGGGTGAGTTGGAGTCACGCGACCAGGCGGAAACGGCCATCTGGCTGGGACAGCAGACCTATGTCGACAAGAACCGTATCGGTATCTGGGGCTGGTCGTATGGTGGTTGGAACACGCTGATGTCGATGTCGGAGGGCCGTCCGGTCTTCAAGGCTGGTGTGGCCATCGCACCGCCCACCAACTGGCGTTTCTACGATACCATCTATACGGAGCGGTATATGCGTACGCCTCAGGAGAATCCCAAGGGTTATGATGAGGTGAATCCCATCGCGAGGGCTGGTCAGTTGCATGGTGCCTTGCTCATCTGTCACGGTCTGGCCGACGATAATGTGCACTACCAGAACTCGGCTGAATATGTGGAGGCTTTGGTACAGGCTGATAAGGATTTCCGTCAGTTGGTCTATACCAACCGCAATCACAGCATCTTCGGAGGCAACACCCGTAGGCATTTGTACCGACAGGCAATCAATCATTTCAACGCTGAGTTGAAGTAATAAAAAAACTCCCGCCAACCAGCGGGAGTTTTTATATTATAGGTGTGGAAGATTAGTATGCGAAGAGGGGATACTCCTTCATCTTCTCGTTCACCCTTGCACGAACGCTGGCGATAACCTGTTCGTTCTCGGGATCATTGAGCACTTCCTCAATCCAGGCTGCAATCTGAATCATCAGGTCTTCCTTGGCACCACGAGTGGTGATGGCCGGTGTTCCAAGACGGATACCAGAGGTCTGGAAGGCACTGCGACTGTCGAACGGCACCATGTTCTTGTTCACGGTGATGTCGGCAGCAACGAGGGCGTTCTCAGCCACCTTACCAGTCAGGTCGGGATACTTAGAACGGAGGTCGACGAGCATCGAGTGGTTGTCGGTACCGCCACTGACGATGCCGAAGCCGCGCTTCACCAGTTCGTCGGCCAGCACCTTGGCATTCTTCTGAACCTGCTTAGCCCACTCCTTGAACTCAGGCTGCAGGGCCTCACCAAAGGCAACGGCCTTGGCAGCGATGACGTGCTCCAGCGGACCACCTTGCTGTCCGGGGAAGACGGCAGAGTTGAGAATGGTCGACATCATCTTCACCACACCCTTCGGTGTCTTCAGACCCCAAGGATTCTCGAAGTCCTTACCCATCAGGATGATACCGCCACGCGGACCGCGCAGGGTCTTGTGAGTCGTAGAGGTCACGATGTGGGCATACTTCACGGGGTTATCCAGCAGACCGGCTGCAATCAGACCGGCAGGGTGAGCCATATCGATCATCAGCAAAGCACCTACCTTGTCGGCTATCTCACGCATACGCTTGTAGTCCCACTCACGGCTGTAGGCAGAACCACCACCGATAATCAACTTCGGCTTGTGCTCCAGAGCCAGTTGCTCCATCTCGTCATAATCCACGCGGCCCGTCTCCTTGTTCAGGTTGTAACCGATGGGGTTGTAGATGAGACCACTGGTATTGACGTGTGAGCCATGAGAGAGGTGACCACCGTGATCCAGATTCAGACCCATGAAGGTGTCGCCGGGCTTCAGAACGGCCAGCAGCACAGCAGCATTGGCCTGTGCGCCAGAGTGGGGCTGCACGTTGGCATACTCGGCTCCGAAGAGTTTGCACACACGGTCGATGGCCAACTGCTCTACCTCGTCAACTACCTGACAACCACCATAGTAGCGGTGTCCAGGATAACCCTCGGCATACTTGTTGGTCAGGTAAGAGCCCATGGCCTCCATGACCTGGTCACTTACAAAGTTCTCACTGGCAATCAGTTCTATGCCTTTCAACTGGCGCTGATGCTCTTTCTCAATCAACTCAAAGATTGCATTGTCTCTGTTCATTGTCTTTGTTTATTGGGTTTATACTAACTCTACCTTATTGATATCCTGCTCTTTCTCGCAATAGTGACAGGTCAGGATGCCGTCGGTCACGTGGAAGTGGGTGGCCATCGGCTCGTTGTTGGTCACACATTTCGGATTGTTGCACTTCACGATGCCCTTAATCTCGGCAGGTGTCTCCACCGTCTTCTTCTCCACCACCTCGTAATCACGGATGATGCTGAGGATGACATTCGGTGCCACAACGGAAAGACGGGAGATCTCATCGTCGGTGAAGAACTTGTCCGACACTTTGATGATACCCTTGCTGCCCACTTTCTGCGAGGGATAGTTGAAACCGATGGTAACGGGAGTCTTCAGGTCGAAGAGGCCCAGCAGACTGGCTACCTGATAGGTCTTGGCGGTGGGTATGTGGTCGATGACGGTGCCGTGCTCAATGGCGGCTACCAAACGTTCTTTCTTGTTCATTTTATAATCGTTTTGTCGTTCTTAACTTCCTCTAATGAGATGCCGAGCACATCGCAGAAGATGGCCTCGCGGGCAAAGAGACCGTTACCGGCCTGTTGGATATAGTAGGCATGGGGATTCTCATCCACATCGTAGGCAATCTCGTTGACACGGGGGAGGGGATGGAGGATCTTCATGTTGGGCTTGGCGCTTTTCAGCATGTCGTTATTCAGCACATACACATTCTTCACGCGCTCATATTCCATCAGGTCCGAGAAACGCTCCTTCTGTACGCGCGTCATATAGAGGATGTCGGCATCGGCGATGACCTTCTCGTTGAAGGCCGTATGCTCCTGGTATTTGATGCCGTGCTCCTTGCAGTAGAGTTTATACTCGTTTGGCATCGACAGTTCCTTCGGTGCCACGAAATGGAAAGTCGGGTTGAAGTGGCGCATGGCCATCAGCAGGGAGTGGACCGTACGACCATATTTCAGGTCGCCCACCATATATATATTAAGGTTGTCGAGCGTGCCCTGCGTCTTATAGATCGAGTAGAGGTCGAGCATACACTGCGAAGGATGCTGGTGAGCACCGTCGCCTGCATTGACAATGGGGATGGGAGCCACCTCGGAGGCATAGACGGCTGCACCCTCGATATAGTGGCGCATCACGATAACGTCGGCGTAGTTAGAGACCATCAGGATGGTGTCTTTCAGGGTCTCGCCCTTTGTTCCACTGGTGATCTTGGGGTCGGCGAATCCGATGACACGGGCACCAAGGCGGTTGGCGGCTGTTTCAAACGAAAGTCTAGTGCGGGTCGAGGGTTCAAAGAAAAGCGTTGCAATCACTTTTCCTTTCAGTAACTCCCTGTTCGGGTGCTTCTCAAACTCTTCTGCCATCTCGATCATGTAGAGGATTTTCTCTTTTGTGAGATCGGCAATTGTCACAAAATTATGCTTTTCCATCCAATATTTTCATTTTGTTTGTGCAAAATTACACATTATTTCTTATTTCCGTGCGATATTTTGAAAGAAAATCGTAATTTTGCACCAAATAATTAATAGAGACGAATTTTTAGGCTTATGATGAAGTGGTTTGTGCGTTTTTTGTGGACGTTATTGATATTGGTTGTGCTGGGTGCTGCAACGGCATTTTATGCGATTGACCAAGGATGGATTGGCTATATGCCTCCCATCGAGGATTTGCAGAATCCTATTAACCGCTACGCCACACAGGTATATTCATCAGACGGAAAACTGCTGGGTACGTGGAACTACAACCGTGAGAACCGCGTGCTGGTAGATTATACCAAACTCTCACCAGCCTTGGTTCAGGCACTTGTGGCTACGGAGGATGTCCGTTTCTACGAGCACTCTGGTATCGACTTCTATGCGCTGGCACGTGCCGTCATCAAGCGCGGTATCCTGGGACAGAAGAGTGCGGGTGGCGGATCCACCATCACACAGCAGTTGGCCAAGCAGTTGTATTCGGAACATGCCAAGACCACAATGGAGCGTGTCCTGCAAAAACCGATAGAATGGGTGATTGCTGTCAAACTGGAACGCAACTATACGAAGGATGAGATCATAACGATGTATCTGAATTATTTTGACTTCCTTCATAATGCCGTTGGTATCAAGACCGCCTCGAATACTTACTTTAGCAAGGAGCCTAAGGATCTGACGGTTAATGAGGCGGCTACCCTCATCGGACTCTGTAAGAACCCGTCTTATTATAATCCTGTGAGAAATCCGGAGCGCAGTCGTGAGCGTCGTAATGTGGTGCTCGGACAGATGTTGAAAGCGGGTACGCTCTCCCAGGAAGACTACGATAAATATTGTGCCGAACCAATCCAGTTGCATTTCCATGTCAGCGATCATAAGGATGGCATCGCTACCTATTTCCGTGATTTCCTGCGTCGTTATATGATGGCCAAGAAACCCGAACGGGCGTTGTATGCTTCTTGGAATATGGTGAAATACCACATCGACTCAATTAATTGGGAGACAGATCCTTTGTACGGTTGGTGCAACAAAAACAAGAAGAAGAATGGCGAGCCTTATAGTATCTATACCGATGGTCTTCGTGTGCATACCACCATCGACTCTCGTATGCAGAAATATGCAGAGATGGCAGTGCAGAAACATGTGGCAAACTATCTCCAGCCGGCTTTCGACAAGGCCAACCTGAAGAAGCCCAATGCACCTTTCTCCAAGGACTTGTCTGCTGCTCAGGTGAAGAGTATCTTGATGCGCTCCGTTCGTCAGTGTGAGCGTTATCGTGTGCTGAAGGAGAACGGCGCCTCTGATGCGGAAATCCAGAAGTCGTTCCGCACACCCACCCGCATGTCCATCTTTACCTATCATGGGGAAGTGGATACTACTATGACACCTATCGATTCGATAAAATATTACAAATCATTCCTCCGCACAGGCTTCTTGAGCATCTGTCCTCAGAATGGTCACGTGAAGGCTTACGTAGGTGGATTGGACTTCTCGCACTTCGCCTATGATATGGCGATGGAGGGTCGCCGTCAGGTGGGTTCTACCATCAAACCGCTTTTGTATTCACTGGCAATGGAGAATGGTTTCTCGCCTTGTGATGAAGCCCCGAATGTGCAGCAGACCTATATTGTTGCAGGCAAACCTTGGACGCCTCGCAACAGCGGTCGTGCCAGATATGGACAGATGGTCACCCTGAAATGGGGACTCCAGCAGTCAAACAACTGGATCTCGGCTTACCTGATGAGCAAACTGAATCCCCAGGCCTTCGTCGACTTGTTGCGTCAATATGGTATCAACAATCCGGAAATCCATCCTTCGATGGCCTTATGTCTCGGTCCTTGTGAAATCACGGTGGGTGAGATGGCCAGTGCCTATACGGCTTTTGTCAATCATGGTATTCGTGCCTCCCACATGTTCGTCACACGTATTGAGGATGGTGAGGGAAATCTCATCGCACAGTTCCAGCCGCGCATGAACGAGGTTATCAGCGAGGAGAGTGCCAACAAGATGCTCTACATGCTGAAAGCCGTCGTGGATGGTGGAACGGCAGGCCGACTTCGTCATAAATATAATATGAAGGGCGAGATTGGAGGAAAGACAGGTACCACCAATAATAACAGCGATGCCTGGTTTGTAGGCATCACACCGTCTCTGGTCAGTGTCTGTTGGGTGGGTGGTGACGACCGCGACATCCACTTCGACTCGATGGATATGGGACAAGGTGCCACGATGGCACTGCCTGTTTTCGCCTATTACATGCAGCAGATTTATGCCGACGCTCAACTCGGAATCAACGAGAGCGCCATCTTTGATATGCCTGAAGGTTATAACCCGTGTTCGTATATCGACGATGCACTCGGAAACAACGAAATTGAGGAGATCTACGAGTAGCCTTTATATATATAATAAGGTGTAGGTTTGTTGCTTTGTCAATAAACCCGAAAACTTTCGTTAAAGATTGAAAAAAGTCCTCGAAAAATTTGGAGGGTATTGAAAATAGTCGTACCTTTGCATCCGCTTTCGCTCAAAAACTTGGGCTGAGGCACAAAAAGAAAGAGTTCTTTGAAAGATTTACATAGACAGAAGTAGTACAAGAAGCGAGTGCTTATTTTTATAATAGGTACTTGGGTAGAAGAAACAAACCGTTCAATTCTTGAGAAGGTCGCTTTAAGCAACCTTCTAAAAAGATACTGGATAGTCGTTCTGAGACAGATAACATTCTAGCAATAGAATAAAGATACAAATTTACAATGAAGAGTTTGATCCTGGCTCAGGATGAACGCTAGCTACAGGCTTAACACATGCAAGTCGAGGGGCAGCGAGAGGAAAGCTTGCTTTCCTTGTCGGCGACCGGCGCACGGGTGAG
>Ga0310690_10005604_pt1 | contig 16944 bp, 11 predicted proteins | sample AusTroGonzalo_MG_2_FD_207661 | JGI IMG/M metagenome (GOLD analysis project Ga0310690, IMG submission 207661) | Bovine rumen microbial communities from tropical cattle in Woodstock, Queensland, Australia - Gonzalo_04 (v2) (version 2) | ecosystem: Host-associated > Mammals > Digestive system >...
CTTTGATACGAGATCTTCGCTCATTCTGACTGATACTACTTTGTGTCCGTCTTCTCCTTTTTTGTGCTGCTTTACAGTTAAACGGATTTCTGTTGATTCCACAAAAGTCACCTCCTTACTACTGCTTTTGCGATAACTTTTAAGAATATTATACAAAATAACCCATTTGAATAATATACTCAAAATGAGTATTAAACTGACGATTTAAATAGGCACTACAAAACAGTAGTCATGAAAGAATAGTTATAACTGCTAAGAATGCTTCTTCCTCATAAAGATAATTATGATAATAATGTATACTGCCAAAGATATTAGTGTAATAATGATCGCAATATTAAGACATGGAGCGGTGAATTGGAAATGTATGCTGTGCGTGCCTGCCGGGACTTTTACTGCCATGAAACAGTAGTCCGCACGGAGGATGGGGACGCTTTCCCCGTCCACGGATGCTTCCCAGCCGTTCTCGCAGGTGACCGGAACGAACAGATACCCGTCTTCGGGTGAGTCGGTGTAAATATCGATGACGCCGTCATTTTCGCTTTCGGGAACCTGTACTTCCGCATTCGTTTCCCCGGCAAGAGGAGAGGCGAGATCCGGGATGTTCTCCGTTCCGTCGGTAATGTCGCAGTCCGTTTCGTCGTTCAGGATGAGATAGTCGGCCAGAAGTCCGTCTCCGTCTGCCGGATCAGTTGCTTCTATCACATTTTCATAGGCGTCTTCGGTCATGGTCTTTGTGTAGAAATGCGCAAAGGTGACTTCCGGATCTTCGTAAAGATAAGTATCGCCGCAGACTGCCGCAAGTTCGTAATCCTCCGGCACTTCGGACTGTTCATCCGCTACGATGTATTTGATGCCGAAGAGCGGATAGAGCGATTCACGCCCGCCAAGTTCCCGGAAGGTCAGCCAGTAGGGATTCGTACCGGTGCGGAATTCCGGAACGACGGTGTCCGTGAATTCGACGGCATGTTTATTCATTGTGGAATTATAGCCGCTGATTCCCCTGTAATCCTGCAGGAGAGCGTCCATGGTCTCGGAACCGGCGTAAAATGTCTTCTCGAGGCGGTAATACTGCGTTTCATTTTCACTTAAATATTCGTCGAGCGCCCGGTCATTTTCACCGTATACGTCTTCGAAATATCCGGAGTCCGCTGAGATGAAAGTGCGCCTGTGGACGGTGGTGTAGGTGTTGGAAATGATCTGTACGGCGGCAAGCGCCAGAAGCACCGCGCAGACGGCTGCCGGCCGGAGATTCTTCCTGCGGATATAAAGCAGCAGCACGAACGCCATCAGGAATGTGGTGACAAAGATCGCGGCCGCATTGAGCTTAAGAAATGTATCGCCGAGCTTCGGTATGGCGCGGATGCAGAAAAATCCTGTGAACAATATCGAGATCAGCGCCCCGATTACCGAGAAGCATCTGTTCCTGATGATGTAGTCCAGCGTGAACGCAGAGAGCAGCACCGCGAACGGGAGCAGCACGAAAAGGTGCCTGGAGAACGGATAGGCAAAGCCGTTGAACACAAGGCTGGCTGCGGGCACAAAGCAGATCGCGGCCGCGGCAAGCAGCGCAATGATGATCACGATCCTCGCCCTGGCCGTTTTCGCGATCTTCGGCAGGAAAATGATGAACTGGACCAGCAGGATAATGAAGAGCCCGGTCAGAAAGATGTTGGGTGCTTCGTAGATATTTCCGTAGCCGGTATAGTCTTCGGGCGTGATCCCGATGCCCTCAAGTCCCGTGGAACAGAGCTTTTTGAAAAATGTCATATAGTACTCTTTCGGCCACGGAGACATCGCGGAAAGGATCCGTTCGATGATGCTGCCGCCGCCGAGCCTGGCGGAGCCTTCCGCCAGCGCAATATAAGACGGAAGGGCATAAATGCAGCCGATCCCGGCGCCGAGAAGCAGCAGGAACCCGCGCCCGAAAAAGGCTTTCAAAAGTGTGCCGGCGGGCCGGATCTTTAAGAGCACGAACCGCAGGATCATATACAGAAGGCAGATGAGCGCGATCATGTAGGACATGTAATAACCGGTGAGCAGCATGACGCCGGTCACGGCCGGCATCAGGAGCAGCGCTCTCTTCCTGCGCTTTTCGGCTTCTTCGCCCGTGAACGGCGAGGTCTTTGCAAAGACGGCAAGAGACCGTTCGATCAGGGCGAGGAGAAGCGGCAGATAAAATACGAATATCGCGAAATGATAATGCTGTCCCCACATAACGATAAATCCGTTGAAGGCGTAAATGTACGAGAACAGAAATACCGCCTTTCTGGAAAGCCGGAAGGAAGACAGGAACAGATAACAGCCGATCCCGGCGAGCACCAGGTGTAGCAGATGCACGTAGATCAGGGCACCGGCGATAAAGCTTCCGCCGAAGACGGCCCCGACCAGATACAGGATCCCGAGCGTCGGATGGAAAAGATTCAGTGTATACAGGGGCGTGCCGAACCCGTAGGTCGCATCCCAGAAGGAAAAATCACCCTGCGCAAGGTGCCGCGCAATGGAATTGTACCAGGAGATGTACTGCTGGGTGGTATCGGAACCGATTTCTTCGAACAGGAATACAAAGCCGCCGAAGAAGTAACGGTGGTAAACGATGAGCGCGGTGACGGCGATAAGGATCGTCAGAGCGGTCTTCGGATGGGATCTCATAAAAGAAAATACGCGTTTCATGACAGAAAATACTATAGCATAAAATCATTTATATTGCGATTATTATTTAATACTGGTAAAATATAGCGAACGTCAAAAAATTACACAGGGAAGATTGCTGCACGGCAGCAAAAGAGGTAATCATGGCTGAAAAGATCACGGACGAGACCGTCGAGTACGTGGGAATACTCGCGAAGCTCTCGCTGAACGAAGAGGAAAAAAAGCAGGCTGCGGCCGATATGCAGAAGATGCTGGATCATATCGACAAGCTCAATGAGCTGGATACGAGCGGCGTCGAGCCCATGTCGCACATCCTGAAAGTCAATAACGTATTCAGGGAGGATGTCGTAACGAACGGCGACGCGCGTGAAGACATGCTTGCGAACGCGCCGGAAAATATCGAAGGACAGTACGGTGTCCCGAAAACGGTGGAATAGGAGGCATAAGATGGCAGATATCACGAAAATGACAGCGCTGCAGATCGCGTCCGGGATCCACGCGGGAGAACTGTCCGTAAAAGAGGTCCTGGATGCTTTCTACGCTTCGGCCGATGAAAAGGAACCGAAGGTGAACGCGTTCATTACTTTATCGAAGGAAGAGGCTTACGCTCAGGCGGAGAACGTCCAGGCCGACATAGACAAAGGAATCATCGCATCGCCGCTGGCCGGTGTGCCGGTCGCGGTCAAGGACAATATCAGCACGAAGGGCATCAGGACCACCTGCGCTTCGAAGATCCTTTATAATTATGTGCCGGTCTTCGACGCCTTTGTTACGGAAAGACTGAAAAATGCCGGCATGATCATCACCGGCAAGACCAATATGGACGAATTCGCCATGGGTTCCACTACGGAAACGTCCTTCTTCGGACCGACGGACAATCCGAACGCGCCCGGACACGTGCCCGGAGGCTCCTCAGGCGGTTCCTGCGCTGCAGTGGCAGCTTTCGAAGCGCCGCTGGCGCTCGGAAGCGATACCGGCGGCTCCATCCGCCAGCCTGCGGCCTACTGCGGCGTTACGGGACTGAAGCCTACCTACGGAGCGGTCAGCCGTTACGGCCTGATCGCATACGGTTCCTCCCTGGACCAGATCGGTCCGGTCGCGAAGGACGTAAAGGACTGCGCGGCGCTCCTTGAGATCATTGCCGGAAAGGACGTGCAGGATTCCACTTCCGTACAGCCGGAAGAAACGGATTACCTGACCGCCGCCGGAATGCCGGTAAAAGGCTTAAGGGTCGGCATTCCGAAGGAATATCTGAGGGAAGGCCTTCAGCCGGAGATCCGCGACGCGGTCTTAAAAGCAGCGGAAGTGCTTGCGGCTGCCGGCGCGGACGTATCGGAATTTTCGCTGGGAATGCTGGACTACGCGATTCCCGCTTATTACGTCATCGCTTCAGCCGAGGCCAGTTCGAACCTCGAACGTTTCGACGGCGTGAAATACGGATACCGCGCGTCGGACGTGAACGGCCTTCACGACATGTATAAAAAGACCCGGTCCGAAGGCTTCGGCGCCGAGGTAAAAAGAAGGATCATGCTTGGGTCGTTCGTCCTGAGTTCGGGCTACTACGACGCGTATTATCTGAAGGCGCTCCGTACGAAGGCGCTGATCAAGAAAGCGTTCGACGAAGCGTTCGAACATTTTGACGTCATCCTTTCACCGGCCGCGCCGACTACTGCGCCGGTACTCGGAGGATCCCTGGCCGATCCGATCAAGATGTATTTAAGTGATATTTACACGGTCTCCCTGAACCTCGCGGGGCTTCCGGGAATCACGGTCCCCTGCGGCACCGACCGCGAGGGACTGCCGGTCGGCATCCAGATGGTAGGAGACTGTTTCACCGAAAAAACGCTCATCAAAGCGGCTTACGCTTACGAGCAGGCAGCAAAGGAGGCTTAAAATGGGAAGAGAATACGAGACCGTGATAGGCCTTGAAGTACACGTGGAGCTGGCTACGGCGACGAAGATCTTCTGCGCGTGCTCCACGAAATTCGGAGGAGAGCCCAATACCCACACCTGTCCGGTATGCACGGGCATGCCCGGCTCCCTTCCGGTACTGAACAAACAGGTGGTGGAATACGCCTGCGCTGTCGGACTGGCTGCCGGCTGTCATATCAACCAGGTGTGCAAATTCGACCGGAAAAACTATTTTTATCCGGATAACCCGCAGAACTACCAGATCTCCCAGCTTTACGTTCCGATCTGCCAGGACGGACGCATTGAGATCGAGACTTCCGAAGGGAAAAAGTACGTCCGCATCCACGAGATCCACATGGAAGAGGACGCGGGCAAACTCATTCACGACGAATATGACGATCATTCCTATGTGGACTTCAACAGGAGCGGCGTGCCGCTGATCGAAATCGTTTCCGAGCCCGATATGAGGAGCGCGGAGGAGGTCATTGCCTATCTCGAACAGCTCCGCATGATTGCCCAGTACATCGGCGCTTCCGACTGCAAGCTGCAGGAGGGTTCGATGAGGGCTGACGTGAACCTTTCCGTAAGGGAAAAGGGAAGCACGGAGTTCGGGACGCGTACCGAGATGAAGAACCTCAATTCCTTCAAGGCCATTGCGCGGGCGATCGAAGGAGAGAGGAGCCGTCAGATCGATCTGATCGAAGCCGGGAAACCCGTGATCCAGGAGACCAGGCGCTGGGACGATACGAAGGAGTATTCCTATCCGATGCGTTCAAAGGAAGACGCAAAGGATTACCGTTATTTTCCGGATCCGGATCTGCCGCCCGTCTGTATCGACGACGAATGGCTCGAAGAGATCAGAAACAGCATTCCGGAGCTCCGGCCTGCAAAGATGGAAAGATATATTAAGGAATTCGGACTTCCCGAATACGACGCCGGGATTCTAACCGGTACGAAAAAACTGGCGGACATTTTCGAGGAGACCGTTTCTCTCGGCGCCAATCCGAAAAAGGCGTCCAACTGGCTGATGGTGGAGACCCTGAGGCTTTTAAAGGAAAACTCCGAAGAGCCGGAGGATATCCGGTTCTCACCGCAGCATCTGGCGGATCTGATCGAGCTGGCCGGATCCGGCGCGGTCAACAGTACCGTCGCCAAGGAAGTGTTCGAGAAAATGTATGCTTCCGATATCGATCCGAAGGCCTACGTTGAAGAGCACGGTCTGAAGACCGTGAACGATGCCGGAGCTCTTGAGGCGGTCGTGGATAAAGTCATTGAAAACAATCCGAAAGTCGTCGAAGAATTCAGAGGCGGCAAGGAGAAAGTACTCGGATTCCTGGTAGGGCAGGTAATGAAGGAAATGAAAGGGAAGGCCGATCCGAAGAGCGCCGGAGAAATGCTGAAGAGCAAATTATCATAGAAATATGCAGATTATTCAGATGATTGTACTTGGTGAGACAACCCCATAAGAAAAAGGAGAGAATACATGGAAAAGATCAGGATGACCTCCCCCATCGTTGAGATGGACGGCGACGAAATGACAAGGATACTCTGGCAGATGATCAAGGACGAGCTGCTTGCTCCCTTTATTGAACTGAATACCGAGTACTATGACCTGGGCCTGAAGAAACGTGACGAGACGGATGACCGGATCACTGTTGACGCGGCGAATGCCGTGAAGAAATACAAGGTCGGCGTCAAATGTGCGACCATTACGCCCAATGCCGCGCGCGTGGAAGAGTATGGGCTTAAGAAAATGTGGAAGAGTCCGAACGGCACCATCCGTTCGATCCTGGACGGCACCGTTTTCCGCGCACCCATTATCGTCAAGGGCATCGAGCCTCTCGTAAAGAACTGGGAAAAGCCCATTACCGTGGCGAGGCATGCCTATGGTGACGTTTATAAGGACGTCGAGCTCACCATTCCCGGCCCCGGCATCGTGAAGCTGGTCTACGAAGCACCGGACGGCACCGAGCTCGCGAAGCTGGACGTGCATGAATTCACGGACAGCGGCGTGGTACAGGCCCTCCACAATCTGGACGGCTCCATTACGAGCTTCGCCAGGAGCTGTTTCGAATTCGCGCTCGATACGAAGCAGGATCTCTGGTTCTCCACGAAGGATACCATTTCCAAGCAGTACGATCACAGGTTCAAGGATATTTTCGAGGAGCTGTACGAGAGTGAGTATAAAGAACGTTTTGAGGAAGCCGGCATCACTTATTTTTACACCCTGATCGACGACGCCGTGGCCCGCATCATGAAAGCGAAGGGCGGCTTTATCTGGGCCCTCAAGAATTATGACGGCGACGTCATGAGCGACATGATCTCCTCGGCTTTCGGTTCGCTCGCGATGATGACTTCCGTCCTCGTTTCTCCCCACGGATATTTCGAATATGAAGCTGCGCACGGAACGGTGCAGAGGCATTATTATAAGCATCTCAAGGGAGAAGAGACTTCGACGAACTCCGTGGCGATGATCTTCGCCTGGTCCGGCGCTTTGCGGAAACGCGGACAGCTGGACGGGAACGCCGAACTCGAGGCATTCGCGGACAAGCTTGAGAGCGCCACGCTCGCAGTCATCGAAAGCGGAAGAATGACCAAAGACCTGGCTATCATTACAAGTCTTGAAGATGTCGTTGTGCTGAACAGTGCAGAATTCATCCGTGCCGTGCGTGAAGAGCTGGCGGACGAACTGCAGGTAATGGATTACTGATCATTCCGCCAGTTCCGCCCAGCGTTCATACAGTTCCGAGAGCTCCGCGTCCGCTTCGGCTTTCTTTGCGGAAAGTTCGGTGAGCGCAGCCGGGTCGGTGGCATTTTCGGGAAGATTCATTTCAGATTCATAAGAGGCAGAGAGCGCTTCGAGTTCTTCGATCCGCGCCTCTGTCTTTTTCAGATCATTTTCATGCTTGCGCTTCGCGGCCAGTTCTTCCTTGGCCGCCTTCCAGTCCCTCGCGGAGTCGGAAAGCTGTTTTTCGCCGGAAGCGGAAGTGCCGTCTGCTGCGGAAGCGGCAGGCTCGTTCTTTTTCTCAAGGTAGTAATCGTAGTTCCCCAGATACTGGGTGAAGGTCTTTCCCTCCAGTTCGAGAATACGCGTAGCCGTGCGGTTGATAAAATACCGGTCATGGCTGACATAGAGCACCGTTCCGGTATAAGAACGTATGGCGTCCTCGAGGATCTCGCGCGACTGGATATCCAGGTGGTTCGTCGGCTCGTCGAGGATCAGGAAATTCGCCTCGGAGAGCATGAGCCTCGCCAGGGCGACGCGGCCTCTTTCCCCGCCGCTCAAGTACCGGATCTGCGTAAAGACGTCGTCACCGGTAAAGAGAAATCCGGCGCAGACATTCCGGATCTCGGTCTCGGTCATGTCCGGGTATTCGTCTGATATTTCCTCGAAAATGGTCTTGTCGAAATCCAGGTTCTGGTTCTCCTGATCGTAGTAACCGACCTCCACCTTCGCACCGTAGCGCACGTCCCCGGTATCCGGGATGACGCTGCCGGTGATGATCTTCAGAAGGGTGGATTTGCCGGTGCCGTTGTCACCGATCACGGCGATCTTCTCGCCTTTCGTGACCAGCAGGTCCAGTCCCGAAAAAAGACGGTTCGTTCCGAAGGCTTTGGAAAGCTCCGTGATTTCCAGCACGTCGTTCCCGCTTTCGACCCAGGGTTCGAACTTCAGCCTCATATCGGTGTCCGTTTCGGACGGACGTTCGATCGTGACGAGCTTTTTCAGGGCCTTTTCACGGCTTTCGGCCCGTTTGACCGATTTTTCCCTGTTAAAGGAGCGCAGTTTGTCAATAACGGCCTGCTGTTTCCGGATCTCGGCCTGCTGTTTGAACCATTCGTTCAGCCTTGCTTTCCGGATTTCTGCCTTCTTGAGGCTGAATTCGGTGTAATTGCCTTTGTACGTGACGGCGGTATGATCTTCGATCTCTATGACCCGGCTGACGATCCGGTCGAGAAAATACCGGTCGTGGGAAACAATCAGGAGGGTGCCCTGATATCCGGAGAGATAGTTCTCAAGCCATCGTACGGAAGACATGTCCAGATGGTTCGTGGGTTCGTCGAGCAGGAGCAGATCGGGTTTGGAAAGGAGGACCTTTCCGAGAACGACGCGTGTCTTCTGACCGCCGGAAAGGGTGGAAAAGCAGCGTGAAAAATCGTTCCCGTCAAAGCCGAGCCCTTTCAATACACCGGTCGTTTCGCTCTTCACGGCGTAGCCGTTCTCACGTTCGTACTGTTCGGTGAGCCTGGAATATTTCGTCATAAGGTCTTCAAGCGCCGTACCGTCCGCATGGCGCATGGCTTCCTCTGTGCTCCGGATCAGGTCTTCTGTTTCCAGTATGTCCTTTTTGGCCTCGAGCACGAAATGATACAGATCCAGACTGCTGTCCGTTTCCTGGTGCTGGGCAAGATATCCGATGCTGGTCCCGGCGGCGATAACGACGTTTCCCGAATCGGCGTGCATTTGCCCGGTGATGATCTTAAGAAGAGTGGATTTTCCGCAGCCGTTCGCCCCGGTGAGCGCGCACTTTTCGCCGGGGAGCAGGTGAAAGGAGATATCCCCGAACAGCTCCTCGGTCCCGAAGCTTTTTGAAATTTTCTGACAGTCAAGTATCATTTCCAAGCCCGTTTCTGTTTGTTTCCGGTTCCGAACCTTTATTTTATACAAGTAATCGTATAAATTCAACCGCAGACCGTTTTTGCGGCCGGAATTATAGTCATTGTTCACATAACCTTTGCATTTTATCGGCAAAAATTTGTTTTTGACATTGAAGAATCTTCTGCTATAATTTAACAGACAAAATGCGCATTGGACAGAACAGAGCAGTGAGAACAGGAGTTCGTTTGTGGAAAAGAAAGAAATCTCAAGAGCAGTCATCAACAGACTGCCCCGTTATTACAGATTTTTGAAGGAACTCGAAAAAGAAGGCGTGGAAAGGATTTCTTCGCTGGAATTAAGCAGGGCGCTTGACGTTACGGCTTCCCAGATCCGGCAGGATTTCAACAATTTCGGAGGATTCGGACAGCAGGGATACGGCTATAACGTGCAGCATCTGAAAGAGGAGATCGGCAAGATCATCGGTCTGGATCAGTGCTACAACATGATCATCGTCGGGATCGGCAATCTCGGAAAAGCACTTGCCAAATACCCCGGCTTTGCCAATAACGGATACAGCACGATCGGGCTTTTCGATTCGGATCCCGCCAAGATCGGTACGGTGATCAATGACATTGCCGTTCGCGGCATAGACGAACTTGGCAGCTTTGCGGCTGACAATGAAGTCGACATCGCGGTGATCTGTGTGCCGCGTACCGAAGCACTGAAGACAGCGTCGCTTCTGGTGGAGAAAGGCATTAAGGCATTTATGAATTTTACCCAGGCAGACCTGGAACATGAACTGCCGGACGGCATTTTCGTGCAGAATGTTTATCTGATCGACACCGTGATGCTGCTTTCCTATGATCTGAACAACAGTAAAAAATGAGAAAGATACTTACACCGGTCGAAATGAAGGAAGCGGACGAAGCAGCCATAAAGATGGGGCTGCCTTCGCTCGTACTTATGGAGCGGGCCGCGCTTTCGGTCCTGCAGGTCATAGACGAAGAGGAGCTCGACACCTCAGACGTCTGCATCATCTGCGGCACCGGGAACAACGGCGGCGACGGCGCGGCTGTGGCCAGACTGTTTGCCGAACGCGGCGAAGAGGTCCATGTGCTGTTCCCATGCGGCACCGAACGTGTAAGCGATCAGATGCGGACCCAGTTAAAGCTCCTCGAATATTACGGGGTGCCTGTGGTATCCGAATATACAAAGGGAACATATTCCCTGGTTATAGATGCCCTTTTCGGGATCGGTCTCTGCCGTGAAGTGAAGGGAAAGGCGGCGGAAGTCATTGATGCGGTCAACGATGACGACGCCTTCGTTCTGGCCGTGGACATAGCGTCGGGCCTTGACGGAAACACCGGGCGCGTATGCGGCACGGCGGTAAAAGCTGATCTGACCGTTACGTTCGCCGCGGCGAAGAGGGGACATTTTCTGAATCAGGGCAGGGCTTTTACTGGAGACCTGGTCGTTCAGGAGATCGGTATTCCGCTCGATTGCATCGGCGGGGATGTTCTTTACGCAGTAGAGGACGAAGATTTTGTCAGCCTTCCCATGCGGGACGAGACAGGCAATAAGACCACATTCGGCAGACTGCTGGTCGCGGCCGGTTCGGCTGAGATCTGCGGCGCCGCTTATTTTGCCGCTGCTGCGGCCATAAAAAGCGGGACCGGCATGGTCCGGATCTTTACGCATGAGAAGAACAGGACGGCGCTTTCGGTCCTTCTGCCTGAAGCGCTGATCACGACCTATACGGAAGAGACCTATGGGAAAGAACTCCTGAAGAGAGCCTATGACTGGGCGGACGCCTGTGTCGCCGGCCCCGGCCTTTCGACGGATGAGACGGCCGTAAAGATCTTAAACGACCTTCTGGACATGGGAGACAAGCCCCTGGTTCTGGATGCGGACGCGTGCAATATTCTTGCGGCGTATCCGGAGCTTTGGAAAAAGATACGTTCCGAATTCTGCATGACGCCCCACATCGGGGAGATGAAAAGGCTCTGCGGTCCCGGTACGGACGGGATCAAGGACGATCCGGCCGGTATTGCGAAAGCATTTGCGGCGGAACACGGATGTACGCTGGTCCTGAAAGACGCTTCCACCGTAACGGCCTGTAAGGACGGTACCGTATTCGTCAATACGTCAGGGTCGAGTGCCCTGGCCACGGCAGGCAGCGGGGACGTGCTTTCCGGACTGATCGGGAGCTTCCTCCTTCAGTACCGGGATTCTGATCTGCCGCTCGCGGCGATGGCGGTCCATTATCACGGAAGGCTCGGAGAAGCCGCTGCGGAAGACTCTTCGGAGGAAGCGGTGACGGCCGGAAGTCTGATTGAATATTTAAGCATTTAAAAGATATAGGAGAGAGATTATGTCAGGACATTCAAAGTTTGCCAACATCAAGCACAAGAAGGAAAAGAACGATGCGAAGAAGGGCAAGATCTTTACGATTATCGGCCGTGAGATCGTCATTGCCGTTAAAGAAGGCGGCGCGGATCCTGCCAACAACAGCAAACTGCGTGATGTCATAGCCAAGGCCAAGGCCAACAATATGCCGAACGACACCATCGAACGGGGCATCAAGAAAGCGGCGGGTGATGCGAACGCCGACAACTACGAGCGTATTACCTACGAAGGCTACGGACCGAACGGCATAGCCATCATCGTGGAGACCCTTACGGACAACAAGAACCGCACTGCGGCTGACGTAAGAAGCGCTTTCACCAAAGGAAACGGGAATATCGGAACGCCGGGATGTGTATCCTTTATGTTCGACAAGAAGGGCCAGATCATCATATCAAAGGAAGACTGCGGCATGGATGCAGACGACCTTATGATGGCCGCGCTGGACGCGGGAGCCGAGGACTTCACCGAGGAGGAGGATTACTACGAAATCATTACCGATCCGGACGGATTCTCCGAAGTCAGGGAAAAGCTCGAGGCGGAAGGCATCGTCATGGCCGAGGCTGACGTTACGATGATCCCTCAGACCTATGTGAAGCTTGAAGACGAGACGGCCATGAAAAATTTAAGAAGGACACTTGATCTTCTGGATGACAACGATGACGTTCAGTATGTATACACTAATCTGGACGAAGATCAGTAAGAATAAAAGATTATGTCTTTATTTACAGCGTTGCTCCTCGGATTGATCAGGGGAGCGGCCGGAGTGCTGCCGGTAAGTTCTGCCGGTCTGTCCGCCCTTGTCTCAAGACTTACGGGGACGGAGATCGCCTATGACCAGATGTTCATGGCGATATCGGGGCTGGGCGTGCTTGCTGCTGTTGCGGCAGTCTGGAACAGGGAGATAATAAAGACCCTTGCCGCGCTTGGCGGCATGGTATATGATATTGCGGCGAACCTGCTGATACTGATACTGAACAAGAATGTAAGATACAGACGCATCATATGCACCGCGTACAGGAAAATCGCGGTCATGCTTCTGATCTCGGTCATTCCGTCGGCTTTGATCGGCGGACTGTTCGGTTCGTATGCCCGGACGCTTTTCGGAAATCTTCTGATCTGTTCCGTGGGAATGCTGCTTACGGCAATGCTCCTCATGGTGGCGTCTTTTGCCGAGAAGCACAGCAGGGGGCCGAAGAGAGCAGGTTACCTGTCCTCCGTGATCACCGGCGCTTTTTACGGGTTTTCCGTATTTCCCGGCGTGTCGAGGATCGGCACCGCAATGGCAGGCGGGGTCATCAATGAATTTACCGCCCGTTTCACCGCGGCGTACGCTTTCCTTCTGTATTTCTTTACAGGAGTCTTTTCCGCTGTCGCGGGAATCGCTTCCGCGGCCGGAACACCGGGCACGGCAGGGCCCTGGGAATACATCATCGGAACTGCCGTTTCAGCCGTTTCCGGTTATTACGTATTAAGACTGCTGAAGAAAAAACTGAAGGCTTCGATGTGCCTGAAATTCGCCGTAATCGGGGCCGTCTGCGGGATCATCCTGCTGATCGTTTATTTTGCTTCGAGATAAAAGGGTAATAAATGGCAGATAAGAAATATAACAATACAAAGAAAAAGAACAGCCGGACGGACAACGGCACCGGAGCTGACCTTAAGCTGGTCATCTTCATAGCTGCCTGCGCCATCGCGGAGCTGGGCATTTTCGGGCTGTTCGGACCGGTGGGCGAAGGCATCCGCTTTGTCTGCTTCGGCATGTTCGGGGCAGTGGCTTACGCATTTCCGCCCTTCGTATTTTTCATATATATATTTGCGGCCGCGAACAGGAGAAAGCCCCTTTTCGCCAGAAAGCTGGCCGGCCTGATCGGTCTGTTCGTGTTTACCTGTGCGTTCCTGGAGATCCTTATGATCGGATACCGTGAGAACGCGAACATCACGGACAGCTTTTTCGGCGCGGTTACGGACGGCCTGGGCGGCGGTCTGACCGGCGGCGCGATAGTTTCGCTCTTCGGTTCCTGCTTCGGAGGGATCGGCGCCATGGTGGTCATCGTGATCCTGCTCATTATTTTCGCGATCCTTTTTACCCAGAAGCCGCTGGTCACGGTGCTTCGCACCAGGGGACAGCAGACCGTCTCTTCGATGAAGTCGTCGAGACAGGAAAGACAGGAAGCGGCTGAAGCGCGCCGCGAGGCTGCCAGGGAACGAAGAGAAGCGAGAAGGGCCGCGGAAGAGGAAGCAGCCGCAGAACGGGAGCGTACTGCTGCAGCGGAAAGAAGACAGAGAAGAGAAGCGGAGCCGGAGCCGGTTCCGGTTGCAGAAGCGGCTCCCGTGCAGAAGATCCATATAGAAGGCGATATCGCGGAAGACGAAGACATCATGGAGGACGATGCCCGCACTTCGTCCGCAAGAGCGCCGAAGCAGCCGCGTGAAAGACGCAGGAAGATCAGTTCCGATGAAACAGTAAATGACGAAGTCGTCAGATCCATAGAAAAGGGACAGCGGAAGAAGACCGTTCAGTCGTCCGAATACAGGGTCCCGCCCGTATCCCTTCTGAAAAAAGGCACGGTCGGCAGTTCCAAAGACCAGATTGCGAGAGTCAGGGAAACGGCCCGCAGACTGCAGGAGACGCTGCATAATTTCGGCGTAGAGGCTACGGTCATCAATGCGACATGCGGTCCTACGGTCACCCGGTACGAGCTTCAGCCCGAGCAGGGCGTGAAGGTGAGCCGGATCGTAGGTCTGTCCGATGACATCAAACTCAATCTCGCGGCAGAGGATATCCGTATCGAAGCGCCGATCCCGGGCAAGGCTGCCGTGGGCATCGAGGTGCCGAACAAGACGAACAATACCGTATGCCTGCGTGACATGATCGATACGAAAGAGTTCAGAGACAGTACGTCGAGACTTTCGTTCGCGGTCGGCAAGGATCTGGCAGGAAAACCGGTCATTACCGATATTTCGAAAATGCCCCACCTGCTCATTGCCGGCGCTACCGGAAGCGGAAAATCCGTATGCATCAATACTTTGATCTTAAGCATACTTTACAAAGCCGCACCGGATGAAGTAAAATTTCTGATGATCGACCCGAAGGTAGTCGAGCTTTCCTGCTATAACGGCATTCCGCACCTGCTGATCCCGGTGGTCAGCGATCCGAAAAAGGCGGCGGGAGCCCTTCAGTGGGCGGTGCTCGAAATGACGAGACGGTACAATATTTTTGCGGAATTCGGAGTGCGTGAGCTTTCCTCATTTAATACGAAAGTATCGCACCAGTCCTTCTTTGCGGAAGACGGGGAAGACGTGCCCGGACCGATGCCGCAGATCGTGGTCATCGTGGACGAGCTGGCAGATCTCATGATGCAGACCCCGAAGGAGGTCGAGGATTCCATCTGCCGTATCGCGCAGCTGGGCCGTGCGGCCGGGATCCACCTGATCATTGCCACGCAGAGGCCGTCGGTCAACGTCATAACCGGCCTGATCAAGGCAAATATGCCTTCGAGGATCGCGCTCGCCGTAACGTCGGGCATCGACTCGCGTGTCATACTGGATATGAACGGGGCCGAGAAGCTGCTCGGAAAAGGCGACATGCTGTTCTATCCGCAGAGCTATCCGAAGCCTGCCCGTGTGCAGGGCGGATACGTTTCCGACGGAGAGATCCAGGGAGTCGTGGATTTCATTAAGAATAACGCGGCAGCCGACAACGATTACGACGCGGAAGTCATCAGGCAGATTGACAGCCAGACGGCCGGGACAGGGGCTGCGCAGGCAGCGGCTCCCGGTGACGATCATGACGAATACTTTGCGCAGGCCGGACGTTTTATCATCGAAAAGGATAAAGCGTCGATCGGAATGCTTCAGAGAGTATATAAGATCGGTTTCAACAGAGCGGCCAGGATCATGGACCAGCTCTGCGACGCCGGTGTGGTAGGCGAAGAAGAGGGTACAAAGCCCAGAAAAATACTTATGAACATGGAACAGTTCGAAAATTATCTTGAGGAGATGGGACAATGAAGAAATGTTCTCATTGCGGAATGGAAATATCAAACGGTGAATTATTCTGCCCGAACTGCGGGTTCGAGATTCCCCTTGTTGCCGATTATGAGACCCTCGATATCGATATGATGGTCGAGAGCAGTAATAAAAGAAACGAGGAACAGGAACAGCTCGAGCAGGAGCAGCTGGAGAGAGAGGCCAGGGCGAAGAAGAAAAAGATGAGGACCCTGATCGCCATTATCGTCGGAGCGGCAATCGCCGTCGCCGTCGTACTGATCGTGATCAATACGGTGAATTTCTTCTCGGAGGGCCTTACCGTAGAGGAGATGTCTTTCGATGAGTATTATGCTCTGGCGGAAGAGGAATACGCCAACGGGGATTATCAGAAAGCCTACAGCTATATCGTCGAGGCCCAGAATCTGGATCCGACCAATGTGAACGCCCTTATTCTCAAAGGCCGCATTGCTTTCGCGATGAATAACGAGGACGAAGCGATCGCTATTTTAGCCAAGGTGGTCGCGGACGATCCCGAGGATGCCGCTGCATTGGGAGCTCTGCTTGAGATATATGCACAGAGCGAAAAATACGATATGATCTACGACCTGATGTCCGGCTGCAGCGAGGCCATGCAGGCGCAGTTCTCGGATTATATCTGCGAGATGCCCTCGTTTGGGACCATTCCCGGTACCTATCAGGATGAGATCGACCTTGTACTGACCGCGGACGGCGCGAGTGCGATCTATTATACGCTTGACGGCAAAACACCGAGTGATAAAGCGCTGCGCTACACTGCGCCGATTCATCTCGGGGAAGGCACGACGCATGTGAGCGCCATTGCGGTGAACCAGAAGGGAATCTGCAGCAAAGTTCTCGAAGGAGATTTCGATATCAACTTCGAAGCTCCCGATCCGCCCGTGATCTCTCCGGCATCCGGAACCTATAATTCCGAAAATGAGAAAGAGATCACCATCGAAGTGCCGGAAGGATCCAAGGCTTATTATGCCTTTGATTCCCGCGTGACAAAATACAGCGCCGAATACAGGGGACCTGTTCCCATGAGAGAAGGCAGCCATATTTTCTACGCTATTCTTGTGAACGAGAAGGGCGTTGAGAGTCCTGTCGTGGCGGTCACCTATGTTTATACGGTCATAACAACAGAACCGACGCCGCATTACGTGCCGGAGTATGTACCTTCCTACGATGAGCCGGATTATCCGGAGCCGCAGCCTGAGATTCCTACTGAGGAACCGACGGAAGTCCCGACCGAGGAGCCGACTGAGGAACCGACCGAAGAGCCGACGAAAACGCCAACGAAAGAACCGACGAAGGAACCGACCGAGGAACCGACCGAGGAGCCGACTGAGGAGCCGACCGAGGAACCGGAA
>Ga0310690_10005605_pt1 | contig 16943 bp, 11 predicted proteins | sample AusTroGonzalo_MG_2_FD_207661 | JGI IMG/M metagenome (GOLD analysis project Ga0310690, IMG submission 207661) | Bovine rumen microbial communities from tropical cattle in Woodstock, Queensland, Australia - Gonzalo_04 (v2) (version 2) | ecosystem: Host-associated > Mammals > Digestive system >...
TTCCCTCCGCTTTCGGTCCCTGTCCTTCTTCTTCAGAACCTCCTTCCTCCACCTCGACAGCTTGCCTTTCCAATTTGACCCACGAGATTGTACAACTTTCACGATGTGAGAAGTCTCTGCACACGGGAAACGATATTTGCTATAATACTGTAAACCACCAACGAAAGGCACTGACGCAAGATGTCGAACAGAAACTATTCTAAAGAGGAACTGACCTCGGCCTTGGCCGGATTCGGAATCGTAAACGCGACAGACATTTCCCGCTACGGCTCCGGCCACATCAACGATACGTTCAAGGTGGAGACGACCTCGGGCGTGAGATACATCCTGCAGCGCGTGACCGACGCGTTCGACAAGGAAGTCCTCAAGGAGAACATCCTGCGCGTAACAGGCCATCTAAAGGCAAAAGGCGTGAAGACCCTCGACGTCATAGGCTACGAAAACCCCTGGCGCGTCTATGCGTTCCTTGAGGGATATTCGTCGGTTGACGTGATCTCGGAGCCCTCCCAGGCCGAGCTTGCCGCCGGAGCTTTCGCCGCGTTCCAGAACGCCCTTGCCGACCTGCCGGAGCCGAAGCTCCGTCCCGTCATCCCCCGTTTCCACGACACCGTCGACCGCATACGCCTCCTCGACGAGGCGGCGGCGGCAGACGTAAAGGGCCGCAAGGCCGGAGTCGCAGCAGAGCTCGCGTTCGTCGATGCACGCCGCGAAGAGGCCGCGAAGATCGTGACGATGATGGCCAAGGGGGAGATTCCCGAGCGCATCACCCACAACGACACGAAGATCAACAACGTCATGATGGCGCCGGACGGGTCGAACGTAGTGATCGACCTCGACACGACGATGCCGGGTTCCGCGCTATACGACTTCGGCGACATGGTGCGCACGTCCTCGGCCGCAGCCGCGGAGGACGAGAGGGACCTTTCCAAAGTCTATTCGAAGAAGGAGTATTTCGAGGCCCTCGTAAAGGGCTACCTCGCACAGGCGAAGTTCCTCACGGAGGCGGAAAAGGCCAACCTCGCGTTCTCCGGGCGGCTCATCACTCTCACTATAGGCATACGGTTCCTCACGGACTACCTGGCCGGCGACACATACTTCCACACCACATGCGAAGACCACAACCTCGTAAGGTGCCGCACGCAGTTCAAGATGGTGGAGTCGATGGAGGCGCAGGCGGCGGAATACGAGGGAATCGTGGCGAAATATTCTCGCCAATGAGCCTCACTGCGATTCTAATCGCCGCGGCGGCGACGGCCGCCGCGGAAACCGCAACGACGAACGCCAACACCTCGGCCGCCTGCGAAAGACCGCCGGAGGCGAGGATAACATCCGATTCCACTTACTACGACCGCAAGGAGGGGCTGGTTGTATTCAAGGGCCGAGTCCACGTCGACGACGCCGAATACCAGATGCATTCCGAGCGGGGATACCTCTTCCTTTCCGAGACCAATTCGCTTAGGCGCATCGTCGCGGTCGGCGGCGTCTCGCTGACGAACGGCCTGAGGCGCGCATACGCCGACAAGGTGATATACCGCCGCGACAACGGGCTTGTGATCCTGCACGGGAAGGAAGGAGCGCCGGCGACGGTAGTCGAAGACACCGCCGCAGGGGAGCGTTCCGTACGCGGCAGGAAGATCCGCTTCTGGGTGAACCAGGAGCAGGTGGAGGTGATAGAGGCCGACATATCGGCTCCGAAGGCGTCCGGCGGACCGGGGGCCCTCAAGGACCTTGTGCGTTGAAAAGCTAAACCATAGCAGACCATGAAGATATCAAAGACAGCATTGGCATTGTGCGCAGCCATCTGCGCGACGTGCGCTTTCGCGGCCCACGAGGGCGCGACGCCGTCATATCCCAACTTCGGCCTCCCCCGCGTGGAGGAGATGATGTTCCTCGTCCTGCAGCTTGGCGTCATCATATTTGCCGCGCGTCTCGGCGGGGCGATAGCCTCGATGATGAAGCTCCCGTCGATTCTCGGGGAGCTCGCGGCGGGCGTCGTCATAGGCCCGTGGGCGCTCGGCGGCATCGGATTCGGCGACGGGCTTTTCTCGGGCGGGCTTTTCCACGGCGCGTCCCTCAAGGCCATGAACGCGGCAGCTGGCGGACAGGGCGTGGAGATGTTCGGCACGATTGCTGGGAACGGCGCGATGTTCGACGCGACGTCGCCCGCGCTCTACGGCATCGCGACACTCGCCTCGGTGATACTCCTTTTCCTCTCCGGCCTCGAGACCGACCTCAAGATGTTCCTGCGCTATTCCTTCGTAGGCCTAATGGTGGGCCTCGGGGGCGTCGTCGTCTCGTTCGTGGCTGGCGACCTCTGCGCCGTCTATCTGCTGCCTGAGTTCTTCGAGCACTTCGCATACCTGAGGAACCTGCCGCTCGCCGAGGCAATGACAAAGGAGGCTCCTCTCTACATGGGCATCATGTCGACGGCAACGTCCGTCGGCATAACGGCACGCATCCTCTCCGAGAAGAAGAAGATGGACTCCGAGGAAGGAGTGACCATCATGGCCGGCGCCGTGATCGACGACGTCCTCGGCCTCATCGTTCTCGCAGTCGGCAACGGCATAATCGCCGCGAACCACGTGGCCGCGAAAGTCGGCGCGGCTGGCGGCGCGATGGACTGGGGCGCAATCGGGATCGTCGCCGCGAAGGCGTTCGGCGTATGGCTCGGCGCGACGGCAATCGGCCTCGTCGCCGCGCGCTGGATTGCGAAGGCCCTCAAGTCGCTTTTCCGCAGCCCTGTGCTCATTGCGACAATGGCCTTTGGCCTTGCACTCATCCTCGCAGGGTTCTTTGAGTTCATGGGCCTTGCGATGATAATCGGCGCATACGTGATGGGCCTTTCGCTCTCGCGCACCGACCTCAAGCATCCCATACAGGAGATGCTAACTCCCGTATATACGTTCCTCGTGCCGATTTTCTTCTGCGCGATGGGCATGATGGTCGACATAAGCGCTCTTTGCTCAAAGCCGGTCCTCATCTTCGGCGGCATCTACACTTTGCTCGCCGTTGCGGCCAAGGTCCTGGGCTGCATGGTGCCTTCGATGTGCTGCGGCTTCAACATGCTCGGCGGCCTCAGGATCGGCGCCGGAATGGTTCCGCGCGGCGAAGTCGCGCTCATAATCGCGGGCCTCGGCCTTTCGAGCGGATACCTGACGCAGGAGATCTTCGGCATTGGCATTCTCATGACCCTCGTCACGACGGTCATCGCCCCTCCAGCCCTCGTGGGCCTCTTCACCCCTCGCGCCAAGGGCATCAGGAAGCCGCGTCCGCAGAACGACAACTCGCGCGAAATATGCTTCGAGCTCGCAGGCAGCGACATCGCTGAGTTCATGCTCGACAGGCTTGTCGCGGAATTCCGCGAAGAAGGCTTCTTCACTTCGCTTCTCTCTAAGGAGGACCACATCTGGGAAGTCGCGATGGACGACATGGAGCTCGCCATCCGCCGCAACCGCCGCAACATCTACATCTCCTGCACGCCTGCGGAGGAGTCGATCGTAATGACCGCGTGGATGGAAGTCGCCTCGCAGATGAACGACCTTGCGCGCTCGATCTCGAAGCCCATCCGCCGCGAAGACGTCAACAAGGTCTTCAAGGACTCCGCCGCCGCCGGCCCTGGACGCTCCGGCATCGGCCGCTATCTGCAGGGCTTCGTCATGCTGCCTGGCTTCCGCGCGGGATCGAAGCGCGAGGCCATCGAGAAGATGGTTGCAGCGGTGGCGGAGGCGTGCCCCCACCACGTCAAGGACGTCGCGGCTGCGACAGAAGCCGTGCTTAAGCGCGAGGAGTCGATGCCGACTGGCCTCGACCACGGCATTGCCGTTCCGCATGGTCGCACTCCAGACGTGACGGGCATTGCCGGGGCCGTGGCCATACTCGACAACGAGGGGACTGCGAACGGATGCCTCGCCGACTACGAGACGATTGACAACTCGCCGGTGTCGATTGTGGTGCTCACGCTCGCCAACTCCGAAACACAGACGCCCTACCTGCAGCTCATGAGCTTCATCTCCAAAGCCCTCAGGAGCAACAACGGATACGACAGGCTCCTTGCCTGCAAGACTGCGGACGAAATGAGAAAGTTCTTCCGCTCCGTGAAGTGAGCGCCGACACAATAGCAGCCGTAGCGACCGCCCCCGGGCCTGCCGGAGTGGCGGTCGTGCGCATTTCAGGACCAGATGCGTTCGAGGTCGCCGCAAAGCTCGCCGGTCGCCCGCCACTGCCGGGAGCGGTTTCAACGGCGAAGATCAAGAATTCCAAAAGCGGCGCAACGATCGACCACTGCGTTGTCCTCGCCTTCAAGACGCCGCGCTCATACACGGGAGAGGACGTCGTGGAAATCCAGTGCCACGGCGGAATCGCAACACCCCGCCGTGTGCTTGAATCGGCGCTCGCGGCCGGGGCAAGGCTCGCCCGTCGCGGCGAATTCACCGAGCGGGCGCTTCTCAACGGAAAGCTCGACTACGACCAAGCGGAGAGCGTGCTCGACCTCATAAACGCGAAGACCGACCGCGCGGCGGACTCCGCGCTCGAGGGGCTGTCCGGAAAGAGGAAGCGCGAGTGCCGCGACCTCTATGACGACGCCATCACGCTCTCCGCGAAGCTCGAATATGCGCTGGATGTGTCGGAGGAGGACCTTGGCGACAGCTTCTTCGCGGCAGTTGAAAGCGATTTCGGCGCACTGCAGGTGAAGATAAGGAAGGCGGCCGCGAGAATCCGCGAAGGCAGGCTTCTTCGCGAAGGCGCGCTCGTGGTAATGGCGGGGCCTGCAAACGTCGGAAAGTCAAGCCTGCTGAACGCCCTTCTCGACGACGAGCGCGCTATCGTCTCCGACATCCCAGGCACAACGCGCGACTCTATTGAAGCGTGGCTCGACATTGGCGGCTGGCCTGTGCGCCTCGTCGACACCGCAGGTCTCCGCGATACAGACGACAAGGTCGAGGCCGAAGGTGTCAGGCGAACAAAAGACCTTATTGCCAAGGCCGACCTTGTGCTCCGCCTCCAAGAGGCGTCGGGCAATCAAAATGCCGCGACGACGGGAGAACTCGCAGTCTTCACGAAATGCGATCTTTGCCAAGAGGCGCGAGAGAAGGCGAAGGGAGTCTTCACGAGCGCAAAAACTCGCGAGGGACTTGACGAGCTCAAATGCGAAATCGCCAAAAGGCTTGAGGCGCTTGCGGAAAAAAGTGGCGAGGGGGAGCTCTCTTCCGACGAGTACGCACTTGACGCGCTTCAAAAGGCAGACGCCGCTCTCAACCTTACGAAACCTTGCGATTTAGTCATCATGGCAAATGCCGCAAGAAGCGCCGCCGACACGCTTGGCCGTTTTCTTGGAATGACATATTCTTCCGACCTTCTTGAAAAGCTGTTCTCGCGCTTCTGCGTCGGGAAATAGCCCTATTCCTCTGCGGTTTATGGTATAATACGCCTCTATGGAAAATGGGGGAAAAATGGTAAATCTCACTATCGACGGCGTACAGGTTAGCGTTCCGGACGGCGCAACCATACTTGATGCGGCCAAGACCGCCAACATCGAAATACCTAATCTCTGCTTTATGCAGGAGCTCAAGCCCTACGGCGCGTGCGGCGTATGCGTGGTGGAAGTCGAGAAATGCCCTAAGCTCCTTAGGGCGTGCGCGACGAAAGCCAGCGAGGGCATGGTCGTCAACACGAAGGGCGAACGTGCCCTTCGTGCGAGGAAGCTGGCCCTTGAGCTCTTGATGGGCGATCACGACGGCGACTGCATCGGGCCGTGCAAGCTGAACTGCCCCGCCCATACCGACTGCCAGAAATACGTGAAGGAAATCGCCGAGGGCCGCTTCGCGGACGCAGTTGCGACGATCATGGAGACCTTCCCGATTCCGTCGTCCATCGGCAGGGTCTGCCCGCACCCGTGCGAAAAGGCATGCCGCAGGCGTTTTGTAGAAGCCCCGATATCCATAGCACACCTCAAGTATTTCGCGGCCGACCGCGTGAGGAAGGACGGCAACGCCCATCCAGTGAAGATCGCCGCGCCAACGGGGAAGAAGGTCTTCATAGTCGGCGGAGGCCCTGCCGGGCTTACCGCCGCGTTCAAGCTCGTGCAGCGCGGCCACTCCGTGACTGTTTACGACCAGATGCCCGAGATGGGCGGGATGCTTCGTTACGGAATTCCAGAATACCGCCTGCCGAAGGCCGTACTGAAGGCAGAGACCGACGCGATTGCCGCGCTGGGAGTAAAGTTCGTGAACGGCTTCAAGGTCGGCCGCGACGGAACGCTCGAGTCGCTGCGCGGACAGTGCGACGCCCTTCTCGTAGCCAACGGCGCATGGAAGTCATCCGGCATGCGGGTAAAGGGCGAGGAGCTTGACGGCGTCTGGGGCGGGATAGATTTCCTCAGAGCTGTCGCAACGGGGAAGAAGGCCGACATCGGCGAACGAGTCGCCGTCGTCGGAGGCGGCAACACCGCAATGGACGCGTGCCGGACTGCGGTGCGCGTCGGCGCAAAGGAAGTCTTCGTCATATACAGGCGCACGCGGGCGGAGATGCCCGCAGAGGAAATCGAAATCTCGGAAGCGGAAGAAGAGGGAGTCGAATACAGGTTCCTTCGCGCACCCGACGAGATTCTCGGCAAGGACGGCAAGGTGTGCGGCATGCGCCTACAGGTAATGGAGCTCGGCGAGCCAGACGAGCGCGGGCGCCGCAAGCCGATGCCGGTGCCAGGCAAGTTCGAGGAAATCCAGCTTGACAGCGTGATTGCGGCAATCGGACAGCGGAACGACCCCGAGGGCTTCGAGTCCATTCCGCAGACGCAGAAGGGAACCATCGTCGCGGACGAGGCGACATTTGCTACTTCCATTCCTGGCGTGTTCGCGTGCGGCGACGCAGTGAACAAGGGAGCGGGCATTGCAATCGGCGCAATCGCGCAGGCAAACGAAGCCGCGCTCGCTGTCGATGCGTATCTATGCGGGCGCGAATACGCGCCCGCCAAGCCCGTGATCTCGGAGCGCGAGGTTTCCGAGCGCGACTTCGCCGACCGCGAGAAGATTGCGCGCGTGGCCATGCCGCAGCGGCCCGCCGACGAGCGCAGGCGCGACTTTGGCGAAGTGAACCTCGGGCTTTCGGAAGAGGCGGCCATGGCCGAGGCGAAGCGCTGCCTTGAGTGCGGTTGCCACGACTTCGCCGACTGCAAGCTCATCAAGTACGCAAACGAGCTCAAGACCGACACGAAGCGGCTGCGCGGCGAATTCCACCCTGGCTTCGTCGAGAAGAAGCTCGTCTGCATAGAGCGCAACCAGCGCAAGTGCATCACATGCAACCTGTGCGTCCGCGTCTGCGAGACGAAGGCGGGCAAGGGACTTCTCGGCCTTGTGGGCAGAGGCTTCAAGACCGTCATCAAACCGGAGTTCGAAAGCCCTGCCGCCATAGCCGGATGCCGCGAATGCCGCATGTGCGTCGAGGCATGCCCCACGGGCGCACTTCGGTTCGTCGAAAAATGACTTGGCTCCACAAGGTCGAGCCGTGGCTCAGGTTCTTCCGGTTAGTCAACCTGCCGACAGTTCCGGGTGACGTGCTTGTCGGCGTGGCCGCGGTGGCGGCGTTCGAAGGTGGCGACGTCGCCGGATGGGCGATGGTCGCCGCCTGCGCGGCATCATGCATGTTCTATCTCTTCGGACTTGCGGACAACGACATTGTCGGCGCAGCGACGGACTTGGGGAGGCCAATTCCCGATGGAGAGATATCAATGCGAAGAGCAAGGGCGGCGAGAGCGGCTTGCATGTCACTCGGCATTGTCGCGCTTGCCGCCAGTGGCGCGATGGTGCATTCTATGAACTCAGGCTGCGGGACTTGGCTTTCATTGGCTTTCCCATCGGCGCTCTGCCTCGTCTCGGCTATCTACCTCTATAACCGCACCAAGCATTACGTCCTGATGGGACTCTGCCGCGGATTCAACGTTATGCTTGGCGCGACTACGGCCCTGTGCGCGACTGGAGGGACGAATGCATCCGTGACTGCCGCCGCGGCAGCTGCACTCGTCTGGACAATCTACATCTCCGCAGTGACGCGGTACTCGGAAGGCGAAGAGACAAATCCCGTTCGCAAGCGCCGCACGGGGATTCTCGTTGGCGGCATTGTCTATTTGCAGCTTGCAGCGCTCGTCGCGTTTTCCGTCCTGGGCGGGCCCGTCAACAATCTTCTTGTCGCGGGCGCGGCACTTCTTCTCGCAAGGCGAATTCTCATCGTCGCATTGCCGAAGGTAAGCTCGTCGTGAAACTGCAAAAGAGAAAGGGAAAACCATGGGACTCATCGATAGAATAAAGAACAAGGCGCGCTCCTGCACAAAGCGGATAGTTTTACCGGAAGGAGACGAACCTCGCACGATTGCGGCAGCGAAAACAATCGAGGATGAAGGCCTCGCCGAGCCGATATTGATCGGAAGCGGATTTGTCCGCTCAAAGGCCGACGAATACGCGGCGGCGCTATACGAGCTGCGCAAGGCGAAGGGCCTCACGCCGGAGAAGGCGGCCGAGCTCGTCGCAGATCCGATGTATTACGGAATGATGATGGTGAAGTCCGGCGACGCAGACGGTCTCGTGTCAGGCGCCATACATTCGACAGGCGACATGCTGAGGCCTGCCTTGCAGATCATAAAGACCCGCCCCGGGATGAAGCTCGTCTCGTCAAGCTTCCTAATGGAATGCCCCGACCGCAGCCTCGGCGAAGACGGACTTCTCGTCTATGCCGACTGCGTGGTGAACCCATGCCCGAACGCCGAGGAGCTCGCCCATATAGCAATCGCCACAGCGGAGACGGCCCGCACGCTCTGCGGCATCGCAGAGCCGCGCGTCGCCCTTCTCTCCTTCTCGACGAAAGGCAGCGCGAATCACGAATTAGTCAGCAAAGTCCGCGCAGCGACGGAGATTGCCCATTCGCTCGCGCCAGACCTTCTGCTCGACGGAGAGCTCCAGTTCGACGCCGCGATCGTCCCCGAGGTCGCCGCGCTGAAGGCCAAGGGCAGCCCGATCGGCGGACGCGCCAACGTATTCGTCTTCCCTGATCTGCAGGCCGGCAACATCGGCTACAAGATAACCCAGCGAATCGGCGGAGCCGACTGCTTTGCCGTCCTGCAGGGGCTTGCAAAGCCGTGCAACGACCTATCCCGCGGCTGCTCGCCCGACGACATCGTCAACACCGTCGCCGCCACGGCAGTCCAAGCAATGGGTGTACTCGCTTGACGGGATGACTACTCACGGAAAAGATCGTCGAGCGTGACCGTGGACTGTATGTCGTTTGCGTAGGCGTTCTTTTTTAGTTCCGGAGAGACAACCAGCGTCAGATGCACCGCCTTGCGCGTGCCGGTCTCGGCCTTGAAGACCCTGCGCCGTCTCTGCATGTGGGCAAGCTCATCTGCCGTAAGCTCGTATGGTTCACGCGAGAATTTCATTTCGCACAGATTGACCACTCCGTCGTTTCGGCTGAATATCACATCTGTCGCGATTTAGTCAAGTATGAGGCAATTTTGGCGGTATTCCAGACTAAATCTCGATTTCTATAATTGATTTAGTCTCGTTTGCCGCCATTCGCGCGTCATTCGCTTTTAATTCGCCCCTACGGCATTTCGACCGTGACCTTGAAAAACCGACTACTTCCCCACGCCAATCGAGTAGAACCCGCTCGGGCAGTCTTTGACAGTGACAGGAGGTGCCCAGGGCTCTCCGTCTCCCTGCTTCTCCGCCTTTTGCGTCATTCCCCTGAGCGTCGTTCCCTCGCTGAACGTGTAGGTAAGGCCGGGCCGCGTCGGCGCGGTAGTGATCGACGGGGCAGTCGGCTTAAGGTCGATTTCCGCTCCCTTCGACGTGTCCAACGGCTCCTTCACGATTGCCGCCTTGACCGTCGCCGCAGTCATGTCAATGACGCCGTCCGCGTTCGCAGCCGGAACATCGAGGAACGGCGTGATGTCATGTCCGCCCTTCACAATCTTTATCGTCGCTCCATGCGGCGTGACGCTCTCCACCGTCGGCGCGACCTCGACCGTCACCTTCGCCGCGTCCACGCCGCCCGGTATCGTAACCTCCACCGCCCCGCTCGCCGAGCTCGGCCTCACCGTAAACCCGCTATCCGCATCGCCAGTCACGATGGCAGCAGTGTCACCCCGGACTGACGGCGGAACAGGCTTCCAAACAAATTCAGACAACCACGCACTGTCCGAATACTCTTCATCATTATAATCGTCCTTACGGAACGCCCAGCGAAGCGTGTGCATTCCCGATCCATTGATAGCATACGAAAAAACTCGCCAACCGCTATTGCCGTCCATACGCGCTATTTCCATTCCATCGACGAAGAACACGACATGATCCCAAGTGTCATTTGCTGTTCCATCATCTTCGCACTCAACTTTCCACTTAAAGGTTATCGTTCCTGCTCCAGGCACTTTGGTTTCAAGCCATGTCTCGCTCCATTCGTCATAATCCGCCGCGTCGGAAATGGCCCCGCTCCGCACAGAAGCACCACTATCCACAGATGCATCCTTGAATGGCTCCCAATCCGCATTGCCTCCCGTCGTCCACGGAAACGATTTAGACCTTGCATCCGCACCTGCTGCCGCACCCAGTAAAGTCTGTTTTGTAATCTTTACTTCAATTGGATTCCCACTGACCACGCCCTCCTTCTCTGCAAATGCATAGATGGTCGCAGTATCCGAAATCGTGAATGGGGCAGAGTAGATGTTGCCTGGGCGCTTCCTCGGTACGGCATTGACTCCGTAGTATATCGTCGCCCCTTCTGTGGCGCAAGATATCGTAATTGTACACGAGTCCTCCGTGAACACAGAACCGTCCACAGGCACCACTGTCGGCGCCGCCACCACCAGCGGTTCCCACACCGCATACAACGTTACAACTCCATTTGGCTGCGCCGTGAGGTTCATGACATGTTGCCCCGCAGAATAGACGACCTCGCCCAAAACATTAGTTGCCCAGCCAGCAAACACATGTGCCACCCACGTAAACTCGTTCGCCGCAATGGTCACTTCACTGTCGTAGGTGGCTCCTGTTGCATCTACCGTACCAAGTCCTCCGTTCGCGTCATAGACGATGGAATAGCTGTTCGCTGCCCAGTGCGCATAATACGTGACATCGCTGCTTACTGTCGTCGACGCCGAAATCTGCACACCGTCGTCCGCAGCAGTCCACCAGCCCGCAAAGGAATATCCTTCTCGCGTCGGCGTCGGCAGCGTGCCAAGCGAAGAACCCGGCGAGACGGTCAGCACTGCCGGGGATACGCTACCGCCGTTCGCGTCGAACGTTACAGTATATGCCACTATCGGTTGCGGCGTTACCGCCGTGCCGTCGTACAGCGCCTTCATCTCCGCCGCCGACAACGCCCGGTTGTAAAGCCGCACTTCATCCATGACACCATTCAAGTATTCTGTCGAACCCGGAAAATCACGCCCGATATCAAGATTCTCCGTATTTAACGGGATTACAGAGATTGCTATGCCAAGACCAATCTCATTGCCGTTCAAATACGCACGAGTCTCACCATTGCCGCGCGTCACAGCCACATGAATCCATTCGCCTAGCGGAATTTCATTATTTGTAAACACGTATTCACTATCGCTGGATGCACGGGCAATCTCAAAGCAACTTGTATAGTCATAGTACCCCCAGCTGCCCAAATATCCACTTGCTACAAGTTCTAATCCGTATTGTCGTGTATCAGACATCCCCGTGCCCTTTGACATGATTGGAATGTGCGACCCATACCATGAATCAACACATACCCATGCGCTTAATGTGAAATTCGTCACAGCATTCAACTGATCATTTGCCGGAACAGTTATATAATTACCTGCACCAAAATAATACGCCCCGTTCTCGTTTCCAAACCGATCCGCTGTCGACGTCACGCCATGCGTCGTACCATGGTGCCCATTTCCACTCGCATCGTTGGCGTTGCCGTCAAACGGCCAGTACGCAACAAGGCCGTCCATTAGTGACGAACCATACTCATAGCATCCAATGTCGACAGTGCCGTTGACGATACGTACGTTGCCGCCCAAATCGGTTTCGCTTGTCACAAACGAATTGTCTCCTGCGTCAATGCACGGCGAGCCCCCCGCAAGCCGATAGTCGCCATTTGCCGCATCGACGAAACCAGCGTCTCCAACATAAACATTCTTTTCTCTATAGCCTACCGAAGTGACCATAGGATTCCTATCAAGCCAATATTGCCACGTGCTGCGATTGTCATTTCCGTTTCCATAAACAATACAATTCTCAAGAATAGAGTTCATGCATACACCATTAATATCTCTAGCACTATTCCCGACCATGGTACAATTTCGCAGAATGCACCCATCGGCAGCAGCTCCATTCATGCCACGGTTGTTAAGAACAAGACAATTCTCCACAACGGCGTAATTGCATGCCGCGCCGCCCATCGACCAACAATTATTATCTCTAATGATGCACCGCTTAATTGTACCCCCGACAATACTGGGCAGTTGCTGCACAGTGAAACCCTCCAGCACCGTATTCGTCGTGACAACACCATCTGTCGAACTGTCACGCTCAGCAAGTCGAAGTTCACATTCATCCACGTAATTCCCAAATCCGTCGACAACTGTAACTGCGGCCCCGCCTATGCTACAAATTCTGATTCGCTTGTTATTTGATGCGAAACGTTCATACGTCCCTGGCGCAACGAGAATCGTGTCGCCATCAGACGACGCGTCAATCGCCGCCTGTATCGTCGCCTTGGCGGAAGACTGACTCATGCCAGAGTTGGAGTCCAAACCCGTAGTGCCATTGACATACCATGTTATCCCATCAACCGTCTCGCTTGCGCCAAATGCGACAATCGAAGCGAAGAGAACTGCGCAAGCGCAAACTACACTTGTCCGATAAAGCCTCATGATATCACCTCCTGTTTCACTTTCTCTCGCGAGACACTAAGTAATACGAACGAAAGTAACTAGCGCCACAAACGCCAGAAGCGCATAATCTTACTTTACCTTCTTCTGTGAGGCAGTTGCAAAACCTGGTATAGTGACCAACCGAATACTTGCCATCGCAAGCTGCGAACGGCTGTGCCACGGCTAGTTTTGCAACTGCCTTCTGCATTTGTCACCGCTGAAAGATCTTGAGTTCAACCAACTTGGCTTCGATTGCCAAATAGTCTTCCAACATTTCTTTCATCAGAGCATCAGACAGTACTCGATCGGCGTGTGAATACTCACGCCAAAAATCATACATTCCGTGGGGTTTATTGTAATCCGCCTTTCTACGTGATATTTCCCATTTTAATCCTGGCAGTTTTTTAGCAACAGCAGGGGCGAATCCGGCTTCTTTCAATTTCTGGTTAATGCCAGTTCCACGATCCTCAGTCCACACCCTCAAAACAATTTTTTGAAGACGACCACCGTTCCTTCCGCCTACAAAAAGCGGGCGGACAGCTACATCAAGATACCCCGGCTTCCTGCTTTTCTCGTCTATATGATCATTCTGATTTGCACGGATTTGAAGAGCATAGCCATCGTCCATCAGGCGCAACGGGTGCTTAAATTTGTCCTTAAGAACCGTGCGGAAGTATTTTTCTATGAGACGAAGCATACGCTTCTTCTCCTCCTCGATTTGTGGTGCAGACATGACTTTCCCTTTCTTCCGTTTGTTGTTGTTTGTTTTCAGGATCTACCCGATCCGAAATCATTACTGCTGGCGGCGTGTTGGCGTCCTTTCTTCATGATCATTGCCGCTCTTTCTCCGCCGGGCAGCTGAGGCGGAAGCCGATGAAGCCGTAGGCCAAGCCCGGATTGACGTCGTTGCGGTGCGAAGAGCGGCACTCAACCGCAGGCGCATCCCAGCCACCACCGCGAAGCACGCGCCTCGATCCTTCGGCAGGACCAACAGGATCTGCCGAAGCATCCAATGACGCGCCATGCCAGTCCCGGCACAACTCCCAGACGTTGCCGTGCATGTCGTAGAGACCCCACTTGTTAGGCTGGTAGCTGCCGACCTTGACGTGATGCTCTCCCTGCCCACCGTTGTCCCTGCACTTGCCCAGTTCCTTCATGTCAGCGCCATTGACGTTGAAATCAGAATACGTACCCGCTCGGCATGCATACTCCCACTGCGCCTCGGTCGGAAGGTCAAATCCTGGGCCAACCCTCTTGCGCAATCTTCCAAGAAACGAGTTGCCGTCGACTTTGTCGTCCTTCGGCCAGCCTTGTCCATCCTTTGCTCCGCGAATGTCACGGTATTGAACACTCTCGACAGGCCTCATGGAACCCTTGAACTCCGACGGATTTGTCCCCATAATCAGCTCATACTGCCTCTGCGTCATCTCGAATACGCCCATGTAGAATGGCTTGGTAATCTTGACTTCGCTACCGGGCGAAAGCTCGAACGACCCCGGAGATATCCTGCGCAAGACTATCTTGCTTGTTTTAAACTCGTCGCCCCAGCCATCATTGGGCTCGGCATAGAGATACGAGACGGCGCGGCCACCCTTCTTCGCTAGATCGACAATCATGTAAAGCCCGTTTTCCTGGCGCTCCTTCACAAGCATATTCGCCTTGAACGTCTCGCACTTGTTGACGCGCCAAACGGCGAGTTTAGCATCCAGCTCCGAAAGAATGTTGAGCGCCAGCGCCTTTCTGCACCAGCTCGCCGAGTGAACCTTTATGTTCTCTGCAATGCGCTCGTCACCTTTAAGGCGCGTCTCCGCGAGATCCCACCAGAACGAAGCTATCTTCCAGGCGTCGTAAGAGTCGTCCTTCCTGTCGCTCATTTCCCAGTCTGCGACTTTTGAAATCTCCCCAGCGCAGTCTCTAAATGCAGCGATGGCCGATTCCCAGTCCCCGCAGGCAACGTATTCGTAGGCAAGCAGTTCATGGAGCAGTTCATCCTTTGGCGACTTCTCAAGCAACTTCCTGATGGCAATGACGGTCTTGACCGACTTCTCGTCCGCAAGTATCTGAGCTGTGAGCAACAGTTCCGCCGTCTTGCCGGAAGACTTCCTCTTGTCCAACCGCTGACGCGATTGCCTCGCCATTTCAAACGCATAGCCGACGCCGTTCTCGCCGTGTACGGCGGAATACAGTTTGTACGCCTTGTCAAAAGCGCCGCCGACAAGATAGCGACGAAAGGCCATCTGCCGGAGGACGAACTTAAAGGCCGGAGGATCATCCGCCGCGACGCACGAAAGAAGCGCATCAGCCTTTTCCGCGTTGGACTTTCTTCTTGCGTTCAGCGCGGCGAAGTCAAAGCGCGTCAGTTCTTCAACCCGCGGGCTGACCGCGTTGATTTCCGCCGCCGTTGGAAGGCCATGGCATGCAACATGCCCTCTGACGGGCGATTCGCCCTCTGCTTGCAGAGTCAACTCGCGCACCATCTTCTCAATCGTCTGCTTCGTCTCGGCAAGCTTCTTCGCCTGTTCCGCAGCAATGCGCTTCTTCTCCTCCTCGACAGCGCGCTTCGCTTCGGCAATTCGCTTTTCCTCCGCAATGCGTTTCTCTTCTGCTATGCGCTTTTCCTCCGCAATTCGCTTCTCTTCAGCGGCTTTTTCCTCCTCGGCTTCACGCTTTTTCTTCTCGACGGCACGCTTTTCCTCCGCCATTCTAGCCGCAATACGCTTTCCACTGACATGCTCTCCTGGCTTTTTAATGAGTGTACTTTCTTTTCTCGTGGAGACATGTTCTCCGAGGAAATACTCCCGCTCGGTGTCTGTGGTGATTTCAGTGCCATCCTCTAAAGTCTTCTTCGTGTTATCACGAGACTTAAAACAAATCTCCCAAGGATAAGGCCATTTCGCATTCCGCATTGACGTCAAAATCTCACCAGTTCCCACAATTGATTCACAGCCAGTCACGAGCGTACCAACAATAGCACCGCCAATAGCACAACCAGCAACAACAAACGGCGTCTCAACAATATATTTAGGCACATTCTTGTCAAGCAACCTTTTGGCTTTTTCTGAACAACAATAATCAACTGGCACTTTGACAGGTAGCACCAGAACAGGCATCGGCGACGTCAACAATCGCGAGAATGCCAAGCCCTCATTCTTGAAGAAGTTATATGGCTCTTCAACTCTTCCGTCGGTTGCCTGCGCGTTCCAGCTCGCGAGCAAAAGCAGGATTAAAATCACTTTCTTCATGCGTCTGGCATAGTCCTCTTCTCCGCACCTTTTATTTACCAAGGGATCACCGCTCCAAGGCGTGGAAAAGAAGAGTGGCGTGCCTTACATTCTCACGTCTGCACAAGGCATCGCCAAACGCCCGTTGAAAAACATGATGAGAAGACACGCCACGTGGATTGCCCACGTAGCGCAACCCTCGTACTCCGCTTTTCAACTTGGAAATTGGCGATTTCTGTGCAAGCGTCATACGCTGTTGCGTACGTATTGCGGGCGTCGGATGCGTTTCCGCAACCCCTCGTCACCGTTCATTACCGACACGGCTTTCCGAGGTTCTGGCCGGATGGAATGTAAAACGTAAAATGTAGAATTGCGGTTGTCCCATTCTACATTCTCAATTTTCCATTCTCAATTCTCTCGGCCCGGTAGCGGGGTTATTGCAAGCTCACCCCGCCGATATCAAAGATCATTCGTCGCCTTCGCGATATAGCCGCCAGCGCTTGCCTGACGGCGGCGGACGCCTACCTCTTCTTGATGACGGGTATCTGCGCGGCGGCGACAGACTGGCCGAGGCGACGGAAGTGCTCGTCCGGAACGACAAGCTCGATCTTCTCCGCCCACTCCGGGTAGATGTCCTTCAGCATCGCCTGCGCAGTCTCGAGAATGACGTCTCCGCCAAGGCCCGAGGTGACGCGCCCGAGGAGCATCATGCTGGAGTAGTCGTAGAACTCGTTGTACCACGGAATCGCGTGCGCGAGGAAGCGACCGATCTGGACATAGACCTTGAGAGCGCGCTGGTCGCCCTTCTCCATCGCGGCCTGGAC
>Ga0310690_10005606_pt1 | contig 16941 bp, 30 predicted proteins | sample AusTroGonzalo_MG_2_FD_207661 | JGI IMG/M metagenome (GOLD analysis project Ga0310690, IMG submission 207661) | Bovine rumen microbial communities from tropical cattle in Woodstock, Queensland, Australia - Gonzalo_04 (v2) (version 2) | ecosystem: Host-associated > Mammals > Digestive system >...
TATATGAAAATATAAAAACAGGTTGTAAAGAATGTTTTGATATAAGAGAATTAATAAAAATGAAAAGTAGTAAAATAAAAAAATTAACAAAATATGAATGGCTTGAAACAATGTATTATAAAAGGAGTAAAAATAATGGAAAATAAAGTAATAAGTACAGAATATGTTAATAAGAAATATAGTTTTGAAATACCAGATAGAGCAATAGGAAAGCAAAGACCAAGATACAGTAGTATAACACACAGAATGTACACTCCAATAGCAACTAGAAGCTTTGAAGATAAAGTGAAATGGGCTTTTACAAGTAAATATAATATTGCAACAGAATTAAGTACAAAGCCTTTTAAAGCTAAAATTACAGCAATATTTAAGCCAGCAGAAAGTTTAAGTAAAAAGAAAAAAGAAGAGTTATTGTATAAGATTGATTATACCAAAAAGCCAGATGCAGATAATATTGCAAAATCTATATTAGATAGTTTAAATGGACTAGCATATAAAGATGATAGCCAAGTAAGCGCATTATTAGTTTTAAAAGATTATGGAGAAGAGAATAAAATAATTGTTGAATTAGAAGAAATTTAGAATTAAAGATTATTATAAAGGAGGATATATGAAATTTCAGATGAGTAGAAATGAAATAAAAGAAAAACACTTAAATAGCCTGCAAGAAAAATATAATAACTTATTAAAAGATTGTCTTTTATTACAAAAAAAATATGATAAATTATCTCATATTGCAATAGAAACAGTATTTTCTAATATGAATGATGATGTAGAACTATTAGCAAGATGTTTATATAAACAAGGCAAAATAAGTAGAACAGAAACAGAATGGATAAACCCTTTAAATGAAAATGAAAGTAGTAATGCAATATTTATAAAAATAAAAGAGATAAATAATGAGTAGATATTTAACACAAAAAGAAGATAGAATAATCAATAGACAAAAGGAGTAAAATAATGACTAATTATTTTAAAGTATATTTAAAGCCTAGAAATAAAGGGTGGAAGAAAATTGAAGTCAAGACATCAGAAGAAGTAAGGAAAATATTACAAGAGGCTCAAAGTAAACATTATGAAAAATATATGATAATAAAAAGAATAAAAAGACAGACAGATATACCAATTATGCAAGGATATTTTACAAAAGAATGTAAAGTAATAGAAGTAGAAAAACTAGATGTAGATTGGCGAATAATAGGACAAAGTGTAGTGAATTATGGAGATTATATTAAAAATAAAAGATTAGAAGAAGAAAGAGAAGATAGGTAGGTGTAAATATGAAAGAAGAAGAAATAATAGAATTTCTTAATAAGTATAAAGATTACAAATGTGATTTAAGAGAATATAATTCTTGTATAGAGTGTGAAAATAAAGTAAAACAAGCAATACAAGATTTATTAGATTTATATGAAAAAGAAAAAGAAAAGAATAAAGAATTACAATACAAATTAGAAGTAGAAAAAATAGATAATAAATATAATCAAGAAGAAAGAGATGAAGAAACAATACCTAAATATAAAATAAGAGAAAAAATAGAAGAATTAGACAAGCAGGAAAAGGCAGAATTAAAAGGTGTTAAAGGTCAAGATAGATATTTTATTAAGCAAATATACCAAGCAAAAAGAAAAATTTTACAAGAATTATTAGAGGAGGAATAACTAATGAATAATGAAGAATTTTATGTGATTCAAAATAGCAAAGGTTTATATCATACAAGAGGAAGCAGCTGGAACAAATCAATTCGTATGGCAGCCAAATACAAAACAAGAAAATCTGCACTAGCAAATTGTTGGAATTTTAATAGCAATAATTATAAAAATGTTAAATTGTTAAAAATAAAAGTTGAAATTGTTTCAGAAGAAGAAGTAAATCCAAACGAATTTGCAGGATTTGATGAAAGTAGGTGTCACTAATGAATAATGAAGAAAAGAAATTATTGAAAATCTTTATAGAAAAATGCCAAAAGTATGATGAAACAGTAGAAGTTAAAGGAGTTTCTGTTGGAGAAGAAGCAAGAATATTAGATACAGTAATTAAAGCATTAAATCTAATAGAAAAACAACAGAAAGAAATAGAAGATAAAAAAGAAGAAATATATTCTATTGCTAAAACTAATTATACTGTTGGTGTATTAGATGAAAGAAATAAATGGTATAAGAAAATAAATGAGAAGATAGAAGAATATAAAAAGATGCTATTAAACTGTAACAGATTTAGTGATGTAGATAGAATAAAGGCTATAAATGAGAGAATATTGGCATTAAAAGAACTAATAGGAAAGGAAGAATAATATAAAAATAAAAATTTTAAAAACTATTGTATTTTAAAATAAAGTTTGATAAAATATATTTGGAGAAAAATATATGATTAATGATTGCGAAATGGTAAAGTATAATTTATGTTTGCGGTTGTGTTCGGACTTGCTGAAAAAGATTGGATTGGTAAATATAAATGCAAAGAATATAATAAATTAAGACAAAGCGAAGAATATAAAAACATTAAAACGAAAGAGAGGAAATTAAATTGTTTTTATTAGGATTGTTTTTGGGTGTAATTTTAGGAATTTTGGTTATGTCATTATTGCAAACAGGAAAAAGCAAAAATAATGACAATAATTTGAATTGCTAAAATTTTTTATTATATTATTACTAAAGAGGTGTTACACGTGAAACAAAGAAACAAAAAAAGTTATATTGCAGAAAAAATTGATATGGATTTTAGAAGAAAAAAGCAATATGAAGAAAATCAAAAAAGAAAGAATGAAAGTGGTTATGGAAAAATTAAAAATTGAATATGTTGATATTAATACTATAAAAGAGAGATAAACTATGAATATAAAAAAATATATTAATATGATGCTATTAAAGTTAAGTCAAGGATATAAAATAAACTTAACAGAAATAAAAATATATAAAGAAGGTAAAAAATATACTACAATAAAATTAATTATATATAAATATGGCAAAGATAAAAAAAATAAAACAATAGAAGTAAATTCTAATAGAGAACTAATATTAAAGTTAAAGGAGATGATATAATTGGCAAGAACTAAATTAACAGATAAACAAAAAAAGAAAATAGTGGCTGATTATATTCAAACTCAAAATTATAGAGAAACTGCTAGAATAAATAATGTAGATAGAGAAACGGTTAAAAAATTAGTGAATGAAGATAAAGACTTTAGTCAAAAACTCGCCAGAAAAAAGGAAGAGAACACTCAAGATATTTTGGAATATATGAATTCAATAAAAGAAAAACAAAAAAGAATAATAGATTTATCATTACAAGCACTAGAAGATAAATTAGAAAGTCCTGATATGTTTACCAATGTAAAAGATATTGCAACAGTATATGGAGTTATATTTGACAAAGCATTAAAATATAAAGAAATACAAATAAAGTCTAAAGAAAATGAAGAAACAGGCAAACAAAATGGGGTAATAACTGAATTAATTATTGCATTAAATAAAGCAAAGGAAAATAATAATGAGTAAATCCTTAAATGAAATGTTAAACCCAAAACAAATAGATTTTATGCTATGTAATGATAAAAGAATAAATTTATTAACAGGAAGCGTGAGAAGTGGAAAGACTTATGTATCATTATTAAAATGGGCTGTATTTGTTGGAAGTATGCCAGAGAATAATGAGTTTTTAATGACAGGAAAGACAATTACATCTCTTAAAAGAAACTGTTTAGGAATATTACAAGATTTAGTTGGAGATAATTTTAAATACAGTTTAAGCCAGAAGAGCGGAACATTATTTGGCAGAAAAATATGGCTAGAGGGTGCAAATGATGATAGAGCAGAAAGCAAAATAAGAGGTATGACACTTGCTGGAGCTTATGTTGATGAGTTAACACAAATACCAGAGGATTTTTACAGAATGTTATTATCAAGATTAAGTATGAAGGGTGCAAAATTATATGCTACAACTAACCCAGATGCTCCCACACATTGGGTTAAAGTAGATATAATAGACAATGAAGAAATAGACAAGAAAATATGGCATTTTACTTTTGATGATAACGAGATATTAAGAAAAGAAAATCAAGAATATTTTGATAATTTAAAAAGAGAATATCAAAGTATGGGGGATGTATATTATCAAAGGTTCATCATGCGGTATTTGGTGTTTAGCAGAGCGGACTTATATACAAACAATTTGCAAATAATCCTGAAATGTTTATAAAAGATGAAGCGGTTGATGAATATGGAAATCCTATAAGGTTTATGATAATATCAATAGGAATAGACTATGGGGCAACAGAAGGAGAAACAGAATTTAAAGCGACGGGAATAACACAATACTTTAAAGAGGTTTGGACAATAAATGAGTTAAAAATGTCGGGTTTGCATACGCCAGAAGACATGTATAAACAATTTATAGAGTTTTATAAAAGAATAGTTAGTAAATATGGAAAAGTTACACATTGTTTTGCTGATTACGGAGCGTTGCGGACAAGTATTGACTTATGGTATGAATAAATATTTACAACAAAATAATATTCCATTAAGAATAGATGATTGTATAAAAGGAAAGATAAATGACAGAATATTTTTAGACCAGATGTTATTTGCACAACACAGAAGATTTATATTAAAAGATTGTAAATATTTAATAGAAGCATATAAACTAGCTGTATGGGACGACAAGCATGAAGATACAAGACTTGATGACGGAACAACACCAATCGATGATTTAGACGCAAGCGAATATTCAATATTCTATTGGTATGATAAATTAATGCAAAATATAAAAGAATAGTAAACATAAACAAGAATTGACTAGAAGTATTGAAATAAATGCATTTTAAAAATTAAGGTATTAAAAAATACCGGCAAAACACTTTTTAAGGATGGCTTATGTAAACAAGGAGGAATAAAATGAAATTAGAAAAATTTTTACAAGATAATTACAATTATAATCCAGAAGTAAAAGACAATATAAAAACATATATAGAGCAGTGGAAATCTTGGTACAGGGGTAATGTGCGTAGTTTCCACAATTATTTTATATATAACGGACAAAGAAAAGTAAACAAAACAAGATTTACATTAAATATGGCAAAAGAGATAAGTGAAGATTGGGCAGATATAATATGGAGCGAAAAATGTGAAATATCATTAAAAGATGAAAATTCACAAGAGCAATTTGATGAATTAATTGATGGTTTAGATTTATATACATTAATTACACGATTAATAGAAAAATCAGGAGCATTAGGAACAGAAATGGCTGTTGTTAGTGCTTATGATATTATAAAAAATGAAGATAGAATGACACTAGATGTAAGTAATGCAAAAACAAGAGTAAATTTAGTTGATATAGATTGGATATTTCCGTTAAGTTGGGATAATACAGGAATAACAGAATGTGCTTTTGGAAGTGTTGAATACATAAAAGGACAAAAATATATTGTATTATCAGTGCATAAATTAAATGAAAAAGGCAATTATGTAATATACAATCATTTATTTAGTGAAACTAATGGAAACTTAACAGAAATACAAGGACAAGAGGGAACAGAAAATGAATTTGATACAAAATCTAATATAAAATGGTTTGCAACATTTAAGCCTTTATTAACAAACAATTTATTTGTAGACAGTCCATTTGGAATACCTCATTATGCAAATGCAATAGATGTAATGAAAACAGTTGATATAGATTTTGACGCATTTAAAAATGAAGTAAAAGACGGCAGAAGAAGAACATTTGCAAGAGCTGAAATGTTTAATTATGATAATGGAGAACAAAAACTTACATTTGACCCTAACGACACAGATATTTATATGCTACCTAAAGGAGCAACAAAAGATGATTTAATACAACAAGACCACGATGATTTAAGAGTAGACAAACAAATAGAAGCATTAAATACATCACTTAATATTTTAGGAAACAAAGTAGGATTTGGAGAAAATCATTATCATTTTGACGGAACAAATTTAAGTACAGCAACAGCAGTAATATCAAGTAATAGTAAAATGGCAAGAAGAATGAGAAAACTACAAATAGGATATGAAAGTGCAATATATGATTTAGTAAGAGCTATATGTTATGTTTCTACACAATTTGGTAAATATAACTTGAATACAGATGATATGGTAATACAATTTGATGACAGTATAATTGAGGACAAAGAAGCAGAAAGCAATCGTGCATTAAGAGAATTAAGTGCAGGCGTAATATCAGCAGTTGAATATCGTATGAGAATATTTGGAGAAAGCGATGAAATTGCAAAACAAGCAATAGCAGAAATAAATGCAAGTCAGCCAAGTGTTGAACAAATAATAGCTAGTAATGAAGAATAGGAGGTAATCCTATATGTTAAATCAAGAAGCGGAAGAAAGACTTGCTGAACATCTTGTAAATCGTATAGAAGAAGCCAATACAAAAATATTAGAAAAAATAGGTAAAGCAATAAAAGAGATTGGTAATTTAAAACCTAGCGAAGTATATCAAATACAGCAAATATTAAAATATCGGTGGTAGTTATGAAGAAATTGCAAAAGAGTTGGCAAAAGTAAGTGGAAAAAATGTGCAAGATATTTACAAGATATTTGAAGAAGTTGCAAAAGAAAACAAAGAATTTGCAAAACAGTTCTATAAATATAGAAATATTGATTATATTCCATATAACAAAGATATTGCTTTACAACAACAAGTAAATAGTATTGCAAGATTAACAGCTGAAACCTATGCAAATATATCAAGAACAAGTGGAATAGGTTTTATGTTTGAAGATAAAGACGGAACAAGATATTTTAAAAATTTACAACAAAGTTATTATGAAATAATAGATAGAGGAATACTTGCAATAAGTCAAGGAAAAGAAACATATCAAACAGAAATGCGTAGAATAATGAAGCAGTTAGGTAATAGTGGTCTTGTACAATACGAAAGTGGATATGTAAGAAGATTAGATAGTGCTGTTAGAATGAATTTGTTAGACGGAATAAGGCAAGTAAGCAATGAAACAAGTAAAAGATATGGAGAAGAATATGGCTCAAATATGGTAGAAGTAACACATCATATAAATTCAGCACCAGACCATATTGATACGGTTGATGGAAAACAATTTGCAAGAATAGATGTAATAATTAAACAGATTAATAATGGTACAGAAAAAGAAATAAAAATGGAAGATATAAATGGCGACAAAGTAAAAGTAAAAGGAAAATGGTATCAAGATTTTGATGTACTCAATAATAGTCTTGAAAGACAAGTAAGCACATTAAATTGTAGGCATCGTACTTTTGAAGGTATATTAGGAATAAGTAAACCCCAATATACACAAGAACAATTAGAAGCAGATAAGAAAAGAAATTTAGAAGGATTTTATTTTGAAGATAAACATTATACTATGTACGAACGGAGAACAATTACAAAGAAAGTTAGAGCTTGAAATAAGAAAAACAAAAGACAAACAGATATTAGGCAGAACAAGTGGAGATAGTGAGTATGCAATGCAACAAGAAAGGAAAATAAGACAATTAACAAGTAAATATAATAAATTATGTAATGTTAGTGGATTATTACCTAAAAAGCAAAGGATGAGCATTCCGGGTTATAGGAGAATTAAAGTATGAAAGTTGCAATAGATAAAAATACTATTGACAAGATACAAGATTTAACAGAATTTGAATATATTTATGTATATGATAATGAGCCATTAGATTATTTGCTAAAATTAGGCATTATTTGCCAAAATAAAGCATTTGTTGATGAAGTAGATATAAACTTAACACAATACAATATAAAATGCCTTAAAAAGGCAAATATTGACGATAAAGAATGGTATAAGTTGCCACCTAAAAAAGATTATAAATTTGCAATAATAGTTCCTAGTTGTAATAATGACCATCGGTAATTATAATGGAAAAACATTTTTACAGAATTGTATAGAAAGTGTATTAAATCAAACATATATTAATTTTGAATTAATTATTATAGATGATATGAGTACAGACACATCAATAGAAACAATAAATAATTATAAAGATGTTAGAATACATTTAATACAGAATAAAAGAAAGAGATATAATGGCGGAAGTAGAAATGTTGGTATAGATTATGCAATTAATACTGACGCTGATTATATAATGTTTTTAGACAGTGACGATTGGTGGAAAGATAATACAGTATTAGAATATATTAATAAACACTTAAATAATCACGAAATGGCTATATTTGGTGGAGAATTTATTTTTAATAGTGGAAAAAGATATTCACACGCTAATAAATTTGATTGCTTTAGAGATATATTTGAATGTTCAAAAATATGGTGTACGGCTTGGAGTAAAGTAATAAGAAAAGATAAAATAGTATATTTTTGTGAAGATACTTTAATGGAGGATAGAGTTTGGAGTTATAAACAAGCAGATAATGTTGACTTTGACAAAGTATTGCATATAGATAAAATATGTTATATTTGGAATAGAATGAATAATACAAATAGTGTAAGTGAAGTTAAAGGCAATTTTTGGAATGCAAGTGCATATTGTCATATAGGACATCAATTACAGCTTTTAGAAACATTAAAACATCAAGAGATGAAACCTTTTTTAGAAAACAAAATAAAAGAATGTAAAAGAAAGGTGGAAAATGGAATATATGAGCAATTTTAAAGTTTCTGTAATAATACCTATATATAATCAGCAAGAACTAGTAATAAAAGCATTAGACAGTATCCCTGAAAGAGATGACATAGAAATAATAATAATAGATGATGGAAGTACAGACAATACGTGGAAAGTTCTTGAAAATAAATTAAAACGTAATATGATTTTAATTAAAAACGATGAAAACAAAGGTGTAGCTTATACAGTAAATAAAGGATTTAACAATGTTCGTGGAGAATATATAGTATTATTAGGTAGTGATGATTATTTTTATACAGAAAATTTTAAAAAAGCTATTGATAAATTAGATGGAACAGACTTTATATTTTTTCAAACATCTAATAATTATGGAATGGTAGATTTAGACGGACATAATGAATGTGGAAGCTTTAAATTTATGCGTACTGATTTTATAAAAAAATTTAGGTATGATGAATTTAGATTAGCTGGCGAAGATTATCATTTATGGAATAAAATGCTAAAAGAAAAGCCAAGTATTAAGTATTTAGATTTATTAGTTAAACATTATAATTATCCAAGAGAGGGAAGTTTGAATTGGCAATTAAATAATGGTATAATAGATTTAGAAAGTGGATTAAAAAAATGAATGTTGTAATATGTTGTACGCGAAATTGGTATTGGTATTTAGCAGTAAATATATATACTTTATTAAAGAATAACAAAGTTAATAAAATATATTTATTTATAGAGGATGATAATATTTCATATATACAAAACAAAAGAATAGAATTTATAAATATTAACAATATACAACAATATATTAAAACAAATAGTCCGAATTATAATACAAAGTATACTAGATTTAGTTTTATAAGGTGTTATTTAAGTAAAATACTAAAAGAAAATAAAATATTATATATAGACGCAGATGCAATCGTTATAGATAATATACAAGAATTATGGGACATTAATTTAGATAATTATGCTATTGCGGGAGTAAAAGAACCCGGAGAATGGAGTAAACATCTTAATAAGCAAAATATGGACGATAAATACATTAATAGTGGCGTGTTATTAATGAATTTAGACTATATAAGAAAAAATAAATTAGATGATAAAATGCTTGAGTTATTAAATACAAAATTATATATGTTTCCAGACCAAGATATTATAAATATTGTATGTGAAGATAAAATAAAATATATAAGTAATATATATAATTCAACAGAAACAACAGGAATGGTAGAAAATGCTAAAATTATACATTACATAAGACAAAGAAAAGGTTGGATAAAAGAAAGCCCAAGAAGTGATATTTGGTTTAGTTATCAAAATAAAATGTTTGAGGAAGGAGGAATAAAAATGGTTAAATGTGAAGTAATAATGCCTTTTCATTTAGGAGATTTTTATAAATTACAAAATATGCAAAGAAAAGGAATTAGTAAAGAAGGCTTTTTATATATAGGCGATATTTTTGAATGTGATGAAGAAATGGCAAAATATTTAACTACTACAAACAGTTATAATAAAGCTTACGTTAAAGTAATTGGGGTTATTCCTGAAATAAAAAAAGAAGAAATAGAATTAATAAAAGAAAAAACAAAAAAAACTACAACAAGAAAAAGAAAAACTATTGCAAAAGAATAAAAAATATGATAATATAATTGTGAGGCATTAGGTGTTTTTTTATTAGTTTTTAATTTATTTTATAAAAGGTTAACGTACCTTAAAAGCGGAATTTAAAGTCTAACTTATGACTATAAAAAAAGGAGAAAATGTTATGGAAGAAAATAACAAAGACATTGCTCAAAGCAATGGAGAAACAGGAGATGTAAAACCTGCTGAAAAAACATATACAGAGCAAGATATTCAAAATTCATTTAATGCTGGAGTAAAGAAAGCAAATAGTGATTGGCAAAAAGATGCAAAATACAAAGAATTTCTTGACTGGAAAAAAACAAATCAAAATGATAGTGAAAAAATAAACGAATTAACTAATACAAATACAAGTTTAACTAATGAAATAAAACAATTAAAAGCACAAATACAAGTCGATAATAGTAATTGTAAAAAAGAATTTAGTAAATTTGTTACAAGTGAAGTTATGAGTTTAGTAAATGACACTAATGATTTTGAAAGTGTTTTGAAGGATTATAAAAAGAATAATCCACAATATTTTGGAGAAACAGTTATAACAAAAACACAAACAGCTCCAAGCCTTAATAATGGTGGTACACAACCACAAACAACATCAACAATTATGAATGACATTATTAGAGGAGCAAGAAATAATTAAAAATTAGGAGGTATTTAAAATGGCAGTTATTGCAAGAACAGATGTAGATAGTTTAATAGAAACACAAGTTGCTAATGAAATTTTTGAAGGAGTAACAAAAGAAAGTAAAGCATTAAGAATGTTTAGAAGATTACCTAATATGACAAGTGATAAAACAAAATTAAGAGTATTAGATAGTTTACCAGTTGCTTATTTCGTAGATGAAAGCACAAACAATGGTAGAAAGAATACAACTAAAATGGCGTGGGACAAAAAATATATTAATGCAGCAGAATTAGCTGTTATAGTTCCTATAAAGGAAAATGTATTAAATGACACATCAATAGATATTTGGGCAGAAGTTAGACCAAGAATAGTAGAAGCATTTGCTAAAAAGATAGACAATGCTATGTTCTTTGGCGTTGATAAGCCAACAGATTGGAGAGCTGGTTTAGTTCCATCAGTAATTACAGCAGGAGCAGAAGTAGATGAAACTGGAAGGCTTTATTCAGACATTAATGATGTTATGACTAAAGTTGAAGAAAGTGGATATGAAGTAAACGGTATTTTAGGTGGAGTTGGATTAAAAGGTAAATTCAGAATGATGACAGACACAACAGGACAACCACTAAATACAACTGAAATTGGTTCTGTAAGAAGAGAATTTATGGATAATGGAGTATGGGACAAGACAAAATCAACATTAATAGCTGGAGATTTCTCACAAGCTGTATATGCAATCAGACAAGATGTAACATACAAAGTACTAGACCAAGCTGTAATTCAAGACACAGATGGTTCTATCTTATATAACTTAGCACAAGATGATATGGTTGCTTTAAGAGTTGTAATGAGATTAGGATGGGAAATTCCAAACCCTGTAAACGCATTAAATGAAACAGCAACACGTTTCCCATTTGCTTCACTAAAACCTGCAGAAGTACCAAGTCTATAAAATAAATAATTAAAGGAGGCACTTTGAAATGGAATTTACTAATCAATATTTGAATTATGAAGAATATATAGAATTAGGAGGTACATTGGAAGAAGTGCCTTTTAATGAATTAGAATTTGAATGTAGTAGAATAATAGATAGTAATACACAAAATAGACTAAAAAATGTAAATGAAATTCCAAAAGAAGTAAAAATGCTTGAATTTAAAATGATAGATGATTTACAAAACTATTATATTTCTTTAAAAGAAGCACAAAACGGTTTGCAAAGTGAAAATACAGACGGATACTCTGTAACATATATTCCAAGCTCACAAATAGAACAATTAGTAAAAGGGAAAAAAGATGTTTTAGAAGATTTAATATCGAATTATCTTTTTGGAGTAATTGTTAATAACGAACATCTTATATATTGTGGGGTGTAAATTATGATAACAAATAAACAAATAACATATTATCATAAAACATTAAATGAAAATACAAAATTAGAAGAATGGACTAGGTATTTATTTACAGATGTGTGGGTATTTGGTGGAAAAGGCTCATCAGTAAATAAAGGATATGAAAATGCCAATGATGTTGATGTAAGAATACCTATGAAATATGTAAAAGATAAAAGTATTTTCAAAGTTGGAGATATAGTTGTAATAGGTAATTATCCGAATATATCTAAACAAAGTGAATTAGCAAATACTGAATTTTATAACATAAAAAGTATTAATATAAATGATTTTGGATACAATCCACATATACACTTGGGAGGCAAGTAATATGAAGATGAAACCTATAAGCACAATAAAAGCCAATCTAGGTATTGACGTCGGTGGAAAAGTACAAAGATTTTTTACAGATACTTGTTATAGATATATGGATAAATATGTGCCAAAAGATACAGGAGCATTAAGAACTATTGTTAATAAAGGAGCAGATTATATTACTTATGAAAGTTTGTATGCACACGCTCAATATATTGGCTTTACAAAAGGAGTTGTAAGAAATTATACAACACCGGGAACAGGCTCATATTGGGACAAAAGAATGTGGAGTGCAGAAAAAGAGAAAGTAATAGAAGAAGTACAGAGGTATGTAAATGGAAATAGATAATTTAAGAATAACAAAATTAAGGGAATATTTATTTAATATAATTCAAGTTTTAAACGAACAATATGAACAAATTAATGTAAATTTCTTGAGTAATGATATTAATAATTATTCATTAGATAAAATGCCTATTGATACTAAAGATAGCAAATGGATAATTGGAGATATTTTACATAGAGAGGTATATTCATTTAGAAGTAGAATGAATTATAGTATTGATGTAGTTTCTAATATAGAAAATATAGGTTTTTATGAAACATTTGAAAAAGTAATTAAAATAAACAATGAAAACAATATATTACCAGAGATAAAAGGAATAGAAAGTATAAAATGCTTAAATTGTGGTACTATGAATAATGCTACTACAAATACAGCAGAATTTGATATACAAATTGAAATAAAATATAGAGATGTTGATAATGAAATTTATCCGTCTTTATAATATAAAAAAGGAGGAGAAAAAATGTCATTAGCAGTAATACCAGATAATATAGAAAAAATAAAAAGAAGTGAATTTATTTCATTTATTGATACAACACCAGCAAGCACTGCAACTTGGACTACATTAGGTATAGGAATTGACGAGTATGCAGTTTCATATAATCCACAAGTAGATACAGAAAAATGGATTATAGAAGATAATGCAAGAAACGATCATACATCAAATCAAAAACAAGGAAGTGTAACTCAAAAATGTTATAAAAATGACCCTGAATTTGAATTTGTTGCAGCTGGTAGAGATGAATTAAATTATAGAACACATATATTAGATGTAGATACTTGGAAAGGAACAAATGGAAGTTATCCTGCAAAAATGAGTGATGTTATAATAACAGTTACAAGTTATTCAGGAGAGCAAATAGAATATAACATTTATTATGACGGAGATGCAGTTGATGGAACAGTATCAATTACAGCAGGAATTCCAACATTTACACCTAACGCAAGTTTATAATAAAATTTAACAAAGGCGAAGGCAGAATATATTTGCCTAGCCTTTTTTTCAAAATAAGGAGGAATTTAAGTTATGGAAGCAGAGGTTAGTACCAAAAGCGATAATGTAATTCAATTAAAAAAAGATGATAGCTTATTAAGATTAAAAATAAGAGATGAAAATGGAGAGGAAACAGGAGAAAGTTTAGAATTTTTCCTTGAGGACATAGAGCTTCCTTTGAGATACCAACAAATAGTAGAAGAAGATAAAAAGAACAGAGCTAATTTAAGAAACCAATTTATAATAATTGACAAGAAAGAAGACCATAAAGGGAAAAAGTTATTAAGTTCTAACGAAGAAGCTAAAATAAAAGCAATGCAGGATTTCTATAAAAAAGAAGTAGAAATATACAATATGTTTTTAGGCGAAGGTGGAGTTGAAAAACTATTAAATGGTAGACGATTAAGTTGGAGTACGTTAGATGAAATAGATGAAATTATAGAAAAATCAATATTGCCACAATTACAAGTGAGTGCTGAAAAGATAAAAGAAAAAATAATGACAAAATATGGTACAAAGAGGGAAGATATAATTGAGTAAGCCAAAATATGTTAAAGTAGATAATGAATTATATGAAATTAATACGGATTTTAGAGTAGCACTTGATTGTGAACAAATTGCAAGAGATGTAAATATAAGTGATTATGAAAGAGGATTAGCAATTATATATAAATTATTTGGCGAAAAAGGATTATCGTGTCAGAACACAAATAAATTGCTTGAGAACGGTTTAAAATATTTGAAAGTAAACAATATGTCTGATGAAGAAAAAACGCTTACAGACAAACCTAGCAACAAAAATACACTAGATTATAAAAAATGCGAAGGATTAATACGAAGTTCTTTTAAATTTGATTATAATTACGACCCTTATGAATTAGAATATTTACATTGGTACGATTTTTATAATGATTTAGAAAATTTAAGTACAAGTGAATTTGGAACTTGTTGTGTATTAAGTAGAATACAAAGTATATTAAATACAGATGTTAGTAAAATAAAAGATACACAAGAAAGAACAAAAGTAGGAAAAGCAATACAGTTAATAAGGGAAAAGTATTGTATAAATAATGGATTAGAAAAAAGAATGACAAAAGAAGAAGAAAAAAGTGCGTTAGAATTTTACAAAGCTTTAAATGTAAATATTTAAGGAAGGAGGTTGTAAATTGGACGGATATATAACAATAGGAACACAATTAGATACAAAAGAATTTGACCAACAAATAGCACAATTAGAAAGAGAAATAGAGCAAATAGAAAAAGATTTAGAAAATGCGTTTAAAGGTGGTTTAGCTATTGATAGTAAGCCAATAAGAAGAATGCAAGTAGATTTAGAAAAAGCTAGAAACAAATTAGTTGGATTATATCAGCAAAAAATGAAATTACAAAATAGTGGCGGATTTGATAAAATAGAAAGTTCTTTATCAAGTATGACAAAAAAAGCGGGTAGATTTGTAGTGGCAATATTTGGTATTAGAAGTGCTTATCTAGGATTAATGAGAGCGTCAAATAGTTTAGCAAGTTATGACCAACAGTATGCAGCTAATTTAGAATATATTAAATATGTATTAACACAAACAATAGCACCGGTATTAAAATGGATAGTCAGTGCAGTTGGAACTGTTTTACAATATATATATGCTATTTTAGAAGCGTGGTTTGGTATAGCTTCAAAACTTAATTTAAGTGCTGAAAGCTTTAATAAAATGAAAGCAGGAGCAAGTGGAGTAAGTAAGGCAGTAAAAGAAATTAAAAAAGATTTGCTTGGCTTTGATGAAATAAACAGATTAACAGACCAATCTAGTACAGGAACTTCTGCAGGAGCAGGAGGAGTTGGAATACCAGATTTTGATATAGGAGGACTTGGTAATATTCCAGAATGGTTACAATGGATAATTGATAATAAACAAATTGTATTAGATATCTTGGCAACGATTGCAGCTATAATTGCTTCAATTAAAATTGCACAATTTTTAACAAGTTTTAAAACTATATTTAATTTATTTAGCAATATGGCAAATTTAAAAACATTTGGATTAATTGCAGGATTAGCAATAACTATCGCAGGAATTGTACAAACAATTCAAGCGTTAATAAAGTTTATAAATAATCCGTCGTGGAGTAATTTTATAGACGTATTAAATGGAATACAAACAGCTTTAATTGGTGTTAGTATTGCATTATTAGCATTAAATGCGTCAAATCCTGTTGGGTGGATAATTTTAGCGGTTGCAGTATTAATAGAATATATAAAACAGCTTACAGAAGATAAGGCACAAATTTTAAGCGTTGCAGACGCTCAAAAACAATTAACAGAGGCAATAAATGAAACCCGTAGAGCAGAAAATGAATATGTAAATGCTATTGAGAATACTGAAAAAGCAGAAAAAGAATTAACAAGAGTAGAAAGATTACATCAAATGAGTGGAGAAGAATTATATAAGTCTTTTAAAAATGGAACTTTAACTTATCAAAATATGAATGAAGCACAAAGAGAGGTATTGAAAGCATATATGAATAGCATTAATGCACAATCAGAGCTAGAAAAAGCAACAGAAAAATTAACTGAAGCTAATCATAATCAAGAATTACAAAATCTAGAAACGGCTTTATCTGTTGCAAAAGAAACAGGAAATTATGAAGAATTTAAAGAAAAAGTAATAGAAGCATATGATACAAATAAAATAAAAGTAGAAGAAGCAAGAGATTTGATTGAAAGGTCAGTAGCTGAAATGTCAGCAAGTGCAACTATTGCATTTGTACAAGACATTCCTAAGGCAATAAAAGAAGGTTTTGACCCTACAAGATATAAAAATCTTTTTCAAAAATTTACTGCTGCTATGGAAAGTTTATTTTTATCAATAAAAAATGGATTAAAAAATGCTTTTAATATTAATTTTAGTGTTGGCAGTAGTTCAAGTAGTTTTAGTGGAAGAGCTAAAGGTGGTATATTTTATCCAAGTATGTTGCCAAAATTAGCAGTAGGTGGAATAATAAATCAACCTGGAACAGGTACATTTTAC
>Ga0310690_10005607_pt1 | contig 16941 bp, 13 predicted proteins | sample AusTroGonzalo_MG_2_FD_207661 | JGI IMG/M metagenome (GOLD analysis project Ga0310690, IMG submission 207661) | Bovine rumen microbial communities from tropical cattle in Woodstock, Queensland, Australia - Gonzalo_04 (v2) (version 2) | ecosystem: Host-associated > Mammals > Digestive system >...
TGTGTAGTTGTACATGATACTTGCGTTGGCATTCCAGTTAGCCCAGAAACCATCCATATTCTCAGGTCTGCTCTCAGTACCACCGTTCTCAAGAAGAGTGGTCTTGCTCTGAATCTGACGGAGAGTATTGCTTACGCTTGTATTGATATTGAAGCTACCCATGGTAACAGGATTGTACTTCTGATAACCCAAGCTCAACTGGTTGTTGAAGGTAGGCTTCAGACCGGGGTTACCGCTTGATACACGCAGCGGGTTGCTGTCATCGCGGATGTCAAGCAACTGTGACATCTGAGGCTGGCTTGAACGTCCGTTGTATCGGATGTTGATCTGCTCCTGACGGGTAACTCTGTAACGGAACTGTACGGTAGGAGTCCAGTTGAACACTGTACGCTCAAGAAGAGTATCGGTAACACCCATACCGGTATAGTTCATCTTTGAATACTGAGGCAGTACTGACAAACCAACGGTGAAGTTGTAAGACTGGTCAGTAGCGTTCTTACGGAACTGGATCTGAGCGGTCTGATCGAGGTTGTAGTAGTATGAGTTGGTGCTCAGCTTATCATTGAGGACTTTCTCATTATCCTGATATACCCACTCCGGCATATTCCAGGGATTACCCCATGTATCATTGTTGATATCATATGTAGCACGGTCACTGTTCTGCTTGCTGTACTGGAACTGATAGCTGAACTGCAGATATGTACCTGTTGCGATAGGCTCTGAATATGTAGCCTGAACACTCCAACTGAGACGGTCACTGGGGTTGTCGTTCAAACGCTTCAGATCAGAAGTATCTCTCTTGACTACTGTAGCAGGAGCACCTGTACCGCCGCCCATGCCTGCGCCGCCGCCGTATCCGCCGGCCATAACATTGCTGGAAGTAATCTGGTAGTTACGCTGGTACTGGTCACCCTCCTGGTTGCTGTAGTTATAGTTACCACGGATTGACACGTTACGGCCACGGTTACCGAAACGTCTTACAAACTGAAGGTTACCGCTTGCAGACTTGCTAATGTTCTCACTCTTATTCAAGCTATGCTGACTGTTCCAAAGAGCAGCATGGAGAGAATCGAGGTAATTTGCCTCCGGATCAAGATCCAGATTGTTGGGATTGAATGCCATTGAATAAGCAGTAGTATCATACAGAGGAGACTGAGCGTACTGATAAGGATCCTTGTTGAAGGTCTTTGAGTTGCTCTCGCTGCCGCTGTTGGACTTGCTGTAAGAGAACTGAGGCTGGAACAGCAGACTGGTGTAGTTATCCTTGTTCCACTCAATACGGAGCTGTCCGCTAAGACTGTTGCTGCCACTGTTGTTTGAACTCTCACTGTTGGTATATGTGTGTGTACCACCGGTGTACCACTGCTCACCTGATGACTTTGAGCTTGACTCATTGTCACTGTGGCTCCAGTTGATGCTACCGCCAAGCTCCCACTTGTAGTTGTCCTGAGAAACCTCTTCACCAAGGTTCATAGCGAAGTTGGCACCGCCTGAGTAGCTCTTGTTGACACCGCCGCCGCCTCCGGTCATACCGCCGAAGCCGCCGCCCATGCCCATGCCGCCCATGCCCATGCCGACACCGCCGCCCATACGCATGCCGCCGAAGCCACCCATACCACCTGATGACTGGCTGGCTGAACCCATGATGGTGAACTGCTTGTCCTCATCGAAACGGTTAAGTGAAGCGTTAACCTGGTAGAGTGCTGCTACGTCAAAGCCCTCCTTCTCAAGAGGAGCACCACCACCTACTGAAAGGTTACCGAACCAACCCTTAGCCATACCCTTCTTAACCTGAAGGTCAAGGACTGTCTCCTCCTCACCGTCATCGATACCGGTCTGACGGGCCAGGTCACTCTGCTTCTCATAAGCCTTGACCTTCTCGATCATATCGGCTGTAAGCTGTGTCAGAGCAACGGTCTTGTCGTCATTGAAGAATTCCTTACCGTTAACGAGGATTCTGGATACGCTCTTACCGTTTACTGTGATATTACCGTCACTGCCAATCTGTACGCCGGGAAGCTTACGGATAAGGTCCTCAACTGAAGAGCCTTCAGGAAGCTTGTAAGCAGCGCTGTTGAACATAACGGTATCATTGATCATCTGAACCTTTGCCACAACTGCAGATACGGCAACCTCGTCAAGCATCTGACCTCCTCTCATGGTAATCTTACCAAGGTCGGTAACGGTTGTTCCGGATCTGAGAGAGAAGTTCTTGTCCGCATTGTCATAACCCATGAATGATGCACGAGCTACATAGTTGCCCGGCTTGAGGTTATTGATTACGAACGTACCGTCTTCCTCGGTTGAGGTACCGTTGATGTAAGTCGAATCGGTACCGGAGATCTGGAAGATCTGCACTGCGGCAGGATACATCGGCTCAGCTGAATCGAAATCATAGACTGAACCCTTAACTGAAAGATTCTGAGCGAACATCACTGTCACGGATGTCGTCAGGAATGCAAGCAGAGTGGCAATTCTTTTCATTTGAGTGTTATTTGTTTGTTTTGATTGTATGCACATAAATAAAAATACACCTTTACTATAATGTTTTCGGCGGTTGGTTAAATGTGAAATTGACAAATTAACAAAATATTTGCATTTTGATTAAAAATCGGCCTCTTGGTTTAATCACGCCCAATAATTCTTACCTTTGTAGGAGTAAGTTTTAACCAAATTATAGTTATGAAAAAAACATTTAGCATTATTGCCTGCTCCATATGTTCCCTGTTCATTCTCAGCTCGTGCGTAAAAACGATCGAATCGTCCCAATTCAACGAATTCCGGATTGAGTGCGGGGATGGAACGGTACGCTCCGGAGGCATCTACATACCCGGAGGCATCAAGTCCGATGCCCAGTTACCGGTAATATATATGGCAGACGGTCTGGTCTTTAAAGACTGTGCTTTCAAAAGGATGATGGACTCCCTGTATGAGTGCAAGGCCATACGTCCGGTTGTGATTGCCTGCTCTTATGAAAACAAGATGACTGTTCCCGGTTACAGCATAGCATACAGGAACGCAGAGTACGTTGAGGCTTTGGCCAAAAACGACAATACGCTGGCCCAGTTGTTTGACAACCACTACAATTTTTTCATAGGCGAGTTTATACCTTATATAGAAAAACACGCGCCCGTATCTGCCCTGCCCGATGACAGAGTATTTTTCGGCACATCCAACAGTGCGGATTTCGGACTGACCATGAGCCTGCGCAATCAGGGTCTCTTCTCTGAATACTGGTGCTACTCGCCCGTATATTCCAATATCAGCGAATACGGAATGATAGAGACTCCCACCCGATACAGGATCTGCTGGGGAGCCAAGGAAGAGATAGGCCAGTTTGACTATTTCCCCAATCTCATAAAGGATCTCAAGAAACGCGGGGCCGATGTCCACTCATGGGTCTTCAACGGAGGTCATGACCGCGAATGGTGGAAATACTGGTTCGCCGAGGAGCTTAAACTAAGATTCCCTTACAAAGTCAAATAATAAACAAACACTAACCGATATGAAACGTATAGCCATTGCTATTGCATTGACCCTGGCTGTCTCGTACGCGTCAGCACAGGACAAACTTTATCACAACACATTCAATCTCAATCAGGTAGAACTTCTTGACGGGCCCTTCAAGCACGCCATGGACCTTAATGTCAAAGTGCTTTTGGAGTATGATACCGACCGTCTGCTGGCCCCCTACCTCAAAGAGGCCGGACTGCCCAAGAAAGCCGAGCTGTTCCCCAACTGGGAGGGACTGGACGGCCATGTGGGAGGTCATTACGTATCGGCCCTGGCCATACACTACGCCGCCACCGGTAACAAGGAGTGCTATGACCGCCTGGTCTATATGATAGATGAGCTTGAGCGCTGCCAGATAGCCAACGGCAACGGTTACATAGGCGGTGTACCCAACAGCAAAGAGCTCTGGGGCAACCTCAAGAACGGAGATTTCCGTCTGTTCCGCGGGGCCTGGGTTCCATGGTATAATGTACATAAGACGTACGCGGGCCTGCGCGACGCGTGGCAGTATGCCGGCATTGAGAAGGCCAAGGATATGTTCATCAAGTTCTGCGACTGGGGTCTGGACATCATCTCCGGATTGGATGACAACCAGATGGAGCAGATGACCGGCACCGAGTTCGGCGGCATGAACGAAATCTTTGCCGATGCATTCCAGATTACAGGTGACCGCAAGTACATTGAGGCAGCCAAGCGTTTCCGCCACAAGGAGATATTCGAGAACATGGCCGACGGAAATGACAACCTTGACAACAAGCACGCCAACACCCAGGTTCCCAAGGCTGTAGGTTACGCACGTGTAGCTGCATTGGACAATGACGCACGCGCCAGGAAGGCCGCTGAGTTCTTCTGGGACCGCGTTGCCAATCACCGCTCCGTAGTAATCGGCGGCAACAGCCGCAGCGAGCATTTCCCGGCTGCATCGGACTACAAGAGTTATGTGGAACACCGTGAAGGTCCTGAGTCCTGCAATACCAACAACATGCTCAAGCTGACCGAATTCCTCTTTGCGATGGATCCCAAGGCCGAGTATGCTGATTTCTATGAGAAAGCCATGTACAACCATATCCTCTCAACCCAGCACCCCGAACACGGAGGTTACGTATATTTCACTCCGCTGCGTCCGGCTCACTACCGCGTATATTCGGCCGTGAATCAGGGCATGTGGTGCTGTGTCGGTACCGGAATGGAGAATCACGGCAAGTACGGCGAATTCATCTACACCCATGACGGCGCAAAGGAGCTGCGGGTGAACCTGTTCGTGGCATCACGTCTCACATGGCCTGAGAACAAGGCCGTCATCACCCAGGAGACCGATTTCCCCTACTCCGAGTCTTCAAAACTCACCATAGACCTTAAACGCAAGCGCAAGTTCAGCTTGGCCATCCGCTGCCCCGAGTGGACTACACAGGATTTCTGCATCAAAGTCAACGGCAAGGTAATCTCGCAGGGCGTAAAGCCGTCATCATACGTGACAATCGAGCGCAAATGGAAGAAAGGTGATGTCGTTGAGATCTCACTGCCCATGAAGACAACCATCGAGGCTCTTGACCACGAGCCTGAGTATCTTGCAATAAAGCACGGCCCCATTGTACTGGCCGCACGCACAGGCAATCAGGACCTGGCAGGTCTGGTAGCCGATGACGGCCGTTGGAGCCATATCGCCCACGGTTCATTAGTGCCCGTTGCCGAGACTCCCATCATGATAGGCACTGAATCACAGATAGAGAATAAGGTAAGTACACTCAAGCCGATAGAGGGTAAGCCGCTGCATTACGATGCGACAGCCCTGTTTGACAACAGCCGATTCGGCAATGTTGAACTTGAGCCCTTCTACAGCCTGCATGACAGCCGTTACGCCATCTATTTCCTTTCACTGTCACAGGATGACTACGGCAAGATGCTCGATAAGATCAAGGCCGATGAGGCTGCAATGCTTGAACTGGACCGTCGCACGGTCGATGCAATAGTTCCCGGCGAGCAGCAGCCCGAGGCTGACCACAAGATACAGAGCCAGAACTCCGCCACCGGCAACCAGGACAACAAACCCTACCGCACCGTCCGCCGCGGAGGCTCATTCAGCTATGACCTCTACCCCGACGGCAATACCAACCTTAGCCTGTGCATCGGTTACTGGGGTGCCGAGAACAATCAGAACCGCGCCATTGAGATCCTGATTGAGGATATGCCTTTCATCACCGAAAGGGAGCTGCCCACCAACGGTCAGGCCGAAATAGTACGCAAGGAATACGATATCCCCGTAGGATTCTATCAGGGAAAAGAAAAGATCCGCATCACATTCCGCGCCGTTGACGGCTCGCAAGCACCGCGAATCTTCGATGTAAGATTCCTCAAGTGAGTCGAAGCACAAAAGGGACGGTTCTATCTGTGTTGCGACACAGATAGAACCGTCCCTTTTGTGCTTCAGGATTCTTCATTAAAGTACAACTTGTAGAACTTGCCGTGCTCGTCCTCACCCTGTTCTATCAGGGAACGGCTGCCGTGCACGTATATGTGGAAGTTCTTGTCAAGCTTGATTACGCTCTTGTAGAGGCGGTTCTGTTTCTTGACGGCACCCTGACTGACGTCAAACTGGTCCTGCAACTGAATCTGACGCTCACGCTCGTAACGCTGACGGTAATCATCGAACATACCCATCACCTCAGGCTGAGCCATTATCTGCTGCTCAAACGACGGCATGTCAAACTTGGGATTGTTCTTGAAGAAGCCCATGGTACGGCTCAGAAGGTCCGCCTGGTCGGCACGGTTCACATCGAACTGCTTGGGCAGCTCCTGTGCCACAAAGTTACGGGTCAGGTCCATCACGTTCTGGGTCTGGAAGTATGAGTCCTGACGGCGCATCAGGTGCAGATAGTCATCAACCCAGTAGCTTGCACCCTGGGTGTTGGTCTTATCAACCACAGCCACCATATAGCCTTTCTCACGCTCGTAGTTCATAATGAGCGCACCCTTGTCCAATCGGCGCAGGTTCACGCCATCCACAGGCGATATGTCAAAGCCCTCCTCGTCATGCTCAACGGTAAGGAATGTCTCCTTGTTCTCTATCTTGAAAAGGCCGATGGCCTCGTCGATGTCACGTCCCATCCCCAGACCGGTAATATGGGCTACGATAAAGTCGCCTCCCTTGATCTTGGGATGCTGGCAGTTCTCATACAGATGTGTAGCCAGATCTACCGAAAAGTCATAGAGCATGCCCGGATTGTCGAATATATCGCTTACCAAACAGTATACGCGGTTATTCTCAAGGCCCATGTCATCATGGAACACAAAACGCTCCTCACTCTTGAACGCCCCCACGAAATATTCCGTGAGCAGGGTGTTCATATCCTCACTCAGCGTAAATAGCTTCTTGGAGCAGACAAAAGGCTCCTCATTAGCCTGGTTACCCACGTAGTGCAGCGCCAGGCTCTGTATCTTCATTTCAGACATTTGCTGTTACTGGTTTTGGCTGCCGCCGGCCAGGTCAAGAATCTCATTGGTGATGGCCTGCTGGCGCAGTTTATTGTATTGGAGTGTCAGTTCACCTATCAGATTGTCGGCATTCTCGGTTGCGGCCTGCATAGCCATCACACGTGCGGCCTGCTCACTGGCAAATGAGTCCAACACGGCACTGTAAAGCTTGGTCCTGATGACCTTGGGCAGCAGATTGGTTATAAGCTCTGTGGCCGACGGTTCCATGATATAATCGGTTGCGGATGCATCGGCCCCGGACTGGGGTACGCTGACAGGCAGCAGCACCTCATCGACAATCTTCTGCGATCCGGCACTGCGGAAATGGGTGTATGTGATTACAACCTTGTCAAGATGGCCGTTGCGGAACAGGTCCATAAGGTCATCGGCCAACTCGGCAGCCTTGTTGTAGTCACGGGTAGTCATAAGGCCGGAAAATGCGCGGTTTATCTTGTAACCCTCCTTGGCAAGCGCCTCGGTAATCTTGGCGCCTATCGGATAGATATGGGGTTCGTCATCAATCTTGCGCCACTCCTCTATCAGCGCATTGGTGTGACGGATCATATTCGCGTTGAATCCGCCGCAAAGACTGGAGTCCGATGAAAGACAGATAATTGCCACGTTCTTTACTTCACGTTCAACCACCAAAGGTGATACGCTCTGAGCCTGAGGCATGGAGGAAAGACTGGAGAGTATATGGTTCAGCTGATCGACGTAAGGCAGTGCAAACTGGATGCTCTGCTGTGCCTTGCGCAGTTTCACGCTCGACACCATCTTCATGGCCGATGTGGTCTTGCGTGTGTTGCTGACCGACTGGATACGGGTCTTTATCTCCTTAAGTGACATATATTATCAGATTCCTATTTCTGTAATCGTCTTATTGGCAGCCTCTTCTATGAGAGCGCCCACTTCATCATTCATAACTCCCTTTGTGAGCACATCAAGCACGGATTCCCTGTACTTGGCACGCACGATCTCAAGGAAGCGGTCCTGGAACTCGCTTATACGGTCCAGCGGAACATTCTTGAGCAAGCCTTTGATACCGCAGTAAAGTACGGCAATCTGCTCGCCTACCGGCATAGGTGAATACTGCGGCTGTATGAGCAGACGGTTGTTCTTACGTCCCTTGTCAAGCACCATGGCCGTTACAGGGTCCATATCGCTGCTGAACTTTGAGAACGCCTCAAGCTCGCGGTACTGTGCCTGGTCAATCTTAAGAGTACCGGCCACCTTCTTCATGGACTTGATCTGTGCGTTACCACCCACACGCGATACCGATATACCTACGTTGATGGCAGGACGGAATCCCTGGTTAAAGAGGCTTGACTCCAGATATATCTGACCGTCGGTGATAGAAATCACGTTGGTAGGAATATAAGCCGATACGTCACCGGCCTGGGTCTCGATGATAGGCAATGCCGTAAGTGATCCACCGCCCTTGACATGTCCCTTGAGCGATGCAGGCAGGTCATTCATCTTCTCGGCAACCTCCTGCTGGCTGATTATCTTGGCAGCACGCTCAAGCAGACGTGAATGCAGGTAGAAAATATCACCGGGATATGCCTCACGGCCCGACGGACGTTTCAGGATAAGTGACACCTCACGGTAAGCGACAGCCTGCTTTGAGAGGTCATCATAGACAACAAGAGCATGACGGCCGGTATCACGGAAGTACTCACCTATGGCTGCACCTGCCAGAGGAGCATAATACTGCAAAGCGGCAGGATCGGCAGCTGTGGCGGCAACCACGATGGTGTAATCCAAAGCGCCGTGCTGACGCAGGGTGTTCACGATGGTAGCAACTGTAGAGCCTTTCTGGCCGACAGCCACATATATGCAATAGACAGGATCGCCGGCCTCATAGTTGGCACGCTGGTTGATGATGGTATCTATGGCAATGGCTGTCTTACCGGTCTGACGGTCACCGATAATAAGCTCACGCTGACCGCGGCCTATGGGAATCATGGCGTCGATAGCCCTCAGACCTGTCTGCAGAGGTTGATGTACCGGCTCACGGAACACCACGCCGGGAGCCTTGCGCTCCAAAGGCATCTCAAAGAAGGGTCCTTCGATATCCTTGAGACCGTCAAGCGGCTTACCCAACGGGTTAACCACGCGGCCCACCATATTCTCGCTCACGTTGATGGAGGCGATTCGTCCTGTGCGATGCACGATCATATCCTCCTTGATCTGGTCTGTGGGACCCAGCAGGATGGCACCTACGTTATCCTCCTCCAGATTCATCACTATGGCCTGGATGCCATTGTCAAACTCTATCAGCTCATCGGCCTCGGCGTTCTTGAGTCCGTAAATACGGACCACACCGTCACTCACCTGGAGCACGGTTCCCACCTCCTGGAAACGGGCCGATGTATCTATGCCCTTAAGCTGTTCCAGAAGTACCTCCGATACCTCACTTGCCTTTATTCCGTTTGCCATTATATGATACGGTTATTCTTTTCAATCAGTTCCTTACGGATACGCTGCAACTGCCAGGCCACGCTGGCATCCAGGCGATATCCATCCACAAGAAGCACGAAACCTCCTTCAATCGAGGGATCTACGGAGTGTGTCCACTCCACTTTTCCGTGCTCAACATTATTTACCAGCTGTTTCAGGCGCGTCCTGCGTTCGTCACCGACAGGAGCAGCCGTTATCAGCTGAACCGGTACAATACCATTGCGTCTGCGATACAGATCCTGATAGCTTATAGCCATGAATAGCAGGCAGTCGCCGCGACCCGCTCCCACTACCAGACGGAAGAATGACGATGTCGATGCGCTCAACTCAGCTTTTCCGTCAGTAACGGCAGTGTTGAGCAAACGGCATTTGTCATCCGTTCCCACAGTGGGATCCTTGATACGGTCGTTGATGGCATGTATGGCACGCAACCGCTCCGAGAGCGTACCCATCTCTGCATACACCCTTTCAGCCTCGGAATTCTCCACCGCATACTGCAGCAGAGCCTTGGCATATCTTACCGAAACGGTTCCTGTGTTCATACTACTTACCGGTATTCACGTCATCTATCATGCGGTCTATCATAGAGAGCTGCTCCTCATCAGAGTCAAGCTGCTTACGGACCACTTTTTCAGCCACCTGGACTGACAGCTCCGCCACTTGACGGCGCAGGCTTCGCAAAGCCTCCTCCTTCTCCTGACGGATCTGTTCGCGTGCATCGGAAATGATTCTTTCACCGCTTTCCTTGGCGCGCGATTCGGCATCTGCAATGATTTCATCGCGTCGGTCAGATGCCTCCTTAAGGATACGGGCCTGCTCGGCACGGGTCTCCTTAAGCAGTTCATCACACTCAGTCTGGATACCGGCAAGACGCTCGTTGGCCTTCTTGGCAGCATCAAGCGACTTGTCAATAAACTCATTGCGCTTATCCACCATATCGGTTATCATGGGGAATCCCCACTTAACCAATATGAAGAATACAATTCCGGCGGCAATGAGCATCCAGATGATTGTACCGACCTCGGGAATCAGCAGATCCATCTCTTATGCGTAAAGTGCCAAAAGACAAACAATTACAGCAAGAAGGGATACACCTTCCATGAATGCGCCGATCAGAATCATTGAACTGCGGATATCACCGGCAGCCTCGGGCTGACGTGCGATTGACTCCATTGCGGACTGACCGATACGACCCAGACCAAGAGCTGCGCCGATAACTGCGATTGCGGCACCCAGTGCTATACCGGCATTGCCGAAAGCTGCACCTGCGGCAGCCTGCAAGAATGTTGCTAACATCATAATATTGATATTTAAGTTGTTAATGTATTATCGTTATTTACTTTTACCTCTTCTTTCGCATGATGTTCCTCCGGACGAGACAGTCCGATGAACACGGCACTCAACATGGTGAACACATACGCCTGGATGTATGCCACAAGCAACTCCAGCAGGTTCATGAACACCATAAAGAACAGTGACAGCACAGTCATCGGAGTACCAATCATCGGACCCATCTTGGCTGTGATGAATATCACGCACGTGAGTGACAGTATTATTGCATGACCGGCCGTAATGTTTGCAAACAGACGAACCGTCAGGGCAAACGGCTTGGTGAATATGCCTATAATCTCAATGAACGGCAACAGCGGTATCGGAGCCTTAAGGAATACGGGCACATCGGGCCAAAGTATCTCTTTCCAGTATTCACGGTTTCCTAAAACATTGACCGTAAAGAACGTTACCAGAGCAAGAGTGAGAGTTATGGCAATGTTGCCCGTCACATTGGCTCCGGCAGGAAATATCGGGATAAGTCCCATTATGTTGCTCAACAGTATAAAGAAGAATATCGTGAGCAGCAGGGGTGCGTACCGCTTGTACTCCTTACCTACCGACGGTTTGATGACATCATCCACAATCATAGCTACGACAAACTCCATCAGGCCTACGAATCCGCCGGGAGCGGGATCGGTCGACTTGTGCCGTCTGTACCAACGGGTGGTACACATCACGATCACACACAGCAGCAGGCTGTTTATGATGACTCCAAGCGCAACCTTTGTGAGCGACAGGTCAAGCGGTTTGAGTTCGGTGCCGTCCGGCAGAGTCTCTACAAGCTTACCGGCATGGGCACCGTCATTGGTGATATGGAATCCCTCATAGCTGCCTGTCTCCTCCAACTCTCGTGACGAGAAGAAATGCCAGCCTGACACCTTACTGTAAAGCATTACCGGAAGGTGCAGGGATATCTCCTTCTCACCTATTGTAATTATATGCCAGTGATAGGAGTCCTTGAGGTGACCGAATATGATGCCCTTGACATCGACAGTCTCATTATCCTCAGTCTCCACACTCTCCTGAGCGCTTACCGGAAGCACCCAGAGAAACAGCAACGGCAATATGTACAGGAAACGTTTCAAATCTCTTTCTCTCCTTTCATAAAGAGTACCGTCTCGACTGCCGAGAGGCACAGATAGAACACCGCAAATACGACAGAGAAGACAAGCACATCGGCTCTCACTGCCATAAAATAGACCAACAGGAAAACCAGGGCAAGCAGGATCTTGACAATTCTGTATGCAAGAAAGAAGATACTGCGGTCCTTGCCTTTGTTTTCAACCATACGCCTGATCAGTGCCATCACTCCCAGCATTACCGCATAGAACACGGGAATGGTGAACAGCAGTGACGGATAATGTTCCGGATAGAACACGCTCACCACCTTGGCCGATATTATGGTCAACACGGAGAGCACTATGATATATGTCCTGACAAGTCTCTTCATAACTCAACACATATGGAAAGAACGTTATCCTTAACTTCGGCGAATCCGGATTTTACGGCAACCTCGACATCACCGCCGGCATCCTTGTATATGATCCTGCCCTTTTCAAGAGATGAGATTATAGGTGCATGGCGGTTGAGGACAGTAAAACTGCCCACTGTACCCGGGAGTGTGACTTTCTCAACCTCACCCTCAAATACCAACCTGTCCGGAGCTATAATCCTTAACTTCATCATAATCAGCCCTTCATCTCTTCCTGCAACTTCTTGGCCTTCTCAATAGCCTCCTCAATGGTACCCACATTCAGGAACACCTGCTCAGGCAGGTCATCAACCTCACCGTCCAGGATCATGTTGAATCCCCTGATGGTATCCTCAATGCTAACCATTGTACCCTTGACACCGGTAAACTGCTCGGCTACGGTAAACGGCTGTGACAGGAAACGCTGCACACGACGGGCGCGTGCCACAGTCAGTTTATCCTCATCGGACAACTCATCCATACCAAGGATTGAAATGATATCCTGAAGTTCGTTGTAACGCTGCAGAATCTGCTTTACGCGCTGGGCGGTATCGTAATGAGCCTTACCCACAATATTGGGATCAAGGATACGTGATGTCGAATCCAACGGGTCAACGGCCGGATAGATACCAAGCTCGGCAATCTTACGGCTCAACACGGTGGTTGCATCCAGGTGTGAGAACGTTGTGGCAGGTGCCGGGTCGGTAAGGTCATCGGCAGGCACGTATACGGCCTGAACAGATGTGATAGATCCGTGTATGGTAGATGTGATTCTCTCCTGCATCTTACCCATCTCACTGGCCAGCGTAGGCTGGTAACCTACAGCACTTGGCATACGTCCCAGAAGGGCCGATACCTCCGATCCTGCCTGTGTGAAACGGAAGATGTTATCGATAAAGAACAGGATATCGCTGTATGCGCCGTCGCTGCCGGCACCGTCACGGAATGACTCTGCAACCGTAAGACCGGAAAGAGCCACCGATGAACGTGCCCCTGGAGGCTCATTCATCTGACCATAGACCAATGTAGCCTGTGACTTGGCAACCTCATCATAGTCAACCTTTGAAAGGTCCCACTCGCCCTTGGCCATGCTCTCTTTGAAGGCATCGCCGTATTTGATGACACCGGACTCGATCATCTCACGCAGCAGGTCATTACCCTCACGGGTACGCTCTCCCACTCCGGCAAATACCGAGAAACCGTTGTTCTTCTTTGCGATATTGTTGATAAGCTCCATGATAAGCACGGTCTTACCCACACCGGCACCGCCGAACAGACCGATCTTACCGCCCTTGCAGTAAGGCTCCAGCAGGTCAATCACCTTGATTCCGGTAAACAGGACCTCCTCGACCGTTGACAGCTCCTCAAACTTGGGAGGCTGACGGTGTATGGGGAACGCGCCCTCTTTGTCAAGGGGCTTGAGGTCATCGATAGGCTCACCCGTAACGTTCATCATACGGCCCTTGATCTGCTTGCCTACAGGCATTGTGATAGGACCGCCTGTTACGCGGACCTCCATGCCGCGGCGCAGGCCTGTGGTCAGGTCCATGGCCACGCAACGGACCATATTCTCGCCTATATGCTGCTGAACCTCAATGATCAGCTTGCGGCCATCATCACGTGTAATCTCTAAAGCCTCATGGATTGACGGCAGGTCATCGCCGTTCTCAAACGCGACATCAACTACCGGACCGATAATTTGGGCGACACGCCCTGAAACTGCTTTCATATCGTCATTTTTACGGGATGCAAAGTTAATGATTTTCGGCATACCTTCTTATCCTTAAAAGTGACCTTTTGTATCCAAACGGATTAAATTTCACACTTATTTATACTAATTTTGCGGCATGATTTTGACAGATACTATTTGGGCAGTTATCAAATTGCTTGCAGGATTTGTTCTGCTGTTCTTTGGCGGAGACTGGTTGGTAGACGGAGGCGTTGCCCTGGCGCGCAGATACCGCATATCATCACTGGTAATAGGCATGACTATCGTAGCTTTCGGCACATCAGCCCCTGAGCTGCTTGTCAGCATGATATCGGCCATCAAGGGTAGCGCAGGCATAGCAATGGGTAACGTGCTCGGTTCAAATATCGCCAACATCGGCCTGATCCTTGGACTGACCGCCCTGATATGCCCGATTGAAACCGATAACCGCAAAGTGATACGTCACGGCACGATAATGATTGCGGCATCACTGCTACTGTTGGTATTTGCGCTCAATCACGGTATCTCCCGAATAGAGGGTCTGACACTGTTTGCCTGCCTTATCCTGTTTACCACAATATCCATCAGGAAAGGACGCGCACAGGATGAGGATTCCCAAACAGACGGTCAGGAAAGCAAGTCCATGATCCTTCCTGTAGCCGTAGGACTGATTGTCCTATCCTGCGTCATGCTTGCATTCGGAGCCGATATCCTTGTAGACGGCGCCACCACAATTGCAAGCGCCATGGGCGTAAGCGACAAGGTCATAGGCCTTACAATCGTAGCTTTAGGCACCAGCCTGCCCGAACTTGCCGCATCGGTTGCAGCAGCCATCAAGAAGCAGATGGACATCTCCATAGGCAACATAATAGGCTCCAACATCTTCAATATCCTGTGTGTGTTGGGCGTATCCACATCAATCAAGCCCATATCACTGGAGTTCCCGGATTACATGAGTGATTTCATATGGATGCTGGGATTCTCGGTGTTCATCATCATCTTTACCACAGCGAGAAAAAAGAAAGGACGCCTGGGTCGCACCGCAGGCATCCTGTTCTTATTGGCTTACGCCTATTACGCGTGGTCTCTGTTTTAATTCCTGCGCTTCATCACGCTGCGTACAAAGTACCAGATCAGTACGGCGTACATAATCAGTGACAGCCACTCTGCCATATGTGAGCCTGTCCATGAATCGGCCATAAACAGATCCAGACCGGCAAATCTCAAAGCAGCGCTTACCACACCCATCAATGCACCACCGGCAATGAAACCGGAAGCCAGAAGTGTTCCGTGCTCCACACGTGCGGTATTGAGTGCGGTATCCTTGCTACGACTGCCTACATACCAGTTGATGAATCCGCCTACTACCAGCGGGATATTGAGCTGGAACGGGATGAACATACCCAGAGCAAATGCCAGAGCCGGAATCTTGCAGAAGTTCAGTATCAGCGCAATTACAGCACCTACGGCATAAAGCCACCAGGGAGCGCCTGTACCTGACATAAGCGGATCTATAACGGCAGCCATTGCATTGGCCTGCGGTGCAACCAGAGCGTTGTCACCAACAAATCCGTAAGTCTTGTTCAGGATGATCAGCACACCGCCTACCGTCAGGGCCGACACCAGAGTACCCAGGAACTTCCAACCCTGCTGAACAGCCGGTGTTGAACCTAACCAGTAACCAATCTTGAGGTCGGTAATGAAACCGCCGGCCATAGAGAGTGCGGTACATACAACACCACCCATAATCAGGGCCGATACGATACCGGGAGTACCCTTGAGACCTACAGCAACCATAATCACGGATGCCAGGATAAGGGTCATCAGAGTCATACCCGATACGGGGTTGGTACCAACAATGGCGATTGCGTTTGCTGCAACGGTCGTAAACAGGAATGCAATGATTCCAACCACCAGAATGCCTACAACGGCATGCAGCAGATTGAAATCCATCACGCCGAAGTAGAAGAATGCAAATACCGCAACCAGTGCAACTATGATACCTATGATGACTATCTTCATCGGGAGATCACGCTGAGTACGCTCTACCTGTACATCGGCAGCGCCCTTGCCGCCCTTGAGCTCACGTCCTGCGAGGCTTACGGCACCCTTGATTACAGGCCATGACTTCCATATACCGATGATACCGGCCATTGCGATACCGCCGATGCCGATATGACGAGCATAGCTTGAGAATATCTGCTCGGGCTCCATTCCGGCCACAGCATCAGTAACTGCGGGATTGAGAGACTGCAGGAATGCATCACCCAGCATGGGCAGTATGGGAACAATCACGAACCATACCAGGGCCGAACCGGCAGCGATGATGCATGCGTACTTAAGACCTACAATATATCCCAGACCCAGCACGGCAGCACCGGTATTGATGCTGAACACCAGCTTGGCCTTTGTAGCCAGGGCCGATCCCCACGCACAAACCCTTGTGGTGAAGTTCTCGGTCCACAGGCCGAATGTGGATACGATGAAATCATAGATACCGCCAATGATACCTGATACGACCAGAGGCTTGGCCTGACCGGCACCCTTCTCGCCTGAGATAAGCACCTGAGTGGTGGCTGTAGCCTCAGGGAAAGGATATTTTCCGTGCATATCCTTGACAAAGTACTTGCGGAACGGAATCAGGAACAGGATACCCAGCACACCGCCCAGCAGCGAACTGATAAACACCTGCATGAAGTTCACCGTCATATCCGGATACTTGGCCTGCAGTATATACAGTGCAGGAAGAGTGAATATGGCTCCGGCTACGATAACACCTGAGCAGGCACCGATTGACTGGATAATAACATTCTCACCCAGAGCACCCTTACGCTTGGCAACGCTCGATACGCCGACCGCAATGATTGCGATAGGTATTGCAGCCTCAAAGACCTGCCCTACCTTAAGGCCAAGGTATGCGGCGGCGGCCGAGAACAGGACAGCCATCAGCAATCCCCATCCCACTGACCAAAGGTTAGCCTCGGGA
>Ga0310690_10005608_pt1 | contig 16935 bp, 15 predicted proteins | sample AusTroGonzalo_MG_2_FD_207661 | JGI IMG/M metagenome (GOLD analysis project Ga0310690, IMG submission 207661) | Bovine rumen microbial communities from tropical cattle in Woodstock, Queensland, Australia - Gonzalo_04 (v2) (version 2) | ecosystem: Host-associated > Mammals > Digestive system >...
ACAGGTGGCCATCATCTTCTGCGGCACTAGAGGACTGCTCCAGAAGGTGCCCGTCGACAAGGTGCACAACTTCGAGAGCGAGTACATCTTCTTCCTCCGCGAGAACCACCCTGCCATCCTGGAGAACCTCCACAACGGGAAACTCCTCGACGAGGACCTGGCGAAGATGACGGAGATTGCCCTCGACCTGGCCGGGAAATACGAACAACAATAACCTGTTATGGCAAACTTAAAAGAAGTCAGAACCCGCATCGCCTCCGTCAGCTCGACGCAACAGATCACGTCGGCCATGAAGATGGTGTCGGCCGCCAAGTTCCGGCGGGCGCAGAACGCCATCGTCGGCATGCGTCCCTATGCACGACAGCTGGGCGACATCGTGGCGGACATCGACACGGGCGACGGAGTACAGACCCCCTACCACGAAGTGCGCAAGCTGGAGAAAGTGTTGCTGGTGGTGGTCACCTCGAACAAGGGACTCTGCGGCGCGTTCAACAGCAACGTCCTGAAGCAGGCCCAGGCCCGCATCGACGAATACCGTGCCCACGCCACCGCCGAACAGCCTGCCAAACTGGCCATGATTACCATCGGCAAACGCTGCACGGAATACTTCGGCAAACGGTTCGACAATATCGTCGGGAGTTACGACAGCCTGCTGGACAACAACACCTTTGACGACATCGCCAACCTGGCTGACAGCATCATGGAGCAGTTCTGCAACAAGCAGTACGACCGCGTGGAGATTATCTACAACCAGTTCAAGAATTCGCTGGTGCAAATACTCAGCACGGAGCAGTTCCTGCCGGTAGTGACCAAGTCGGGTGGGGATACGGGAAAGGCGTCGAACAACGACTATATCTATGAGCCGTCGAAGGAAGCCATCCTGCGCGAGATGATACCTCTGATGCTGCGGTCGCAGTTCTACCGGGTCATCCTCGACTCGCTGGCCTCGGAACACGGGGCCCGCATGAACGCCATGCAGAAAGCCACCGACAACGCCACCGAGCTGCTCAAGGAGCTGCGCCTGAGTTACAACAAGGCGCGACAGGCCGCCATCACCAACGAGATTATCGAGATTGTGAGCGGTTCCGAGGCTCTGAAAGGCTAACCACACTAACAACAAAGACACCGGCATGATGCGACATGCCGGTGTCTTTTAATAGAGAAGATGGTAGCTATAGGAGCTATAGAAACTATAAAAGAAAAGAAGACATGAAAAAGACTTTCCTCACCTTACTACTTGTGGCGAGTGGCCTGCTGGCGATGGCCTCGCCTGTAACCCTCCCGACGGCCCGGCAAGTGGCCGAGACCTTCTGGCAGAACAACCTGCCCGCGGGCAGCGGACTCGCCGATACCAAAGCCACCCTCGTCGAAGGAACCGGCTTCTCGCAGTTCTATATCTTCGACATGGGGAGCGGCGCGGGCTTCGTCATCGTCAGCGCCGACGACTGCGCCTACCCCATCCTCGGCTACTCCATGAAGAATCCCGCGGGAGAACTGGGTGCCAACATCCGTTTTTGGCTGAACCAGTATGAGCAGGAGATTGCCTACCTCGTGGAGCATGAGACCCTGGCGGGCGACTATGTGTCCGCGCAGTGGCGCACGCTCCTCGACGGTACATGGCAGCCGCCCAAGTCGATGCTCTCGGTGAGTCCCATGCTCACCACGCAGTGGAACCAAAACCCCTACTACAACAACCTCTGCCCCTCGGGTACCCCGGCGGGCTGCACGGCCATCGCCGTGGCCCAGGTGATGAAGTACTGGAACTATCCCGCCATCGGCACCGGCAGCCACTCCTACGCCTGCGGCACGTACGGCACGCTGAGTGCCAACTTCGGCGCCACCACCTACGACTGGGAGCACATGCCCAACAGACTCACCAGCTCCAGCAGCAGCACCCAGGTGAACGCCGTGGCGACGCTCTGCTACCATGTGGGCGTGTCGGTAAACATGGAATATGCACCCGACGGCAGCGGTGCTCCCCTCCTCGGCGGAGCGGGCTCCTACTGTGCCAAGAATGCCCTGGTGAACTACTTCGGCTACCGTTCCACCCTGCAGGGCGTTTACAAGAGTAGCTACACCGATGCCCAATGGGTGCAACTGCTGAAGGACGAACTCGATGCCGGGCGACCCATCCCCTACGCGGGCTTCGACCCGACCGCCGGGCATGCCTTCGTCTTCCACGGCTACAACTCCTCCAGCCAGTTCTATATCAACTGGGGCTGGGGCGGCAGCTATGACGGCTACTTCTCGATGGGAGCCTTGAACCCCGCGGGCGGCGGCACCGGCACCAACGGTTCCAACACCTTCAACAACAACAACCAGGCCATCATCGGCGTGATGCCTTCGGGGGCCTTGCGCCTCTCCACCGACCGGCTCAACCTGCCGCAGGACGGCACCGCGGCCACCTTTGTGGTGAGCAGCAACACCTCGGAGGCCACCAACTGGACCGCCACGGCCAGTGAGGCGTGGCTCACCGTGACACCCGCCACAGGCAGTGGCAACGGGGCCCTGACCACCGTCAGCGTCTCGGCCACAGCCAACACCACGGGACGCGACCGCACGGCCACCGTCACCGTTGTCCACAACACCGACACCGCCACCATACTGGTCTCGCAGATGTCGTGCAATGCCGCCGAGATGTGCCAGTTGACAGTCAACATGTCGGACCAGTACAGCGACGGCTGGGAAGGGGCCTACATCACCCTTTCCTCGACCAGCGGCACCCTCTATGGCACCGCCACCGTGGGCGGGGGTGCCTACGCCGTCGAGACCATCCCCGTGTGCCCCGACACCGTAGTGGTGGAATGGCACAGCGGGAGTCACGACAGCGAGTGCGGATTCACCATCTGCAACGCCAACAACATCTTCTTCTACAACCATACGCGCGGCACCTCGCTCTCTTCGGGCGTGCTGCTCGTCATCCCCTCGCCTTGCGACAGCACGGGCGGCATTGCCCCCGTCAGCTACACAGTGACGGGAGCCGTCAACGACAGTGTCATGGGCCGAGTGACTGGTGGCGGCGACGGCTTGGCCTTCGGCACCACACGCACCCTCAAGGCCGAAGCACACGAGGGTTACCGTTTCGTCAAGTGGCGTGACAACAGCACCGAGAACCCCCGCCGCGTCATCGTCACCTCCGACCAGACCTTCACGGCCATCTTCGCCGACCTTGGCGGGGACACCATGCGTTACGACAACGGGGTCTACAACACCGCCTTCAAGTACGGAAACAATATGGCCTGGGGCATCAAGATACCCGCGGCGAGCCTCGCAGGGCGTCCCGAATTGACGGGTGTCCAGTTCTATACCATCTACTCCGGCACCTACACCCTCACCATCTCCTCGGGCAGTAACATCCGCCCCACCGAACAGCTCTACTCCGGCTCCCTCAACCTCGGCAGCCAGTACACCCAACGCTGGATCACCCTCAACTTCGACAACCCCGTGACAGTCAACCCCAACAAGGTGCTGTGGATTACCTTCACTGCTCCCGGAGTCAACTACCCTGCCTCCATGACCGAATGGTGCGGCAATGAGGACGGAGCCTTGGTCTCGCAGAACGGCGGCAGCACATGGAAGAAACTCTCGCAGCTGGGCTACTACGGCACCTGGATGCTGCGTGCCATCATCCCCATCGACAACACCGAATACTCCATCACGGCCCGTGCCGACAGCCACGGCGGCGGCACCGTGGAGGGCAGCGGTTCCTACCGCACCGGCACGCAATGCACCCTTACAGCCATTCCCGATTCGGGCTACCATTTCGTGAAATGGAGCAACAACGTGACGCGGAACCCCTACACCTTCACCGTCAGCGAGGACCTCTTCCTCACCGCCCATTTCGAGTCTGACCAGAACGAGGGCATCGAGACTGCCGACGGGATACAGCCCCTCATCCAGGTGGAAGGCAACAGGGTCACCCTCCTTGGAGCCAACGGCCGCGAGGTAAGCATCTTCGACCTCATGGGACACCGCGTGCACCATGCCGCCACCTACGACGGAACTGGCATCATCCTGCCGGTGACAGGCGTCTACATGGTGCGTGTCGACGGCGGAGCCTCACAACGTATCATCATCCGCTAACATACCCAACACCTCAATACCATGGAAAAAAGACAAAACTACACCATTCCCATCGTCGTGATGTTCCTGCTGTTCTTCATGATAGCCTTCGTCACCAACTTCGCGGGCTCGATGGGCGTCATTGTCAAGAACCAGTTCGGCACCAGCAACGCCGTGGCACAGCTGGGCACGCTGGCCAACTTCATCGCATACGCCTGCATGGGCATACCCGCGGGCATCATCCTGCGCCGCAAGGGATACAAATTCACCTCGTTGCTGGCCGTCACCGTTGGCTTCGTGGGCGTAGGCATCCAGTTCCTTTCGGGCTATGCCGGCAGCTTCGCCGTCTATGTGGCCGGTGCCCTCGTGGCGGGATTCTCGATGTGCCTGCTCAACATCGTCGTCAACCCGATGCTCAACACCCTGGGGGGCGGCGGCAACAGGGGCAACCAGCTCATCCAGTGGGGTGGTACCATCAACTCCACCGGTGGCACCCTGGCCCCCATCCTGCTGGGTTACCTCATTGGCGGTTCCATCGACCGCGCCAGTGTCAGCGATGCTGCCCCGGCGATGATTATTGCCATGGCCATCTTCGCCGTGGCCTTCGTGGTCATCATGCTCACCAAGATTCCCGAGCCGCATCTGGAGACCAAGGAGATGCGCGCCACCAAGGAGAAAGACCCCCATTCGCCCCTCTCCTTCCGCCACTTCGTGCTGGGAGCCGTGGCAATCTTCTTCTATGTGGGCGTCGAAGTCGGTATTCCCAATACTGCCAATCTCTACATGACCACCGCTACCGACGGCGGATTGGCCCTAGCCCCCGACCTGGCGGGCTGGTTCATCGGCGCCTACTGGTTCCTGATGCTCTGCGGACGCTTCATCGGCGGCCTCCTGGGCGGCAAGGTCTCCTCCAAGGCCATGCTCTCCGCCTCATCCATCATCGCCATCTGCTTCCTGCTCTGCCTCATCTTTATTCCCGAAGAATGCAAGGTTCCCCTGCGGGGTGCCGACGTGCCGCTGAAGATAGTCTTCGCCACCCTCTGCGGCCTTTGTACCTCGGTGATGTGGGGTGCCATCTTCAACCTCTCGGCCGAGGGACTGGGCAAGTACACCCCGCTGGCCAGCGGCATCTTCATGACCCTTGTCTGCGGTGGCGGAATACTGCCCTTCCTGCAGAACCTGCTGGCCGACGGCGTCGGCTTCGTGGGCAGCTACTGGATTGTCATTGCGGGCTTTGCCTACATTCTCTTCTACGCCCTCGTAGGCAGCAAGAACGTCAATCGCGACATCCCGACGGAGTAATACCTTCCGGGATTACACTGCCAGGCTCAATGAGCATCCCGAAGGGGAGACATTGAGCCTGGCTTCTTTTCCGAGGGGGAGGGCGCAGTTGTTGGTGCCGATATGGCCAAAGGGGGCTGAAAAACAGACGGGATAGCCATAGTCCCCCACCGCGTCGAGAATGATTTCCTCTGCGGTGCGGCCAAAGGGGATGGTGTTGTCGTGCATGTCGGAAAACGCTCCCACAAGGAGGCCCTTGAGGTTTTCCAGTTTGCCGCAGCGTCGCAGGTTCATCATCATGCGGTCGATGTGGTAGAGGTACTCGTCGAGGTCCTCGATGAAGAGGATGCAGCCGGTGGTGTCGATGTCGGAAGGCGAGCCGCAGAGGCTATAGAGGATGGAGAGGTTGCCTCCCACCACGGTGCCGGTAGCTGTACCCGCGCGGTCCTGGGGATGGGACGGGATGGTATATTCCAGAGCCTCGCCGAAGAGGGCGCGGCGGAGGCTGTCGGTGGAGGGATAGGTTTTTCTTGTGGCGTCGGCAGGGATATTGAGAGGCATGGTGGCGTGGAGAGTCGCGATGCCGAGGGTGCGGCGGACGTGGCTGTGGAGCACGGTGACGTCGCTATAGCCGACAATCCATTTGGGGTTGCGGGCGAAAGCCGAGAAATCGAGGCGGTCGACGATGCGCACGGTGCCGTAGCCTCCGCGGGCGCAGAAGACGGCGCGGATGGAGGGGTCGTCGAGGCACTGCTGGAGGATGGCGGCGCGGTGACTGTCGGTGCCGGCGAACTGGTGGTCGGCGGCATAGAGTCCGTCGGGCACCACGGGCTGCAATCCCCAAGAGGTGAGGAGTTTGACGGTGGGCGCAATCTCGGCAGGCGACACCTTGCGGGCGGTAGCCACAACGGCCACCCTGTCGCCCTCATGCAGATAAGGAGGTTGAATCATGTTTTCAGTAACGCAGAAGGCCCCATTTTATTGCCGATGGGAGCCGTCTCAAACAGAAAACAGCCCGCATAATCACAAAAAGAAAAACATATCGAACTGGCATACAATTACTTTAGAAAAACTTTATCAAAAAAAAAAACGGGTATCAGAAATAATGTGTATATTTGCACCCGAAAATGGGACAAAACAGAACCAATCACTGGGGACCATGCCGGGTCAAATCGGAGGTCGTGTACGCGATATGTAAGTTATTGCACCTGAAAGGCAATTTCAAGATAAATATCTTACATTTCATGCGGGAGGTCGACATACTCCAACGCGGACATGCGTGGGTAACGCGCAACGGGAACGAGTTGTCGGTGACCCCGGCATATAGCCCTAAGACACTATACAAGATAGGCGAAAACGACAAATACTGTTATTGGGTTTCTGTCAAGAAGGGCCGTTTGAAGGGCGTTTGAAGACAGACGAATCAACGAATAGAAAAGAACTATTATGGCAAATTTATACCTGACACATCATTGCAATAGGGGTTGTCCGTTTTGTTTTGCACGGAAGGTTTTGGCGCAGAGACGCGACAGCGACGAGATACTGACAGTGGAGGAAATCACCAAGCTGTTGGACCATTATCACAACAGCTTTGAGGCCATCGGCCTGTTGGGCGGCGAGCCGTTTCTTTACCCTCACCTCGCCGAGGTAGTGAAGTTGCTGCATGAACGTCGCATCATTTGCAAGATCTTCACCAGTGCGACCAATCCTGTGCCCAAAGAAATCGAGGCTCTGCCGGCATCGGTAGAATACATGAATTTCATTGTGAATGTTGGGGAGAGGTGCACTTACAACGATAGACAATTTGAAAACCTGGAGCATTTCTTCGAGAAATTCCATGAAATAAGTGCGTTGTCGTTCACGATCTTCGACCTTAATGCCGACCCGACGTTCCTTTTTGACATGATAGACAAATACGAGCTGAGCCGTACCATCCGTACCGGGATAGCGTTGCCCATCTATCAAGGAGGGAACAAGTATATCCTGCCTGACGAATACAAGAAAGCCGGTGAGTATTTTATCAAGTGTGTGGATCAGGCTGCAGCACGCCAGATAACGATGAATATGGATTGCGGGTTCCAGGCTTGCATGTTCAACGATGAACAGCGCGGGCACCTGCTGCGGCAGGGGTCACAGATGGAATTCGTCTGCGGTTCGGCCATCGACATCGGTCCGGGGCTACAGACATGGAACTGCTTCCCACTGTTCCAATTGGGATATGTCAACGCTATGGATGCCGACAACGAAGAAGATCTCACAAAATTATTACATGCGCAAGTGGCCAAAGAAATCGGCTGCGAGTTCGGTGTGCGCCCGGAGTGCAGCAATTGCGAATTCATGCTGCACAAACTTTGTCAGGGCGGTTGCCGTAGCTTCAAATCAATAAAATAAAGGAGGAAAGGATATGCCGAACTTAATGTTGACCAATTACTGCAACTACAAATGCAGCTACTGCTTCGGGAAGGATATAATGTATCCCAAAAATCCTCGCCTCACAATGACAAGAGAGAGCTTCAACGGCATTGTGGAGTGGGTGAAGAAAGGGCCTTCCGACCGTATTTTCCACTTGATGGGCGGAGAACCGACCCTGAATCCCGACATCGATTGGATGGTGGCACGCCTATTGGAAGAGAACATGCTCATCACCATATTTTCAAATCTCGCGACACGCAATGCATTCGAATTGGCAAAGAAGATTGCCGACCTTCCCGTGAATTGGGTTGTCAATGTGAACGACCCGAAGCACTGGAATAAAGAGCAGCAACAGAACATCACAAACTCACTTTCCGTTCTGAAATCCAGAGCCAGCTTGACATTCAACATAATGCCCGATGAGAATGACAACCTGTGGGCATTGGAATACACCCAGCGTTTCCATCTGAACAACAATATTAAGGTAGGCTTTTTGCTCCCGACCTACAACCAGACGAATGTGGCCCTTGAGGATGACCAATATGCCGTAGTTGCGGACAAGGTGGTACGTCTGGCACAAGAGGCGGCAAAAGTAGACGTGCATCTGGACTATGAATGTGGCATTCCCACATGTGCCTTTACCGACGAACAATTGGGAATCTTGTGGCGTTGTGGTTCGAAATTACAATCCGGTTGCCAAAGCCGCCTTGACATAACACCCGACGGGAATGTGATTTATTGCCTTCCCTTGGCGACATTGGGCTCGAAACATTTTTCCCAGTTCGACTGCTACAACGATGCCTGCATCTGGTTCGAACAGCGTTTCGGACCGTACCGTATGCTGGGACGACGCATAGAATGTGCCACCTGCAACCTGCATAATTCCCTGTCGTGCAATGCCGGTTGCCTGGCCAAAAACCTCATTGATTGCAAGAACATTAAATTATAATACCATGAACGTTTTAGACAATATTTCCTGGAAACAACTTGGTGACCGCGTGGTTGCCGTTGACACAAACAGCGGAGATTATTATACTTTCAATGATGTTGCAAGTACCATTTGGACTGCAGTCTGCAACAATAAAACGGAAGATGAAATCGTGTCTCAAATCATGGAGGAATACGACATCGCTGATGCCGAAAAGGTGCGCAAAGATATAGAGACCCAGTTGGCCCAGTGGCAGGAGATGAAATTATTGTCATAATCCGAAAGAACCCTTTGTTTAATAATTAAATATCAAACAAAATGAAACAAGAAAAGAAATGCTATGTACAGCCTGAGACCGTCAAGCACAGTTCGATGAACCTCGTCCAGGGCAGCAAATTGTACTACACGACCCTGTATTACAAACTGTACTACACAACCCTGTATTACAAGCTCTACTACACCACGCTGTATTATTACCATTAATTGTGGCCGGTAGACATGGCGGAGTATGCGACGCTGGTACAAATCGCAGACATAATTGTTCGTTTTGAAAGCGATTTGGAGAGTGATATAACTAATACCAGCAGGGTTTTCGGATACCATCGCGTCGATTACGCAGGCGAACCGGACTGTACCGTTGTCTTGAAGCGGCAGGTGTCATTTCACATGCCGAAAGATGCTGTGTTGGAATGGCAATCACAATGCCATGGCATTGTGGGGCCACCATCACCAGAGAAGCAAATTGGCCGCAGGCGGATCCGGATTACCTCCAAGATTGACGCTTTCGGTGTGGCATCGTGTTACGTATCACGCAGCCGAGGTGAGTATTACTATGGCATGATGCAGGACCAGTCCTGGATTTGTTACCGTCCAGCGGAGCACAAGATAGACTATGTGATTCATGAGCCACACAAAAGATATAGGCGGTGTGTGGCGAATGCTGTGGGATGTCCGATTAGCGCAATACCGTTGTTGCTTCACGTCATAACCACCATTCACGGCCGATTCCTTGTCCACGGGGCGGCTGTCGCCGTTGACGGGAAAGCTTCATTGTTTTTGGGAAAGAGCGGCAGTGGCAAATCGACATTGAGTACGGACATGGCCAAGCATAAGGCATCTTTCATGGGCGATGATTTGGTGTTTGTTTATGAAAAAGACGGCATACCTATGGTGGGTTCCCTTTTGTTCCCTGCGAAATTGCATATTGACAATCCTGAGGAAAAGAGGAATGTCGATGTTCCAAAGGAGATGGATACAGACTACTGCCTCTCGGCACCCTTAGAAACGGTTTATCTGGTGCGGCAGAGTGGACTGCCGACATCCACTGTGGAATCCCGCTCTGCAGCAGAACTTCTACAGCAACTGATGGATGCCTCTAACGGTATGATAATGCAATACGACAGACATCAGTGGCTTTCCACCATGTATGACATAAGCGAAAGGATACCCTACTTCATCTTTCATTTTGGCGACCGATCCACCTTAGAGACATCATTACTAAAAATCAGTTGACAGCATGTCGTCCTCATCATTTGTAATACAGCTTGCAGACCTCAATATTGAGATTTGCGGTTACAATGACACGGATTCTGTAGGATTACATGACTTGAAGCGATTGTTCTGTCATCATGCAGTGGAGCGTGACGTGGACGTTGTGCACCGCATTATTATGTGTCCGTCGTTCCTTTTCAACATCCCGTCTGACGCGACATCGCGATTGGTGTCAACCTACATTGGTGTTGCGGCCCCCATGCCCCGTCGCAACCGTTTTCTTTTCTTCCGCAAAAAAGAGGTACCGCAATATTCCGGGACAGGCAAAGTTGATTGTTACAGAGATGACCATCACGATGTGGAATATTATGTACCGGAAGATGCCGAATGGAGGATAGGGCACAATGGTCAGGAGCATGTCACGTATGTATACTTTGACGGACAAATCGAGTCGTCGGACGGACTGCCATCGATGCTGATACACATCATAGGCAGTCAGTATGGGTATTACCTGTTATACGCCTCCTGCGTTGCTGTCGGTGGAGAGGCTTTGCTGTTTACAGGAAACAGCGGTGTCGGGAAATCAACATTGTGCCTGGATCTCGTAAAACAAGGTGCCACCTATCTGGGGGATGATCTCGTGTTGGTATACATGAAGGGGGGACAGGCCATGACAGGATCATTGCTTTTCCCCGTCAAGAGTTATTCGGACCGGACGCACACTCACAAAAAGACTATCGATGTGGTTGCACAGCAACGTCCGCCCCTGAATGTACCCCTAAAATCCATCTTTCTGCTGCGACGGACCTACTCCCCAAAAGATGAATCCTATATCAAACCCATGCTGGGTGAAACGATGTTCGAGATGATGCTCAAACTGACAAACAAGGCCAATACTCATGCTGACGGGCATCATTTCGTCGATACCCTCTCCTCCATCTGCGATTCTGTTCCCTGTCGCTATCTATTCTATGGTGACCGCAACAAAACAACCATTTCTTTTATTGTCGACAATGACCAGAGATGAAATAACAACGTTGTTGGAATGTCCGGAAGTCCTATTCCGCCATGTGGCCATAGACAATATTGTAATGTCATTCCCTTTGCATGCCGATCTGTTCTTTTCCGCCTTTCACAATAATGATGAATCTGCCGAAGAGATGGCAAATGCCGCCCGCCAATGGATGCCCGTCCTGCGCGACGGCTATGATGGCGCGGTAGACCCATTCGAATCATCAAGAGAACACTCCACATTCCGTAATCTTGCGGACGCCCATTCGGTCTTCATTCATGAGATGCACAAACATCTTGAATGCCTGGATGAAGCGACCGCCCAGAATACCATAAATGTACTATGGTACCATTTCCCAGGTCTCAGAGCCGACTTGAAGGGTGTTGCCGACGAAGGCAAGCCAGAAGAGCACCGGCAACTGATGGTGTTTGTCACAGGCCGTTGCAACATGCATTGTCCGTATTGTTTTTCCAAAGAACTGAAGAAGTCGTCGATATCGAAGGACGACATGGTTCGCGTTCTGTCGTGGGCTGAGCGTCAGGAAGTGCAGTCCCTGTTGCCCTGCGGCGGAGAACCGTTGTTGTACGAGAATATGGATTGGCTAATCCGGGAAGTCGGCGGGCGGGGCATGAAAATGTACTTTGCGACCAATCTCAGCGTACCCTTGCCCAAGGCCATGAAGGAAGGGCGCCGCGACACTATCGGGCAGTTGCATGTGCATCTCACTGACGAACTGTTCAAAGACAAAAGTCTCATGTCGACTTTCCGCCAAAACATGCAAACATGTAGGGGAAACAGCATGGACATCCTGCTGAGAGGCAATATCTATTGCAATGGGGATGAGAGCCATTACAATGAATGGTTCAAGATGGCAAATGAGTTCGATATCCATGCCCTCAATGTAGCGTTTACCATACCCAGCCATACCGGCAGCAACCGTTTTGTCCCGTTTGAGGCGATTCAGGTGATGATTCCGCATCTGCACAGGATTCTGGAACTGGGAAGAGAAAACAACATTTGTGTCTCTATAGCAAAGCCGCTGCCATTGTGCCTGTTCCCGGAAGAGACGGCTCTCGATATTCTGCGCCATAACCATAACGCCACGTTTTGTAATGTGGGCGAAGATGGTGGCATGCACAACCTTTCGTTGTCGACCGATTTGCGTTTCTCCCCATGTCTGGGCGTCGACGAGCCGAGTGTGCCTTTTGCCGACGACATTGGCTGGGACACCCTGCAGGGAGTGTTTGGCACGGCAGTCGGCATGATGCAGTCGCAGCCTCTGTTTGAACGTTGCAGCGGATGTTTTCTCTATCATCGGCGAATGTGCCAGGGGGCCTGTCTGTCATACAAGCAAATCAGCAGAAACGGAGGGGTGCCATGCGGAAGTTGAGGGACAGGATGCAGCGGTGGGGGCGCTCTCTCGACAGGAAGTATTTGCGTCCCGGATATGAGCCGAACTACCCCGACCAAATCAACATCGAGACTGCCGGCATTTGCAATCTCCATTGTTCCTGCTGTCCCCACGGGGTTGCCCGGCAATCCATGCGGCCATCGGGAGTCATGAGTCAGGATACATTCCATCGTGTGTTGGAACATCTTGACATTCCGCTCAAACATGCCTACCTGCATCTTCACGGTGAGCCGTTCCTGAATCCGAACCTTGCCTCATTCGTGAATAAATTGACCCACAGGCAAGTCCGGGTGAATCTGTACAGCAACTGTACCGTTTTCGACGAGGCCCAACTGGATGCCATACTCGATGCCCGGCTTGTCACGTTGAATTATTCTGCCGATTTGCTTAATCCTGAATACTATGAGGGCATACGGGCTGGAGCGTGCTATGGTGACACCTTGGACAATCTGGACCTGATGAACGGGGTTTTCGCCCGGCACAAGATGTTCTTCAACATCATAATCATTGCCGACAGCGCCTTGGCAGACCGCACTGACGAAATATACCGATGCTTCGAGATGCTTTATTCACGGTATTCCCAGCTTAACGGAATACTCCTTGGCAGCCGGTTCCCCTGGCCCCGTCTGCCTTGGACCGGTGATTTGTCGGGGCATCTCGTGAAAGGTCATAGGCGGTGCTCTCACGCTTTCGAAGGTCTGAGCATTTTGTGGAACGGCGATGCAACCATGTGCAGTTTCGACTATACGGGGGAGTGTGTGGTGGGGTCGTTGCTCGACAACACCTACAGCGAGGTATTCAACAATCGGGCTGCGCGGGCGTTCCGTGCGTCGCATTGGCGCCACAGGGACGGGGATCTGCCGCTGTGTGGCGACTGCCTGCTTGACCGATACGTTCCTGCGTCGGCGACGATGCACAGGTCTGTTTTCTTAAGAAAAGACAAAAATGAAGCAATCCGAATCATCCAAGCGTACTTCCAACCGCGATAGATTGTCGCGAGAGAGTCTGCGCCGCGAGTGGGGCATCCTCAAATTCGCCTGGCAGATGGCTGGGCGCTACCACTTTTTGTTGTTCATCCTGATGCTGCTGGAGATCGTTATAGGCGTATTCCCCGCAGCCGCCATTTATTTTATACAGGATGCCGTCAGCGGCGCCGGACACGACCTCCTGAGCCTAGTGACGAGGCATAACTTCTTCATCATCATCTTGGTTCTGTTCATCTATCTTCTCTTGCAGAAGGGCGTGAGCGTGATAACCACCTTCGCCATCATCGATGTGGAGTACAACATAAGGAAAGAGTATCTGTCGAAGATCCTTGCCTTTTCCGCTGAGTCTATCTCGCAAAACCTGGATAACCGTTCCGCATTCAGCATGACACGGGAAACCACGATGACGAGCGGACTTATTCCCATGATCTACAGCTCATTCATACGGGCCCCTATAGCCATTGTCTCCTCTGTTGTGCTGCTGATAGTCATCTCGCCCCGCATGGTTGCGCTGGTGTCGGTGATGATGACGGTGATTATCGGCATCAGCCTGATGATGAGAGGCAAGCTGAAACAGTTCCACCGGGAGCAGAATGACGCCACGAGTTCCCTGCTGCAATATTTCAATGAATGGCTGTCGGGGCACCGAATCTTTCACGTCTATGGCGCAGAAACTTTCTTCGGCAGGAAGATGACTTCGACTTTCGACACCATCTCCGATGTAAGCAGACGACGGAAGGTCTACGGCACAGCCCAATCGCTGTTGGTGGAGACCTTGACCTATTTTGCCATCATCCTGTTTTTGGCGTTTATCTCGGACAGCAACGGATTCATCGACATAGGAATCGTTCTGTCGTTCCCTGCCATCCTGCTTCTGATCCGGGGCGAAATCCTCAAATTCGTCGGCGGATACCAGCAGCTGGCAAATACCGAAAGTTCGATTTCCCGCCTGCAGACGGTTCTGAAGATGGATGTGCCTTCCGACAAGGGGCTTGTCTGGAACGGGACCATCGAGCGTGTCGAGCTCCGCGACCTCTCCTTCTGGTACGACCTGCCGGAAGAACGCGGGAAAAACTCCGGGCGTACCGTCATCCTCGACCATTGCAACCTGTGCCTGGCGCGGGGAAGCCTGAATGTGATAACAGGTCCCAACGGTACTGGCAAGAGCACCACACTCAACCTGATATTGGGCCTCTTCAACCCCAAGGAGGGTTCCGTCTGCTACAACGGGAAAGACATCGGCGATTACACCAAGGCATCCCTCTTTTCGCAGATTGCCATCGTCGAGCAGGAACCTTTCGTCTTCCAGGGGTCGCTGTTCGACAATATCGCCCTGGGACGCGATATCAGTCCGGAAGTCATTACGGACTATCTGCACAGGTTTTCTTTAGACTATCTGGTCGGCGACGGGGGCGACCTGTCGCTGCGCATCGGGCCGAGGGGACGCGCGCTCTCGTCGGGAGAGAAACAACGCCTGGCCCTGATACGCGCACTGGTGGGCAACCCGTCGGTCATTGTCCTTGACGAGCCGACAAGCAATATCGACTACAATACGGCTGTCTTGATCAGAACCGTTATCCAGGACTTGGCCAAACAGCATCTGGTCATCTGCGTCAGCCACGACCTCGTGATGGTCACCAACAGCGATTACAACGTCTTTCAGATAGAGGATGGAAACTTTATACAACGACACCCCAATTGATCTCCGACGGCAGGTACAGGCTTTGCTGTTCCTCAGGGCTTTCGACGATTTATGCGCCAAGGCCGCGGGGAGGTTCCGTCTGGTGCCGCTGAAAGGAATCGATCTGCTGCGTTTTCTCTATTCCGACACGCTGGACCGCGAGCTGAACGACATCGATGTGCTTGTCAACCCGCCCGACAGGGCCTTGGAGTTTATCGGACTGCTGCAGGATGAGGGATACCGGCCGGAGTTCCCCTTCGCGCTGGACAAAGCGGCCCTGGAGGGGAAGAAAAAGGTATCAATGATTGCCCCGCCGGGGCGGCTCCCCAATGTCGACGTGCATCTCGCTCTCATCACCAAGAAATTCTTCTCGGCCACCATCAACAATTTCAACCAGGAGACCCTTTCCCGGACAAAAGCCGAGGACGAGGGGGTGGCGGTCCTCGACAATGTCGACCGGTGGCTCTATCTGGCGGCACACCTCACCTTCCATTTCCTGGAGGGTGAGAAATGGTATCGCGACCTGGCTTTGCTGATGGCCCGTTTCAGCGAAGAGGAACTGTCCGCGCTCAAGAATCGCGCGAAACAATATAATCTTGAGCGCATTGTCTGTGCCGTATGCTTACGGATGCGGGACAGGTATCCCGATTTGGACCGGCGGATAGACATTGCGCGGCTTGTCGAGCGATGCGGGGGTCGTTTTGTCAGATATGTTAGCTTCGTGGCGGCCCATCCGGAACGGCTCGGTCCCGGCCTCCGGCCGGGACGATACTACTGGGAGTTCCTCCTCATTGCCAGGCGCAAAGACCGTCGCCATTCCCTCCTGCGGATGATATTCCCCTCCTTGGGCGATATGCAAAACATCTATCGCCTTCATGCCCCGATGGCCATCCTGATGTATCTGCCGCACCTGCTAATCAATATTGTTGGCCTCACTTTGTTTTCCGTACAGTATCATTTCCTTAGCCGATAGCCTCATGAAACGCCCCTTTCCCCTTTTACTACTTACATCTTGCCTCTTACTTCTCCTGACCTCCTGCAGAAAGGAAGGTTTTGACCCCAATGACCATGAGATCCAATATGGTGACAGTACGGTAGTCATTAGCGTCAATGGTGCTGTTTTCACCATGATATTGGTAGAGGGAGGGACATTCCGGATGGGGGCCACGGAAGAGCAGGGAGAAGAAGACCCCGACGGAAACGAGTATCCTGTCCATGTCGTCAACCTGTCGTCATACTATATCTGCCAAACAGAAGTGACGCAGGAGTTGTGGTATGCCGTGATGAGTAGCAATCCATCCAGGATTCTTGGGGCGTCGACGTTGCCTGTCGACTGTGTGAAATGGGACATGAGCCAGCAATTCATTGGCGCGCTTAACGAAATCCTCGACCATGAGGTGGTAATCCGTATGCCTACAGAGGCCGAATGGGAGTTTGCCGCACGGGGCGGCAACAAAAGCAATGGCTATAAATACTCGGGCAGCGACGACCCCGACGAAGTGGCCTGGTACGAAAGCAATTCGGGCGGCAAGACACACCCTGTCGGCACCAAGAAGCCCAATGAACTCGGCCTCTACGACATGAGCGGAAACCTATGGGAATGGTGCCAAGACTGGACGGGGCATTATTCATCCGCCGAGCAGACTAACCCTTCAGGTCCCGAGGAAGGGA